>Ga0183099_1001278_pt1 | contig 14958 bp, 13 predicted proteins | sample Biomet1_FD_127788 | JGI IMG/M metagenome (GOLD analysis project Ga0183099, IMG submission 127788) | Microbial communities from bioreactor (seeded with anoxic lake sediment) at LBNL, California, USA - Biofuel metagenome 1 | ecosystem: Engineered > Bioreactor > Anaerobic > Unclassified ... | reverse complement strand
GGAGCTTTCCCATTGGCACCCAGCAGATGGTGGAGATTGCCAAGGCGCTCAGGTTTTCTTCGTCGCGTCATTATCATGGATGAACCAACCGACGCGCTGACCGATACCGAAACAGAAGCTCTGTTTTCTGTTATCCGGGAATTGAAAGAGGAAGGCCGTGGCATTGTTTACATTTCCCATCGTTTAAAAGAGATTTTTGAGATTTGCGACGATGTCACCGTGCTGCGGGATGGCCAGTTCATTGCGGAACGTACCGTCGCGTCACTGGATGAAGACGCGTTAATCGAAATGATGGTTGGGCGTCGTTTGGAAGAACAATATCCGCGTCTGACGATTCCACACGGTGAACTGCGCCTGCAAGTAAATGACTTCTCCGGTGCCGGCGTAAAAGAAGCGTCGTTCTCGCTGCATCGCAGTGAAATTTTAGGCGTCTGCGGCTTGATGGGCGCTGGTCGCACGGAATTGATGAAGCTGATTTACGGCGCGTATGCCAAAACCGAAGGTGAGCTGGTGCTGGATGGTGACACTTTAGATATCAGCTCAACGCAGGATGCATTGGATAACGGCATTGTTTATATCTCGGAAGACCGCAAAGGTGACGGGCTGGTGTTGGGCATGTCAGTAAAAGAAAACATGACGCTGCCTGCTCTCCAGTATTTCAGTTCATTTTGGGGTTTAAAACACGCCGCCGAGCAACAGGCAGTGAGTGATTTTATCCGCTTGTTCAATATTAAGACGCCGAGTATGCAGCAGCCGATCCGCTTGTTATCCGGTGGGAATCAGCAAAAAGTCGCCATTGCCCGCGGGCTGATGACTCGTCCTAAAGTATTGATTTTAGATGAACCCACTCGCGGTGTGGATGTGGGTGCCAAGAAAGAAATTTATCAGCTGATCAATCAATTTAAGCAGGAAGGCTTAAGCATCATTCTGGTCTCTTCAGAAATGCCGGAAGTGCTGGGCATGAGTGACCGGATTTTGGTGATGCATGAAGGAAAGATATGCGGTGAATTTGATCGCGCTGACGCGACCCAAGAACGACTGATGGCCTGTGCCGTTGGTAAAACGGAAGGACAACAAGCAGCATGAGTATCCAAACCATGAACGCCAAATCTACCTCTGATACATCCCGTTGGTTCAGTAAACAATGGTGGTTAGAGCAAAAAGCATTAATTGCTTTATTAATACTGATTGCAGTCGTTTCTGCATTAAATCCTAATTTTTTTACCACCGATAATTTACTGAATATTCTTCGCCAAACGTCGGTTAACGCCATCATGGCGGTCGGCATGACACTGGTGATCTTGACTGCCGGTATTGATCTGTCGGTCGGCTCGGTGCTGGCGTTATGCGGTGCCTTTGCTGCCGCGATGCTGGATAGCGAACTCTCGATCTTTCTGACGGTGCCGGCGGTGTTACTGGCGGGTGCGCTGCTGGGTGGAGTCAGTGGTGTCATCATTGCCAAAGGTCGTGTGCAGGCCTTCATTGCCACCTTAGTCACCATGACGTTACTGCGTGGCGCGACATTAGTCTTCACTGACGGTCGTCCGATCAGCACCGGTTTTTCTGATGCCTCCGATGCGTTTGCCTGGTTTGGTACCGGCTACTTGTTAGGTATTCCGGTGCCGGTCTGGCTGATGGCGGCAGTGTTTGCAACCGTTTGGTATCTGCTCAATCACACTCGTATTGGTCGCTACATTTATGCCTTAGGTGGCAATGAAGCAGCGACCAGTCTCTCCGGTATCAATGTCGACCGGATCAAAATCATTGTCTATGCCGCATGTGGTTTCTTGTCTGCGCTGGCCGGGATCATCGTTACCTCCCGTTTGTCATCCGCACAACCAACCGCCGGCACAGGCTATGAACTGGATGCTATCGCTGCCGTTGTTCTGGGCGGTACCAGTCTCGCTGGTGGTAAAGGACGGATCTCGGGAACCCTGATCGGTGCTTTCATTATCGGCTTTTTAAACAATGCGCTTAACCTGCTCGATGTCTCTTCTTACTTCCAGATGATTGTCAAAGCGACAGTGATTTTGCTGGCAGTGTTGATTGATCACAAGAGCAGTAAATAACCCCTGAATCGAGGAACAAAGCTATGAACATGAAAAAGTTAGCAATTCTGGTTTCTGCTGTGGTGTTGAGTAGTTCAGTATCAGTTTCCGCTATGGCAAAAGACACCATGGCACTGGTGGTTTCCACCTTGAATAACCCATTTTTTGTCACCTTAAAAGATGGTGCGGAAGCCAAAGCCAAAGCGCTGGGTTATGACCTGCTGGTATTGGATTCACAAAATGACCCGGCGAAAGAGCTGGCTAACGTGGAAGACTTAACGGTTCGTGGGGTGAAAGTGTTGCTGATCAATCCGACCGATTCGGATGCAGTAGGTAATGCCATTGCGATTGCTAATAAAGCCAAACTGCCGGTGCTGACACTGGATCGTGGTGCCAATAAAGGCACGGTGGTGAGTCATATCGCTTCCGATAATATCGCGGGCGGTAAAATGGCGGGTGATTTTATTGCCAGCAAACTGGGCGAAAAAGCCAAAATCATTCAATTGGAAGGGATCGCCGGTACCTCTGCTGCACGTGATCGTGGTGCCGGATTCAAATTGGCGGCAGATGCGCACAGCTTCCAGATGCTAGCCAGCCAACCTGCTGATTTCGATCGCACTAAGGGCCTGAATGTCATGGAAAACCTGCTGTCGGGGCATGGTGATGTGCAAGGCGTCTTTGCACAAAACGATGAAATGGCCTTAGGTGCCGTGCGTGCGCTGCAAGCTGCGGGTAAAGACAAGGTGCTGGTGGTCGGTTTTGACGGCACTGATGACGGCGTAAAAGCGGTAGAAAAAGGCAAAATGGCGGCTACTATCGCGCAACAGCCTGATCAAATCGGTGCGATTGGCGTAGAAATCGCGGATAAAGTGCTGAAAGGTGAAACCGTTCCAGCCAATATTCCAGTACCACTGAAAGTGGTATCAAAATAATATCAGCCCGTACCCGCCATTGTGCGGGTACTTTTTTATTACAACAGACGTTTATTAAGACTGACGTTTATTAAGGCGGAAGTTGTCCGGAGCCGAAAATGAGTAAAAAACTGGTAGTTCTCGGCAGTGTGAATGCCGATCACGTATTATCTGTCCCTCGCTTTCCTAAACCCGGTGAAACACTGGTTGGTAGCGGCTATCACATTGCCTATGGCGGCAAAGGGGCGAATCAGGCCGTTGCTGCAGGCAGAACCGGTGCTGATATTGCGTTTATTGCTTGTGTGGGCAGCGATGATATTGGCGCCCGCATGAAAGAACAGTTCATTATTGATGGTATTGATACACAGGCAGTGATGGCCGTTGATGGCACGACCACCGGTGTAGCGATGATTTGGGTCTCGGCGGACGGTGAAAATTGTATCGGCATTTCTGCAGGGGCGAACGCAGAGCTGACGCCAGCACGTTTGCAGCCACACTTGCCGTTAATTACCGATGCGGATGTATTGCTGATGCAGCTGGAAAGCCCGTTGAATACGGTTGAAAAAGCGGCTCAGGTTGCCCGGGGCGCCGGAACCAAAGTGATCCTGAACCCGGCACCTGCGCAAGCGCTGCCCGAGTCGTTGCTCTGTCTGGTTGACGTGATCACGCCGAATGAAACGGAAGCGCAAGCACTAACTGGCGTAGCGGTAAATACCGAAGACGATGCACAAAAAGCGGCCAATATTCTTCACGGATATGGTATCGCTACGGTATTAATTACCTTAGGTGCCAAAGGTGTTTGGTTGAGTGAACAGGGCAAAGGCGAATTGATCCCAGGTTTTCGTGTGCAGGCACTTGATACGACGGCGGCGGGTGATACCTTTAACGGTGCGTTCGTGACAGCCGAGTTGGAAGGTTTATCCCGTCGTGACGCCATTCGTTTTGCGCATGCGGCGGCGGCGATTTCGGTCACCCGTTCTGGTGCTCAACCGTCGATTCCGCTTCGGTCTGAGGTGGATGCGTTTTTAGCTGCAAGGAGTTAGCAGGTTTGGCCACCATGAAAGATGTCGCCCGCTTAGCGGGTGTTTCAACCTCCACGGTTTCGCACGTGGTGAATAATAGCCGTTTTGTCAGTGACGAAATTCGTGAACGTATTTTGAAAGCGGTGGCCGATCTTAACTATTCTCCTTCTGCCTTAGCGCGCAGCTTGAAAATCAATCAGACCCGCACACTGGGTATGATTGTTACCACCTCGAATAACCCGTTTTTTGCCGAAGTGGTGGCCGGGGTAGAGCGGATCTGTTACCAGCGCGGTTATACCCTGGTGTTATGTAATACCGAAGGCGATCCGGCGCGGTTAAGCCATAGTCTGGAAGCGTTACTACAAAAGCGGATCGATGGTTTGTTGCTGATGTGTACCGAAGCACGTTCCGCCTCTGCTGAAGTGTTTGGTCGCCATCCGGCTGTGCCGATTGTGGTCATGGATTGGGGGCCACTTAACAGCAAAGCCGATCGCATTCAGGATAACTCGGCACTCGGCGGTTATCTGGCAACCCGTCATCTGATTGAACAAGGGCACCGAAAAATCGGCCTGATCACCGGGCCATTAGATAAATTACCGGCACAGTCACGGCAACACGGTTATCGGCAAGCCTTAGACGAGGCGGGCATTGCCTTCCGGCCGGAATATATCGTGGAAGGGGACTTTGAGTTCGCGGGTGGCATTACCGCCATGCAGCAATTATTAAGCTTGTCTGAGCACCCAACTGCCGTGTTTGCGGGTAATGACGTTTCCGCCGTCGGTGTATATCAGGCGCTGTATCGGGCCGGATTAAGCGTACCGCAGGATATATCGGTTATCGGTTATGACGATATCGAGTTGGCGCGTTATCTGACGCCGCCGTTGACTACGATCCATCAACCGCAGGAAGAGTTGTGCCGCAAAGCAGTAGATACCTTACTTGAGCGTATTCAGGGCGCTGATGATGAACCTCGTCTGATCACACTGGAACCGACGCTAATCCAGCGGGAATCTGTGCGTTTCATTCAATAAGATCTAAGAAAAGATCCCGTTAGATCGATCGGATCTTAAACCTCTGTGACCGCATGCCGATAACCAATTAGCACACTGCTATCTGCATGTCGTATTGCCGGAGGGGTTATGCGTATTACCCAACAAACACTGTCACTGAAGACACAATATGAGCATCAGCAGGAATCGGTGCGCAAACAGGAAACCCTGCCCACTCTTGCTAAGCCTGACCAGCAAGATCTGAAAGTTGAGGTTCGGTTACAAAGTCGTGATGCCTTGGGCGTGAGCCTCAGCCGTCGCGATCTACAAAAAGCCGCAGAACAGAATCGTCAGCAACAACAGACGAAACCTACCATCACGCTTCCCTCTGTGAACACCACAAGCCAAAAAAATACTCTGGATGCTACGTCTGCTGCGATCGAAGCTGCGGGGGTCAATTCAAGCCAGAAGACTTCGGATGAGTTATCGGATGATGATTTGTCGTTAGATGCGCATACGCGATTGATGAAGACAGTCATTGAGTCTTTGCTGGGCATAAAAATTAAGCTGATGCCACCGATGCGACAAACCAGTACCGATGAAAGCACGACACCATCGGCGGCACCTGTTGCGTCGGCGACACAAGCAACGGCCACGGAGCCTGATCATCAGGTGCGCATCATCGAATATAGCGCTGAGAGTGAACGCTTGCGTTTTTCAGCTAACGGCGAAGTGCAAACCGCAGATGGTCGCACTATTAAGTTGAAACTGGGCTTTGCCTTGTCATATCAGGATATGCAGCTGTCGGAGCGATTAACCAAAGAGTCTGCGTTAAAAGATCCATTGGTGATTAATCTCGACAGTCAGTTTGCTGATTTGAAAGAAGCGCGGTTTAACTTTGATATCGACAGTGATGGAACGAAAGATTCCTTACCGACATTAGGCAGTGGTTCTTATTTTCTGGCGCTGGATAAGAACAGCAATCAGCAAGTTGATAATGGCACTGAGTTGTTTGGTGCGCAGAGCGGCAATGGCTTTGCCGAATTGGCGCAATATGATGAAGACGGTAACAGCTTTATTGATGAAGGTGACAGTATCTATGGTCAGCTCTCTGTCTGGCGTCCGGGCAAAGGCTTAGTCGCGTTAGCCGAGGTTGGTGTTGGTGCTATTTATCTGCATCCCGTGGAAACCCAGTTTCAGCATCTCGGCAGTGGTAGTGATGGCGAGAATTTGGGCGTTTTACGTTCCAGTAGTGTGTATCTGAATGAAGATGGCAGCGCCGGAACGGTGCAACAACTTGACCTACGGGTATAGAAGCTTCTGCTAATCTGTATTCAGGGTGATCTTTTTTATCATCCAACTCGTTTTATTCTCAACGTTATTTACTCATGGTTGGAGTTAAAAGAGATGAAGAATCAAAGTCGTGTCGTTGTGTTTTGTTTACTGAGCATGTTGATGGCGCCCTTTAGCTGGGCTCAGGAAAAAGCAGCGGATGCATCCGGCAAAAAAACAGATGCCTCGGTGATTCTGACCGTAGAAGGTAAACAGGCAACGGCCGATTTTACGCTGGCACAATTACAGGCATTACCCCAAAAGACCGTGATCACCACGACACCGTGGACAGAAGGTTCGCACACCTACACTGGGGTGTTATTGCGCGATCTGCTGGATAAACAAGGCTTACAAAAAGCCGCTAAGCTGAATGCCAAAGCACTGAACGATTATGTCACGACCATCACAGTCGCGGATGTTTATAAATACGATGTGCTGCTGGCACTGACTCAAGATGGCAAATTACTGACTCGCCGTAATAAAGGGCCGGTGTGGGTTATTTATCCATTAAGTCAGAATCCGGAATTAGACAAGCCTTCTTATCACAGTGCCATGATATGGCAGTTGCGTGCTATCAGCGTGAGTGATTGATGGGAGGATACGCGAAGTTTATCGTCTTAGGGGCGCTGATCATTGGCATGACTATTGGCATGTTCAGCTCTCTCTACTCATTTCAGGATGTGTCTCGGCGTATTACCGCGCACACAACACTGAGTGCATGGTCGTTGGCGCAACTTGAGCTGGAATATCAGAAGTTATGCACTGAATTACAGCTTTATCGCGCAGGTAAAGGTTCTGCAGAGAATCTCTCCTTGGCTTATGACTTGGCTTGGAACCGGATGGATGTTTTTCTGCACGGCTCTGAAAGTGCGGTGGTCAGAAGCCAATTTGGCGCTGAAGCACTGATCCAAAAAACATTTGCTATGCTTCAGCAGCATGAAGCAACCATCGAAGCACTGCCTTCCGCTGACGCATCAGAACTGGCTGCTTGGGAGCACCAATTACTGACACTGCTGCCGGAAATCCGCCAGTTGATGATCTTGAATTTCACTGGCCCTGGTGCTACTCGTGGCATGGATTCCATAGAGGCCACGGTTAAGCATATTTCCTGGGTGCTGGTAGTGGTTTCTCTGCTTAGTTTGCTGATGAGTTATCTGCTGTTCCGCGAATCGCGCCAGCATTGGTTTTTATCGTTACATGACCCGTTGACCACATTAACCAATCGTGCGCATTTTTTAACCTTACTCAAAGAGCGCTGTTATCAAGCTAGTGTAAAGCAGCAATTACTCAGTTTATGTGTATTGGATGTCGTGCGTTTTAACGAGGTCAATGATCTTTTCGGTTATCGGAACGGTGATTTGTTATTACAAGGTATCGGCCGTATTTTATGTCTGCGATTTGGTAAAAACGCATTAATCGGCCGAACTGGTGGCAGTGAATTTGCCGTATTAATTCCACATCGTGAAATTACCACTCATTTACCAGATGTACTGAATGAACTGGATGTGTTCCTTCGGGAATATGATCCTGCCCATCGGGTCTATCTCTGTTGTGGTGTCAGCACTTATCCAGAACAATGCTCATCGGCAGTGGAGCTATATCAATTTGCAGAACAGGCTTTGTCTGCTGCCAAGAAAAATAGCCCTAATCATTATCAGGTGTTTAATACTCGCATGCTGAGTGACTTTCAGCGTCGCCGAGAGCTGGCGACACACCTGAGAGCTGAGTTACAAATTCCAGATTCAACAAAGTTGTTTATGTGTTATCAGCCTGTTCATCATTTACAACGCGATGACACGCTGGGTATGGAGGCGCTATTACGCTGGAAACACCCGCTGTTTGGTTATGTGGCGCCGCCGGAGATTATTGATATCGCCGAAGAACATGGGCTGGGTGATGCGTTAGGCGATTGGATCTTTCAACGAGTGATCGACGATTTGCACTCGTTACCGTTCTGGCAACTGGAGCGGATATCGGTTGCCGTGAATTTATCCCAGTCGATGTTTACACTCAATTTGCCGATCAAGTTAAATGCGTTGCTCCGGCATAGTCCGATCGCGCATGAACAACTTATTCTGGAATTAACAGAAACTATCGCGTTGCATGATTTCACCGTCAGTCAGCAAATTCTGCAGGCGTTGCAAAAAGATAATATCCGCATTGCACTGGATGATTTTGGTACCGGTTTTTCTTCGTTGGCCTATCTGAAAGATTTGTCGGTCGATAAATTGAAAATCGACAAATCGTTTATTCAACAGATAGATCTCGATCAACGGCAGTTACATCTGGTGCGGCACATTACCGAATTAGCCCATGATCTGGGGCTCACTGTCGTTGCGGAAGGCGTTGAAACAGCCGTAGAGTTAGATATTGTTGCCGAAATCGGGGTCGAAGAGATCCAGGGTTATCACTATTCCCGCCCGCTAGAATTACCGCAATTAATGAGTTATTTATCGAAACATTTCCATTCGGAAATAACTTCCTCTGGGGAGTAATGGTGTAAACCTTGCATCGCTCTCCTGATAGATAAATTCTACCGGAGGATGACATGGATAAAGGGTTAGATCGTGCCCGTGGTTGTCTGGTTGGTTTAGCAGTTGGTGATGCGGTTGGCACCACGCTGGAATTCCGCCCCCGCGGGTCGTTTAAACCACTAACTGATATGGTCGGTGGTGGTCATTTCTGTCTGCAAAAAGGTTACTGGACCGATGACACGTCGATGGCGCTGTGTCTTGCTCACAGCCTGTTAGAATGCGAAGGTTTTAATGCGGCAGATCAGATGCAGCGTTACTGCGACTGGTATGACAACGGCTATCTCAGCAGCATCGGTAACTGTTTTGATATCGGCACCACGGTCTCTGGTGCACTCCGCCGCTTTCAGAAAAATGGTAATCCCTTCTCTGGCATGACAGCGACATGGACGTCAGGTAATGGCTCTATTATGCGGCTGGCCCCCATTCCAATTGCGTATCAGCATGATGCGGAACAAGCTGTTTACTACGCCCGTCAAAGCTCTCGTACCACTCATGGCGCGCATCTTTGCCTCGACGCCTGCGGCTGGATGTCCGCACAATTGCTGGATCTGCTCAATGGCGGCGATAAAGCGAGTTTGTTGCAGGTGTCATATCCAGCACAAACTGAAGCGATTGCGACATTACAGCAATTCGATTTTCTGGATAAAAACTACCGCGATTTAAAAGGCACGGGTTATGTACTGGAAAGTCTGGAAGCGGCATTGTGGTGTTTCTGGCATACCCATTGTTATGCTGATTGCATTCTGGCGGCAGCTAATCTCGGTGATGACGCCGATACGACTGCTGCGGTGGCGGGGCAATTGGCAGGTGCTTATTACGGCTATCAGGGGATCAGGGAAGATTGGCGTCAGCATTTATACTGGCATGATGAGATCTGCGCACTGTCAGATCAGCTTTATTACTTACAGCCGACCCGAGATGATTTGACCCCGGAGTGGCGCCATGCAAGCGCTACCTGAAGAACGCAGCTTACTTGCCGAGCTGACACTCCCTATTAACCGCTGTAATGTTCCGGCGCCCGTACTGGCGAGTTTGATTTTTCAGGAACACCCCATTCAGTTACAACTGGATGGCGTCGAGACTTTTTATTCTGAATTGTTTGATCGCTTGGTTGTCTGCCGTGATGCCCGCGAGCGGGTAGAGATTTTTAATGATTATATGGCGGTACGGTTTCGGTTGCCGGAAGCAAAATTAGCACATCGGCCGGATGCGGATCCGGTGCCACGTCCGCAAAGTAATTACCGGAAATTATTACTGGGTTGGCTATTTGATTCTGACAGTGATGCTGGTGCAGCCTGGCGGCAATGGGTGGAATCACGGTTCGGTTTACGCACTATTTACCACCATGAACTCATTTCTGAGTCGGAATCGGATGCGTATATCCGCTATATGCAGGCATGTGTCAGATCAACCTATCAAACGAATGAATTGGCCAGCCAACTCGATCTGCTATACAGCTTTTGTCAGTACCAATTGGTGCATCAATATCCGGAACAACAACATCTGACGCTTTATCGGGGCAGTAGTGAGTCGCTCTATTATCACTACCAGCAACATCCGGTATTAATACTGAATAATCTCAGTTCCTGTAGCAGTGATGTCGATGAAGCATATCGATTTGGCCCGCGAGTGGTCGAGCTACAGGTGCCATTGAGTAAAATTGTCTGTTTTGATGCGTTGTTGCCGCGAGGGTTAAATGGTGAACAGGAGTACATGGTTTTAGGTGGAATATATAAAGCCAAACAGGTCTGGTAAATAAATCTGCGTGATCCAGTTCATAACATCATGATTTGGCAGTGAAGCTTCTCCGCTGTTTACAGCTAACTTAGTATCAATATGGTCTGGGTTCACATCGAATCAGGGAAGTTTTATGCGTAATTTTTCTATCCAGTGGAAAATAACACTGTTGTCTGCCATTGGACTGTTGTCTGCTGTCGTCCTGTTAATTGGCTTATCTGTCTATGCTTTGCAGTCAACTAAAGGGCTGGTGCTGGAACAGACCGACAAAAAAATCAAAGAAGATGCTGTGCAGTTGGTGCTGGGTCGTGGTGAAGCTGAAGTTTCCCACGTGACCGCTTATTTGCATGAAGCCCGGGTTAGAACATCCATTTTGGCGCAAAGTCTGATTGCACAAAAAGAACATGCCCAGCAAAACTACCTGGGTTCCGGTATTTTGCGCCGTTCATTGAATAGTCAGGTGTTGCAGGCGATAAAAAGCACGCCTTATGCGCTGGGCGCCTATGCGGTCATGTTACCCGCAGCATTAGGTCATTCCGACGATACTTATGCCGGGCAAGGTGATGCCGGTGGTAATGAATCCGGGCGTTTTTCAGTCTACTGGAGCCGCAACGACAAAGGCGAGCTGACGCTGGAAAATCTGACTGAAAAAGACATCAATGACACATCACCTGATGCCAATAGTTTTCCGTCTAATGAATGGTTTGCCTGTAGTCTTCGTCTTCATGCACCTTGTTTGCTGAACCCGTATAAAGACGTTAGTAATCAGAAAGAACTGCTGATGGTTACCGTGACACAGCCGATTGTTGAAGGCGATCAATTGCTGGGTGTGGTCGGCATGGATATCGCAGTCGACTCTTTACAAGATGCGATAAAAGATCTGGATAGTCAGCTATTCGCCGGCCATGGCAGTGCAGCATTGATCTCTTCCGATGGTATCGCTGTATCGGTCAGCGATATGCCATTTGTACCTGGCGAAGCAGTGGCGAAGAAAGATGCGAAACTGGCAGAACATCTGAAAGGCTGGCTGAAACAAGCCAAGGTTCAGGTGAACTGGCAAGGCGAAAAACTGCAGCTGTTTATTCCGGTAGAAAATGATGGCTTACCAGCCTGGGGCATGTTGCTCGAATTCCCTGGCACCGATGTACTGGCGGCAGCTCGTGATATCAAGTGCCTCGCTGGATCAACAAATCAGCAGTGCTATCACGCGGCAGGTAACGACTGGGGTGATCATTACCTTACTGGTTTTATTTGCCATGTGGTGGAGCGCGAACCGTATTGTGGCCCCGATGCGCACAGTCGTGGAACGCTTAAATGAAATCGCCAGCGGTGATGGTGATTTGACGCAACGCTTGCAGATCCAAAGTCAGGATGAAATGGGCGCACTGGCACGGGCGTTTAACCTGTTCCTGGATAAACTACAGGGTACGATCACTCAGGTTGTTGGTGCCGTGGAAGGAACTCGTGATACAGCACAACAGGCGAATTCTGTCGCCGGACAAACGCGTGATCGTCTGCAATATCAATTCCGTGAAATCGATCAGGTGGCTGCTGCCTTTGAAGAGATGCATGCCACTTCGGCCAATATTGCTGATCGTGCGGGTCAGGCGGTGGAAGCAGCCGATGAAGCGGAACATGCGGCACAGCACGGTAAAGCGGTAGTAGAAGAAAGCCTGCAAGCGATGGACTCATTGATGAAATATATCAGTGATGCTAAACCACAAGTGGAACGTCTGGCAGAAAATAGCAGTAACATTAATAAGATACTGGATGTTATTAAAGGTATCGCCGAACAAACTAACCTGCTGGCATTGAATGCGGCCATTGAAGCGGCACGCGCGGGTGAGCAAGGGCGTGGTTTTGCGGTGGTAGCCGATGAAGTGCGTAATCTGGCATCCCGAACACAAGATTCTGTCGGTCAGATCCATAATGTGATTAATGAATTACAAAGTGGTACTAACCGCGTGGTGACGGCCATTTTGGGCAGCCATAAGCAGGCGGATGAAACCTTACACAATGTGCAGCAATCTGTTGGTGTGTTAGAGCAAATTACCCGCTCGATTGGCGTCATTCAGGATATGAATGCGCACATTGCTCATGCGGTGCAAGAGCAAAGCAAGGTGAGTGGCGATATCAGTAGCAGCGTGAGTAACATCCGTGATGTCAGCAGTGACATTACCGGCATGGCTGATACCTCTGCGGATAATGCTGGCAAACTGAATGATCTGGCCAATCAGCAACAAGAGTTGATGTCGCACTTTAAGGTCTGACTCTGACAACGCCATATTGGCAATAGCAAAAAGGCGCGTTAATTAACGCGCCTTTTTGTTTGTGTGATTAGTGGTTATTTCATCTGCGCAAAACAACGTTCTGCGGCAGTCAGTGTTGCTGCAATATCAGCATCGCTGTGCGCCAGTGACAGGAAACCAGCTTCATAAGCCGAAGGCGCCAGATAAACACCTTCCTGTAACATCAAATGATAGAAACGTTTAAATGCGTCGATATCACAACGACCAACTTGTTCAAAACAGGTAATTTCCTGCTCGTCAGTAAAGAAGAAACCAAACATCGCACCAACATAGTTAACTGACAGTGGGATGCCATATTTTGCTGCTGCTGCCTTCAGACCTTCGGCAACTTGTTTGGTTTTCTCTGCTAATGTCTCGTAGAGCCCCGGCTGTTGTAGCGCGTTTAACATGGCAAGACCTGCTGCCATCGCCACTGGATTACCTGACAGCGTACCTGCCTGATAAACCGGGCCGGTTGGCGCAATATAGGCCATGATCTCTTTCTTACCACCGAACGCGCCCACCGGCATACCACCACCGATGATTTTACCAAGCGTGGTTAAATCTGGGATCACACCATAATAGCCCTGTGCGCCTTGTAAACTGACACGAAATCCAGTCATCACTTCATCAATGATCAGCAAAGCGCCGTATTGATCGCAGATTGCGCGTAAACCTTGTAAGAAGCCTGGTTGTGGCGGAATGCAGTTCATATTGCCAGCTACCGGCTCGACGATGATACAAGCGATATCGTTACCATAACTGGCAAATGTCGCTTCCACTGAAGCCAAATCGTTATAGGTACAAGTTAATGTATGTTTCGCAAAATCAGCCGGAACACCCGGTGAATTAGGCTGACCTAATGTCAGTGCACCGGAGCCCGCTTTAACCAGCAAGCAGTCAGCATGACCGTGATAACAGCCTTCAAACTTCATGATCTTGTCGCGTTTGGTATAACCGCGAGCCAGACGAATAGCACTCATGGTGGCTTCAGTGCCGGAGTTCACCATGCGCACCATTTCCATAGTCGGCATGATCTGGCGAATGGCTTCCGCCATCAACACTTCACTTTCGGTTGGCGCACCGTAACTTAAGCCATTTTCCACGGCAGCTAATACAGCGGCTTTGATGGCTGGGTGGTTATGACCAAGCAACATCGGCCCCCATGAACCGACATAATCGATGTAGCGATTACCATCGACATCATATAAATAGGCGCCATCTGCCTTGGCGATAAAGCGTGGTGTGCCACCGACACCATTAAAAGCACGAACAGGGGAGTTCACACCACCTGGGATCGATTGTTGTGCGGCGGAAAAAAGTTGTTCAGAACGTTGTGTGCTGTTGGCCATGGAATACCTGTCTCTATACCTAACGTAATCAAGTACGAAAGGTATATTTCGTTGTGAAATAATCAACTGACTATAACGCAAAAGCAGATAAAGCAGAAAACATCTGCCAATGTTACATTATCGCTAATAAAGCAATTTGGGTAATACTTGAACTGTTTGGTCGGGTATTACATAATTCACTAATTAAACCGATAAATATACAGAGTCGTTTTTGGCCATAGGCCATGAGAGGTAGTTATGAGTGACGTAGCAGTGCAGTTTCCCATTGAAATGACCGATGCGGCGGCAGCGAAAGTAAAAGCGTTGATCACCGAAGAGGAAAATCCGGAGCTGAAACTGCGGGTCTATATTACTGGCGGCGGTTGTTCCGGCTTTCAGTATGGTTTTACCTTTGATGAGAAGATCAATGACGGCGATACCGTGGTAGAAAAAGACAATGTCATCATGGTGGTTGATGGTATGAGCTTGCAGTATCTGGTGGGCGGTGTTGTCGATTATATCGACGGTCTGGAAGGTTCACGCTTTACCGTGACTAACCCGAATGCTACAACAACCTGTGGTTGTGGTTCCAGTTTCTCTGTTTGATCTCGGTTAAGAAGAAACCCGTCAGGCTGATAGCCTAACGGGTTTACCAGATTACTTCTTAGCTTCTTCAGTAGCTGGAGCAGCGGAAGTTGCTGGTGCAGCTTCGGCAGCTGGTGCTGCAGCTTCTGGTTGTGCAGCTGGAGCAGGTGCAGCAGCTTCT
>Ga0183099_1001277_pt1 | contig 14961 bp, 14 predicted proteins | sample Biomet1_FD_127788 | JGI IMG/M metagenome (GOLD analysis project Ga0183099, IMG submission 127788) | Microbial communities from bioreactor (seeded with anoxic lake sediment) at LBNL, California, USA - Biofuel metagenome 1 | ecosystem: Engineered > Bioreactor > Anaerobic > Unclassified ... | reverse complement strand
TGTAAAACGTGCGGCACAGCTCCTCGGTTATGAAGTAGGTCCGGCTCGTGAACCGTCGAATTGTGCAAATCCGGCAATCGATGAAGCATTGAAAGAAGTATTCAAGTTATACAAATAAGTTGAAGCAAAACCAAAAATGGGAGCGACGAAAAATGAAAAAAGTAGTTATATCACATCGTTTACATGAAGATGGCATGGCTGTTTTGGCAAAGGCAAAAGCAGAGGTCGCGATTACAAATAGTGGCGATCCTAAGGTTATGCTGCCGGAACTTTTGGATGCAGAAGGATTGATTATCCGCATTGGCTCAATCGATAGAGAAACTATGCTTCAGGCTAAAAGCCTTAAAGCTATTGGGCGACCTGGTGTTGGAGTCGATGATGTCGACGTTGAAGCTGCAACTGAACTAGGAATTCCTGTTGTTATTGCTCCGGGAGCAAATACCCGCTCTGTGGCAGAGCATGCATTTGCTTTGATGTTTGCTTGCGCGAAAGACTTGGTACATAGCGATCGGGAAATTCGCAAGGGGAACTTCAACGTTCGCAGCAGCTATAAAGCTTATGAGATTTTGGGCAAAACACTTGGCTTGATTGGCTATGGACATATCGGCAGCATATTAGCTGATATGGCATCTGCCGTGGGTATGAAAATTGCGGTGTATGATCCGTTTGTAAAAAAAGAAGCGATTGAAGCAAAGGGTTATCGCTATGAAGCAGATTTGAAAGAAGTCATGAAGTCAGCGGATGTCATTTCGTTGCATGTGCCATTGACACCACAGACAAAGAATTTGATCAGCACGGCTGAACTGGCATTGATGAAACCAAATGGCATCATCATCAACTGCGCTCGCGGTGGAATCATCGATGAGAAAGCGTTGGCTGAATCATTGGCTGCTAACAAAATCCATAGTGCGGCAACGGATGTATTGGCAACAGAGCCTGTGCTGCCGACAGAACCACTTTTTGCTCATGAAAATATAATTGTAACACCGCATATGGCTGGACAGACCAAGGAAGCTGCTTCTGGTGTTGCGACTATGGCTGCTGAAGGCGTCATGGCGGTAATAAATGGTGAACGATGGCCACATGTTTGCAATCCAAAAGCATATGATCATCCTCGTTGGAAAAAATAAAATTAGGGGTCTTTGATATGACAAACACATATTCATTATTAAATATTGGAAAAATTATTGCCGGAGCCGGAAGCATTGAGCAAATAAAAGATGCAGTAGAAAGCTTTGGGGCAAAAAATGTCGTCATCATTACAGACAAGGGCGTTTGGGAAACTGGACTTGTTAAAAAACCAATGGCTATCCTAGAAAATGCTGGCGTAAAAGTACATGTAATCAATGATACTCCACCGGAACCTTCGGTGGCACAGGTGAATGCTATTTTCGCAGCGGCGAAACAGTTTGAATGTCAGCTTATCGTCGGTATCGGCGGAGGCAGCTCAATGGACACGGCCAAATTGGTATCACTTTTACTTACGAATGGTGTAGAATTGTCGGATCTTGTCAAAGGTAAGGCGTCCATTACACGTCGTGGGGTACCTACTTTAATGGTACCGACTACGGCTGGAACTGGCTCAGAAGCTACGCCGAATGCAATCGTCCTGGTTCCAGAAGAGGAACTCAAGGTGGGAATCGTCAGTGATAAAATGGTTTCTGATTGCGTCATTTTGGATCCAGAAATGACGGTGGGTCTTCCTAAACATATTACAGCGAACACCGGCATGGATGCACTTTGCCATGCAATTGAGTGTTATATATCAAAGAAAGCAAATCCTTTCAGTGACACTTTTGCATTGAAAGCAATCAATTTGATAGCAAGAAGCATCAGAGCTGCTTATAATGATGGTAAAAATTTGCAAGCAAGAGAAGATATGCTGCTGGGTGCTTGCTATGGTGGGATTTCTATTGCGACATCAAGTACAACAGCAGTACATGCATTGTCTTATCCATTGGGCGGGAAATACCATATTCCACATGGTCTTTCAAATGCGATTTTATTGCCGGATGTCATGAAGTTCAATCTGGACGTTTGTGAGGAAAAATTCCGTGACATTGCTATAGCGATGGGGCTTGATATCAGTGGCTGCACTGTGCGGCAGGCTGCTGAAAAGATGATAGAAAATCTTTACGCTATGATTGAAGATATGAATGTAAAATGCGATTTGAAAGAAAAAGGCATCACGGAGGAAGTTTTGCCGGAACTTATTGAAGCTGCAGTGAAAGTCACCCGATTGCTGGATAATAATCCAAAACTCGTAACAAAAGAAGATATGAAAGAAATCTACACAAAATTGTTGTGAAAATAGTTTTGAAGGCAAAAAGTACGGTATTAGGTCTTTTTGTCTTCAATCCCCCCTGGGGAATTGTCAGTTTATAATGATAAATTAAAAAATTTACCATAGAAAGAAGGTCTTTGGGATGAGTGTGAATGAGGTTGTTGTTGGAGCACAGAAGAGGTCACGCGTACGATGGATTGTTGCCGCAATGATGTGGGCGGCAATTGCGATTAACTTTATTGATCGAACTGCGGTTTCAGTTGCGGCACCGCATATTATGAAAGAGCTTGACATCAATACGGCTGAAATGGGAATCTTGATGGCTGGCTTTTTTTGGACTTATGCTATGCTGCAGATTCCGGCAGGCTATCTTGCTGATAAATTTGGCCAGAAGATAACGCTAGGTATGTCTCTTTTATGGTGGTCAATTGCTACCGGCATGACAGGACTAGCTGTTGGCTTTAAATCTTTGATGGGTCTGCGCATGTTCTTAGGAATAGGTGAAGCTGGAGCTTATCCGAGCAATGCTGCAATTACAACTAAGTGGTTTCCAAAGCAAGAACGTGCGACTATCGGTGGTTTGTTTGACAGTGGTTCTAAATTCGGGGGAGCTGTAGGGATGCCGATTATTACTTGGTTGATGCTCACTTTGGGCTGGAAAGAAATGTTTGTTGTCTTGGGGTCTTTGGGGGTAATATGGGCAATTGTATGGTTTAAATTTTTTAAAGAACGACCGGAAGATCATCCGGGTGTGAACGCTGAAGAACTTGAATATATACGAAGTGGGCAAGAAGCTGTCGTAAAAAAAGAAATGCCGATGAAATGGTATCAGCTTCTTAAATATAGAAATATTTGGGCAATGTGTATTGGCTTTTTTATGATCAACTATAATTCGTATTTTTTCATTACGTGGTTGCCAACTTATTTGATGAAAGAACGCGGTCTGAGCTTGACACAGATGGGGCTGGTTGCAGCATTGCCAATGATCTGTGCAGTTGTTGTTGAAGTCTTAGCGGGTTATGTATCAGACAGAGTACATTCTTCCAATAAGTTGTCACTGACCACCACGCGTAAACTATTTATTTGTGTGGGTCTTGGCATGGCATCCTGCATCGGTTTTTCAGCTTTTACAGATTCTTTGGCAGCAACAGTTATTTTGCTTTGTATTGCAAAATCAGGAACCGTAGTAGCAGCTTCACAAGTATGGGCATTGCCAGGCGAGGTTGCACCGAATAATATGACTGGGATTGTAGCTGGTATACAGAATTCCGTATCGAATATGGGTGGTGTTGTTGGTCCGATTGTAACAGGATTTATTGTGACTTATACGGGACATTTTCAATACGCACTTGTTTTTTCAGCATTTTTGATTTTTATCGCCATGATCAATTACATTTTTTTACTCAAAAAAGTCGAACAAATTAAAATTAATTAAATAAATTTGAATAATATTGTTTAAGATTTAATGAAAAACAGCAGTATTTTATAGAGTTGATAAGAAAAAAATATCATTTCATAAATATAATAAACCTATAAATGAAAATTATTTTTATAAAGAAAATCTTATAATCGGAAAAACGGATTGAACCATATGGATATTTTATGGGGTTTTGCAATTTTTCATATAGATGATGAAGTCATTAAGTAATTTATTACAGAGAAAGAATCATATGAAGATATTTTGCAAGTAGAAAAAGGTAATGAGGACTGGGACTCATTACCTTTTTTTATGTTTATCAATTAAAAAAAAGGGTTTAGAGGGGGCTGTGTTTAAATATTCAAAAAAGTAGAGAATTTTTTGGCGGTGTAACCTTTTTCACCTTTCTTTATTGAATGTTTTGAGTAGATTTATTGCTTTAAAGTATTTTGTGATAGATAGTATAATAACTTATGGTTATAGTCTTGATTGCTTTAATAAACGTAGATTTTTTATTTGAATGGGTTTATAATGGAAGAAAAATACAATATAGTAGGTTTTCAGTTTATTTATGTATGTAAGGGACGATGCTTTTTGATGATTTTCAGTGAATGCATCTACGGGCCGATACAGACTCGCAAGTAAAGCGATGCATAGTCATTGAGATAAAACAAATAGCTTCTTTAGTGATAAAGAGGTTATTTGTCGTAGGCCAATATAAGTGCCATTAACGCAGAAGGGCAGGCGATGTGCGAAGTGGAGATGAAATCTGGTAAGAAGGAATATCGAACGAATTGAGGAGGGGTAAAGTGGATAGATTAGATTCTATGTGGGATGCGTATTCGAAAAAAGGGTTGAGCCGCCGCAGCTTTATCAAAGGCTGTGTAGCATTGACGACAATGATGGGGTTAACCACGGATATGTTACAGCAAGTAGTTGAAGCAGCAGAAAAAAATTCTTTGCCAGTCGTTGTTTGGCTGCATGGACATGAATGTACAGGGTGTGACGAGTCGTTCATTCGCTCGGGGACGCCTTTGGCATCGGATGTCGTTCTCAATACGATTGCACTTGAGTACAGCCATGTACTAAGTGCCAGTGCCGGTGAACCGTTTGAACATCATCTCCAAGAAATTATCCAGCAATATAAGGGTAAATATATTTTGGCGGTTGAAGGTGCAGTTGCGACAGCTGACAATGGGGTATATTGCATGTCAGGCGGCCGACCATTTTCTGTGCTTTTGAAAGAAGTGGCAAAGGATGCGGCTGCAATCATTGAATATGGATCGTGTGCAACTAGCGGCGGGATCCAAGCGGCAAAGCCGAATCCAACGGGTTCAGTCGGTGTAAGCTCTATTGTTGGCAGTGGCAAGCCGATTATCCGGGTTCCTGGCTGTCCGCCAATTCCAGAAGTTATGACAGGCGTAATCATGCATTATGCTCTGTTTGGCAAATTGCCGCCGCTTGACAGTGAAAACCGTCCGACGCAATTTTATGGCAATCGTATCCATGATACGTGCTATCGTCGTCCGTTTTTCGATTCGGGCAAGTTTGCAGAAAGATTTGATGATGCTGGTTCAAAAGCTGGCTGGTGTCTCTATAAGCTTGGCTGCCGTGGGCCGGTGACGTATAATTCATGCGGTAATCTGCGCTGGTGGAATGGTCTTTCTTATCCAATCCAATCAGGCCATGGCTGTATTGGCTGTTCAAACGATCATTTCTGGGACAACGACCCGTTCTATACGAGATTGCCGGAATACGGTCCTCTTGGCGATGTCGACAAAATCGGGGCTGCTGTAGGTGGTTTGACTGCTGCAGGAGTTGTGGCACATGGAGCGATGTCGGTTGTACAAAAGAAAAAGCGTCAGGCAGCTGAAAAGAAGTCTGAAGGGAAGCAGGTGGACGAATGAAACGAGTTGTAGTTGATCCAATAACGAGAATTGAAGGCCATTTAAGAGTCGAAATCAAAGTGGATGAGGCATCGGGCAAAGTAGAAGATGCTCTTTCAAGCGGAACCGCCTGGAGAGGGCTCGAGCTAGTCATGCATGACCGCGATCCACGCGATGGCTGGGCTTATATCCAGAGAATCTGCGGTGTCTGTACGACCGCGCATGCTTTGGCATCGCTTCGTTCGGTAGAAGATGCCCTGGGGATAACGATTCCTAAAAATGCAAATTATATAAGAAATATCATGGCGTCAGCGCAAACGGTACATGACCATATGGTGCATTTCTACCATTTGCATGCACTTGATTGGGTCAGTCCGGTAGAGGCTTTGGCCGCAGATCCAGAAGCAACTGCTTCGATGCAAAACGCCATATTAAAGGGATATCAGCTGCCGTTTGAAGGCCCAGCCGGGATTGATACGCAAGCTTTCCCTAAGAGTTTTCCTGCGGCGACAGGCCAGTATTTCAAGGCCATTCAGGATAAAGTCAAAAAAATTGTCGAAAGCGGACAGCTCGGCATATTTGCGGCACAGTGGTGGGATCATCCCGACTACAAGCTGCTACCGCCGGAAGTTCATTTGATTGGCATTGCCCATTATTTGGAAATGCTCGACAAGCAGCGTGAAATCGTAATCCCTCATGTCGTTTTCGGTGGCAAGAATCCACATCCTCATTATGTGGTCGGCGGCATGCCTTGCTCGATTTCGATGGATGACATGAATGCGCCAATCAACACAGAACGTTTGAATATCGTTGATAGAGCAATCAATCTGACAATCGATCTCGTCAAGTACTACTATGTTCCGGATATTTTGGCAATCGGTCATCTCTATACGCAAAAAGGCTATGTCGATGGCGGTGGATTGGCAAAAGAACGTGTTCTTGGCTTTGGGGATTATCCAGAAAGTGCTTTTTCCGGCACAACGAATGGCGAATTCCACAAGAATTTGCTGATTCGCAGCAATGGTGTCGTTGAAGATTTCGGCAAGGGCTTAGCAGCGGCTAAGTTCACTGACTTTACGGCAGAAGAACTTTCAGATCCTACGGTATTGGCTGAAGGGGTAGAACATGCTTGGTATGAATATCCAGAAGGCGACAGCAAGCCGCTTCATCCTTGGGACGGCGTGACGAAAGCTAAGTATACCGGACCAAAAGAAGGCACGAAGACCGAATGGAAGACCTTGGATGAAGAAGGTAAATATTCTTGGCTTAAAACACCGCTTTGGCGTGGTAAAATGGCTGAAGTCGGACCGTTGGCCAGATATATCATCATCTATACAAAAATCAAAAAAGGCGTGATCACGGATCCTACCTGGGCAGAAAAATTCATGGTAGACCAAATTGAAGCCGTATCGAAAGTACTTAATCTTGCTCCGGAAGTTTGGCTGCCAACAACAGTGGGTAGAACAGCAGCTCGCGGACTTGATGCACAATTGAGCTCTTATATCAGCCGTTATTATTACAATAAGCTGGTCGAAAATATTAAAACGGGTGATACGAAGGTTGCTGACAGTACGAAATGGGATCCTTCGACTTGGCCGAAAGAAGCAAAGGGCGTAGGTCTTTACGAAGCGCCGCGCGGAGCTTTGAGCCATTGGGTTCACATTAAAAATGGCAAGATCTTCAACTATCAGGCAATCGTGCCGACGACTTGGAATGCTTGTCCTCGTGATGATAAGGCCGGACATGGTGCTTATGAAAGAGCGATGATGGACACGAAGGTCAAAGTAGCTGATAAGCCGCTGGAAATCTTGAAAACCGTGCGTTCGTTCGATCCTTGCATGGCATGTTCTACGCATATGTATAATGCCGAGGGCAAGAAGATTGGTGTTGTGACCACGGATCCGTATTTAGGAACCCGCAAAGAGTAAGGACAACAGAGCTTGGCATAGCCGGGTAAAACATTAGGAAAGGAAAAGCTACGAGCGGGATTCGTAGCAGAGGTCTGGAATAATGAGTGAAGTAAATCGAAAAGTGTATTACCTGTTCAGTCCGTTTTTGCGAATCTTTCACTGGATAATGGTTATCAGCATTGTTGTTTTATTCGTGACGGGATTATTTGTGACTAAGCCCTTATCTGGTGGAGCGGGCGTTGAACCGACCTTTGGCAGTATGATTTTTTCCTTGGATTTGATTCGCTATATTCATTTTTCGGCAGCGTTTATCTTTGTGTCAGCGTTTGTTTTGAGAATATACGGGTTTATTATAAATCCGGGGGATCGACTGTTTCCAAGAGTTTGGGAAGGCGCTTTTTATACGGCGACAATTGATGTCGCAATGCATTATATGATGCTTAAACCATCACATAAGCCTTATTTGCGCAATCCACTAGCGAGAACGTCGTATGTCGGTCTTTATAGCTTGGTTTTTATTGAAATGTTGACAGGATTTGCCATGTATTTCATGGTCAATCCATCGGGTTTTGGTGCTAAGCTATTTGGCTGGGTCAATCGATTGGTTGGTGGAGAATTCAATACGCATTTGATTCATCACTATGCAGCATGGGGGATTATCCTGTTTGCAATAGGACATATCTATATGGCGATTCGAGCGGATATCATGGAGGGTGAAGGCGAAGTATCGAGCATGTTCTCGGGGGTCAAGATCCTAGAGCATGAGCCAATGGATATCGGAGAAGTTGACCAAAGCAAGATCAAATAAAAGAAAGACAATTGGGGGATATCATATGTGCAAAGATTGTGGCTGCTCTTCGCAGGGCGGAAATTCGCAGATAAAGTTTTTTGTGAAAGGGTATGAAGCCGATAACGTAGAAAAAATCGAACAGACGTTGTTAGGTTTACCTGGCGTCTATCATGTTCATATCCATGCACATGATGGCGAAACCACCATTGACTATAATCCAATCAAGACAAGGCTTTCGGAAATCACTGCCGCTTTTACGGAAAAGGGATTGGAAGCTATTATTTAAAACAGACAGCCGGGCTAATGCCCGGCTGTGGAGGTTCTACACATGCATGAAATGGCAATAGCTGAAGGTATTTTGGATATTGCACTGGACTATGCCGCGCGAAACGATGCGCGGCAAGTTCAATGCATCAGTTTGCTGCTCGGTGAGATGAGCGGTGTCGAGACGGAATCATTGGAATTTTGTTTTGCCTCTTTGTCAAAAGGGACGATTGCGGAAAAGGCGGAGCTTAGATTGCAGCGGGTTCCCTTGATGGGGCGATGCGTAAAGTGCGAGCAAGAAATACATATCGAAGGTTACAATTTTATCTGTTCGAAGTGCGGCTCAGCGATGGAGCTCATATCAGGACGAGAATTACGGGTAGAGTATTTGGAGGTGGACTGATGGAAATTCAGGTGATGGAAAACATTTTAGGTAAAAATGATCAAATTGCAGCTGAAAACCAGAATTTATTTGCACAAAAAGGAATTTTTGTCTTGAATTTAATGGGCTCGCCTGGGGCGGGGAAAACAGCTTTACTTGAGAAAACAATGGCAGCGCTGAAAGCTGATTTGCGTTTGGCTGTTATCGAAGGGGATTTGTTTACATCTAAGGATGCAGATCGAATTGCCCAGCATAATGTGCCGGTCATTCAAATAAATACGAGCGGTGGTTGTCATTTAGATGCCGCGATGGTTCAAAAAGTACTTCCAAAGCTGGATTTAGAGCAGTTGGATTTACTCATTGTTGAAAATGTTGGCAATCTTGTCTGTCCGGCGGAATTCAATGTCGGGGAAGATGAAAAGGCGGTAGTTCTGAGCATTACGGAGGGCGATGATAAGCCGCTGAAATATCCGTTGATCTTTAAAGAATCGGCGATTTCACTTTTGAATAAGGTCGATATTTTGCCGTATACGAACTTTGATATGGAATCGGCAAAAACTGATATAAGAAAGCTGCATCCAGCGGCAAAAATTGTCGAAGTTTCTTGTATGACAGGGCAGGGGCTCGATGTTTGGTACGATTGGCTGCGGGCGCAGACGAAAGCGAAGAAGAAAAGAGATGGCGGTGAAAATCAATGACGGATATTACGGTGCTGGGAATAGGCAACATCCTTTTGCAAGATGAGGGATTTGGTGTGACGGTAATTGAGTCATTGCAACGAGACTATGATTTTCCTGAAACTGTGCAAGTCATTGATGGTGGAACGCTCGGAACTGAGTTGACGTATTTCATTGAAGGAACGAAGAAATTGATTGTAGTCGATGCAATTAACAGTGGCAAGGAGCCAGGAACTTTTTGCCGTTTTGAGGGATCGGATGTGCGCAATTATTTCCAGGAAAAAGTTTCGATGCATGAGCTGGGAATACAAGATGTACTCGCCGCGCTTGAGGTCAGTGGCAAGGGTGTAGGCGAAGTGATCGTTCTTGGCTGCGAGCCTTATTCACTGGAAGCTGGCATCGGTCTTACTGAAAAGATGGGCGATTGGGTCGAGCCCATAAAGAAAATCGTATTGGAAAAGCTTGAAGCCTGGCAGGTTGTGCCAAAAAGGCGGGAGCAAGGATGAAAAGGGCGGGCATCCGTGTCGTTGGCATTGTGCAGGGCGTCGGATTTCGCCCTTTTATTTATAGGCTGGCTAATGAATATGGACTGTCTGGATGGGTCATCAATGATGAACAGGGCGTTTGGGTTGAAGTGGAAGGTCCGGCGGAATCACTGACAGCTTTTGCCGAAGATATTTCACAAAAGGCGCCGGCGATTTCACAAGTTGAATCTGTTCAGGCAAAGGAACTTGAAGTGCAGGGTGAGACGGGATTTTCTATTTTGCCGAGTGTTGGGGCAGCTGTAAAATCAGCGTATATATCGCCGGACCTTGCCATATGTGAGGATTGCCGGCACGAGCTGCAAGATACTGAGGATCGGCGGCATAATTATGCTTTTATCAACTGTACCAATTGCGGTCCACGTTATTCGATTATACGAGATGTTCCCTATGATCGTCCGATGACGACTATGGCAAGCTTTAAGATGTGCCCGAGCTGTCAAAAAGAGTACGAGAATCCAGCGGATCGGCGCTTTCATGCACAGCCTAATGCTTGTGAGGATTGCGGACCTTCCTATCGTTTGCTTGATGAAAAGGGCTGTGAACTAGCCGCAAAAATCGATTGGGAGAAAATCCGTGCTTTGGTCAAGTCGGGTAAAATCTTGGCATTGAAGGGCATTGGCGGATATCATTTGGTCTGTGATGCCAAAAACGAGGCGGCAGTAGAGAAACTGCGGCAAAGAAAATTTCGTGAGGACAAGCCATTTGCCGTCATGTGTGGAAGTCTGACGGCGGCGCGGAATTTATGCCAGATATCGGCGGCTGAAGAAAAACTTTTGACCAGTTCAGCGGGACCGATTGTTCTTTTGGAAAAGAAAGAATCATGTGATATAGCCGCTGCGGTAGCTCAGGGAAACCCTAACCTTGGGGTTATGCTGCCCTATGCGCCGGTTCATTGCTTGTTATTGAAGGCGCAGGATACGTGGGTTTTGACGAGTGGAAATATCAGTGAAGAACCAATTTCCTATAAAGATGAAGGTGCTGTTTTAAAGCTTTCGGGTTTAGCTGATTACTTTTTGGTGCATAATAGAGAAATTCATTGCCGCGTGGATGATTCAGTTGTGCGAGTATTTAAGGAAGAACCTTATATATTGCGGCGCAGCCGTGGGATGGCTCCGGCGCCGATACGTTTGGGGTCTAGTGGACCTTCGGTATTGGCCTGTGGCGGCGAGGCAAAAAACACATTTTGTCTCACAAAGGAAAGTGTTGCTTTTGTCAGTGCTCATATCGGCGATTTGTCAAATTTGCCGACACTTGTTTCGTACCAAGAAGCAATCGGGCACTATCAACGGCTGTTTGACATAAAGCCGGATATTGTCGCGTATGATCTTCATCCAGAGTATCTATCGAGCAAGTATGCAAGTGGTTTGGATTTGGTTCGAATCGGCGTTCAGCATCATCATGCCCATATTGCTTCCGTTTTAGCGGAACATGGTATTTGCGAAAAAGTCATTGGTGTTGCTTTTGACGGGACAGGCTATGGTGACGATGGCTTGCTTTGGGGCGGCGAATTCTTGGTCGCAGATTGCAAAGAATATGAACGTGTCGCTCATTGCCGTTATTTGCCGCTGCCCGGCGGAGAAAAAGCGGCTAAAGAGCCTTGGCGTCAAGCACTTTGGCTGTTACAAGACCTTTACGGTGCGGATTTTGGGCAAAAGCAAATGAAGCTCATGGAGGCTTTGCCTAAAGGCTGGGAGCTATTGCTGCAAGCGGCGGCAAAGGGAATCAATACACCTTTGTCATCGAGTGCAGGGCGGTTGTTTGATAGTGTTGCGGCACTTTTGGGCATCCGTTTTTACAACAATTATGAAGGGCAGGCTGCGGTGGAGCTGGAGTTGCGGGGAAAAGCAGCTCTAGGCAGAGTGCTGCCGTTTGACATCCGTTCGGGTGAGCTTGATTTTCGGCCAACTTTCATGGCGATGGTCGATCAGCTCGCTCGTGTTCCGGTCTCGCAGCTGGCAGCAGATTTCCATGTGACGGTCGCGGCTGCCATCGAGGCGGTTGTGAGAGATGTCAGCAAGATGACTGGGATAAAAAAAGTGGCGCTTAGCGGCGGCGTTTTTCAAAATATGACGTTATTAGAACTGGTGAGCCGGCGTTTAAGCGATTTTTCCGTATTGCTCAATCGCCGGGTTCCGCCAAATGATGGGGGCTTATCTTTAGGACAAGCCGCTGTTGCAAGAGAAAGGGGTCGTTCGTATGTGTTTGGCAGTGCCAGCAAAAATTATTGAGAAGAAAGATCAGATGGCTGTAGTTGACCTCAGTGGTGTACAGCGAAATGTCAGCACGATGCTTTTACCAGAAGCACAGGTTGGAGACTTTGTATTGGTCCATGCGGGTTTTGCGATGCAAATCGTCGATGAAGAGGAAGCTGAGCGGACTAATGAAGCCTTGAGGGAGCTGAACATCATTGACTGAAGATAAAGATGAAAAAGGCAAAATTGCTGACTTTTATTTAAAGGAAATCGATCGTTTGGTAACTCGTCCAATACGATTGATGGAGGTTTGCGGAACGCATACGGTGGCGATTTTTCGTGCGGGAATTCGCCAGCTTCTACCAGAAAAAGTGGATTTGGTCAGTGGGCCGGGCTGCCCGGTTTGTGTGACACCAGATGATTATATGGACCAGGCAATTGCCTATGCAGAGCGCGATGATGTGATACTCACCACTTTTGGTGACATGCTCAAGGTTCCGGGGTCGAAATCGAGCCTTGGTGAAGCCAGAGCAAAAGGCGCGGATATACGCATCGTGTATTCGCCGCTCGAAAGCATTGATATTGCTAAAGAAAATCCAACCAAAAAAATTATTTTTTTGGCGGTTGGATTTGAAACAACAGCTCCGACGGCTGCGGCAACGGTGCTGGAGGCGCAAAAAGAAGGGTTGACAAACTTTTTTGTCTTGTCAGCCCATAAACTTGTTCCACCGGCACTTAGGGCATTGCTTGCCGATCCACAAGTACATGTTGATGGTTTTATTTTACCGGGACATGTCTGTGTTGTTACGGGTGAGGAACCTTTTGGATTTTTACCTTTGGAGTATCATATGCCAGCAGTTATTTGCGGTTTTGAGCCGCTTGATATTTTGCGGACGGTTTACCGTCTTGCCTGTCAGATTCAAGGGGAATGTCCGGCCGTAGAAAACGAATACGGACGCGTGGTCAAGGCGGAAGGCAATCCGACTGCCCGCCAGTTGGTGGAAACGGTGTATGAACCGGCAGATGCGGATTGGCGAGGGATTGGACTGATTGAATCGTCTGGATTGAAAGTCCGGAAAGAATATCAAAGCTTCGATGCGGCAGTTGCTATGCCGATTGCTATCGAAAAAGCGGCACGGCAGACTGCTTGTCGCTGCGGTGAAGTGCTGCGCGGTATCGTCAAGCCGACCCAATGCCATTTGTTTGGCAAGGCTTGTGTGCCGGAGCATCCGGTAGGAGCTTGTATGGTTTCGGTGGAAGGATCCTGTGCGGCCTGGTTTAAATATGGAAGCGGGAGGTATAGTTATGGACGGGGATAGAGTTACGATGGACCACGGCAGTGGTGGGAAACTGAGTCAGGAATTGGTCAGCAAAATCATGCTCCCGGCTTTTGGCAATCCACTGCTGAATGAACTCCATGATGGAGCCAGAGTGGATACGGCTGGCGGCAAAGTAGCATTTACTACCGATTCTTATGTGGTGAAGCCGTTGTTCTTTGCCGGTGGGAATATTGGCAAGTTAGCTGTTTGCGGTACGGTCAATGATTTGGCGATGACGGGAGCTATTCCAAGGTATTTGTCCGTGGGGATGATTTTGGAAGAAGGTTTTCTGTTTTCAGATTTGCGTAAAATTGTCGAAAGCATGCGAAAGGCTGCCGATGAAGCTAATGTGATGATCGTGACAGGCGATACTAAGGTTGTCGATAAAGGCGCAGCGGACGGCATTTACATAAACACGGCGGGAATCGGCGATGTCATTCCCGGCACGAATATTTCTCCTAGGCGGGTCAAACCGGGCTATGACGTGATCTTGAGCGGCTATATCGGCGATCATGCGACGACGATCATGGCTGGTCGACATGAACTTGTCTTGCCGGAGTCGATTCAAAGTGATTGCGCACCGCTTAATGCTATGGTGGAAGCCATGCTCAAAGCTGTACCGGACATTGCGGTGCTTAGAGATCCAACGCGCGGCGGGGTTGCGGCAACGCTCAATGAGATTGCAGAACAATCCTCTACGGGAATACTTTTGGAGGAAGAGGTATTGCCGATTCGGCCAGAAGTCCAAGCGGTTTGTGAAATTTTAGGTTTTGATCCTTTGTATCTGGCCAATGAAGGCAAACTTCTTGCCTTTGTCGACCCAACACATACGGAGCAGCTTATAGCCGTGATGCAGCAATTTTCCTATGGGAAACATGCCTGCGTGATCGGAAAAGTGAATGATCAGGCTCCGGGCCAAGTGGCGCTTCGCACTTCAATCGGCGGCATTCGCATTGTCGATATGCCCCTTGGGTTGCAGGTTCCGAGAATTTGCTAAACATAGCAAAAAAATAAAGTGGCTGACAAAAAACGTCAGCCACTTTATTTTTTATTTTTTTATCCAGTAATTTATCTGCAGTTTATCGCCTGCGGTTAAAGAACGGTTGAGTAACCAAGGATTGAGCTCTTTTATGCCTGCAGTGAATTCACGGATTTCCCTTGGGCCATACGTGTTTTTTTCAATGTAGGAAGAGGCAATAGATCGCAATGTGTCATCTTCTTGTACGGTATAAGTTATTTCAATGAGTTCATAATTCTTTTCTGCCGCATAGCAGGTTGTACTTAGAAGAGCCACA
>Ga0183099_1001276_pt1 | contig 14995 bp, 10 predicted proteins | sample Biomet1_FD_127788 | JGI IMG/M metagenome (GOLD analysis project Ga0183099, IMG submission 127788) | Microbial communities from bioreactor (seeded with anoxic lake sediment) at LBNL, California, USA - Biofuel metagenome 1 | ecosystem: Engineered > Bioreactor > Anaerobic > Unclassified ... | reverse complement strand
TCTTTTTCATAAATTTATGTATTTAAATAATTATTAGTATTTGTTATTTTTCTTCATCTAACAGATAAATGTCCTTGATTTAGTTGTCGTATTCATTGTACTTGTCGATCTGCTGAGGATAACTCTAGTACTAGTAGGCATTAATTCCCCAAATTTTGTAGTAGTATATTTCAGTTCATAAGTCGTGGATTTGTTGTTTTTACTGTAGTTTCATAATATGCTGCTTTTTAAAATAAAGGTCAGAATGTCGGAATACCAACGAAGTAATATCGTTTGTTTTAATTGCGATATAACAAGTGCCTATGTTAATTTTAGGTGTTAATATTATGCAGAATCTAAAATACAATCCATTGATTAATGTAAAGTCAGGAGATTTATTACCTGCGGCAATAATTGTGCTATTATAGTTGTCAGACGTTTACAATATATAGTTTGACACGTTCTCTTCATTGCCAACTTAGACAATATTTTTGCGATTAAAGCGATCATAATTGTAATTTTATTATTTATATTCTATTGTATTAAATTTAAAAGTTAATCGTACCTGCGTTGTGAAAGTGGTAATAGGCTTTTCCTGATAGAGTGTGAATTCGTACAATCTGGCATAAATCCATTCACATTATTATTTTTTAGTATTTTTCTTTTGCTGTCCTCTTCTTTTTCACTTCTGTATAAAAAATAAATATCTTTCCCATCAAAATGGTATTTGGGGTGGTACTATAATTTGTGTTTAATAGTTGTTAACTTTGGTCGTATATTCTTTATATTATATATCCTATTGTTTATCTGTTGTTCTCATATAATTAGTTTTTATTACGATGACTTCGCAAAAATACGTTTATGTATGGCCTAAGTATGGCATTATCATACATATTAATAGTGATTATTGTACACTTTAGGATGCGTACAATTTCCTATTGTTTTATAAACTATTTTACTCTGTTTAGTTTAAAAGGTATACTAAATTTGCCGCCAAATTATATTAAGTATGGCTCATTATATCATATCATATGAAGATGTGAAGGTTAAGAATATTATAATATCATTAATATAGATTTTCGAGAGCAGTATTTTAATTTGGAAGGATCAAAAGAGAAACTATATAGGTCATAATATTAAAATGTACAACATAAAAGTAGAAAGCAATGTCATTGGTCAGATAAGTGAAAACTCTGATAGTATCGTTTCAAATTTAGTCCTGAAAGATGTAAATGTAAAGGTGAATAAAACAACCTTCAAAATAAGTACTCTAATATAAAATTGGATTATGTAATGGTTAATGGTTTACCTTTACATAATACTTAAAGTCTTCTAAAATCATTTTTTAATATGTTGAATAAATGATATAATTGTTAACTCATCGGCTCAATTCGATATTAATATTAATTCAGATACATAATGAGACATTTTTTAATTCGCGCATTCATATTGTTGTACGTTGGAATTTTTGCCAATGAGCAAACCGCTTCAGCAAAGAATTATTGGCATGGGAAAGAGAGAACACTAAGATATAGACCTGATGGCGAAGAATTTGTGATCCAGAATGGAACCAAGCGGTTCAGTCGTTCCATTTATGGCACCAACACAGGTTTTCGCTTCGAAACCAGTGACTTTCCCGAATTCGGGCTTTATATGCCCAACTTTGGCGGTAGCGTTTATATGGCTATTAAAACCAAAGCAGGAGTTTTATGGATTAGGAATATGGAATCTGTGGAAGCACGTTTCAAATCAGGGCAACGTACCTATATCGTCAAAGACAAGAAAGTCCTCGGTAAAGGTTCTCTGACGATTGATGCTGTTGCATTATCGGATGGCGAAGGATTAGTCGTTCGGTATATTGCGACTAATGTACCAAAAGGAACAAAGATGCTTTGGGTGTATGGTGGAGCTGGCAACCAGTCTTTCACACGTGGAGGTGATTTGGGAGCTGACCCCGAAAGTTCTTTCTATATTCAGGGTGATAATTGTGTTGGCAACATATTCGATATTAAAGACAACACATTCTCTTTGTCTTATGGAAAAAAATCCAAGGTTCTGACTTATGAGGAAAAATACGAAGATCCGAAGACACTGAAAAAACCGGCATCTCCATCAGCTGCCACAGCTGTAAATACCCTGAAAATTGATGGTACATTTCCTACAGGAACTAGTGTCCGGGAAGCGAACGGAGGATTCATCGATCAGCTTAATCAACTTATTCAATCTTCAAAATCGGATAAACCGGTTATTGTTGCTGAATACGCCTTGGGAAATACACCCTTTTATTTCGAATTGCATAATCCAAAAAGTCATGCTGATTTCAAGTATGATAATCTGGCTGAAGCATTCAACAAGGGAGTAGAATTCAGAACACGGATTGCTTCGCGAATGAAAATCAACACCCCCGATCCTTATTTGAATACATTGGGTGGAGTTTTCTCCGGTGCAGAAGATGCTGTATGGCAAAGTCCTTCCTATCTACATGGCGCTATCTGTTTTCGGGATCTTTTACTTACCGGTTGGCGTGGAGCGTATCTTGCAGATTTACTCGGGTTACAAGACAGAGCTACTACCCATTTCAATGCTTATGCCAAATCACAGGTAACGGGCGTTCCCGTAACATTGCCTGCTCTTTTTGATAGCGCATTGCACCTTGCTCGTCCGGCTAAAATCTGGGGCACTCCCATGTACAGTACCGGATATATTTGCCGCATTCCAAATCGGAATGACGTCATGCATCATTACGACATGAATCTTGTTTATATAGATCAGTTGTTGTGGCATCTGAACTGGACTGGCGATTTAGAATATGCTAAAAAGGTATTCCCAACTATTGAACGTAGTTTGGCCTGGGAGAAAAATACCTTCGACCCGGACAATGATGGACTATATGACGCATGTGCAGTTATATGGGCAAGTGATGCACTTCAGTACAATGGCAGTAAAGTAACACACTCTTCTGCGTATAATTACCGGGCCAACAAATTGGCAGCTGAGATAGCAAAAAAAATAGGGAAAGACCCTTCCAAATATGAGAAAGAAGCTAATCTTATACTATCTGCCATCAACAAACAATTGTGGATTAAGGACAAAGGTTGGTGGGCTGAATTTAAAGATAATATGGGTAACCAAATGACCCACGAAGATGCAGGTGTTTGGACCATTTATCATTCTATAGATTCCGATATTCACGACATGTTTAAAGCATGGCAGGCCACCCGCTATATCGATACAGAAATACCTCACATACCTGTACTGGCTAAAGATCTGAATGATGACTCAAATTATGTGGTGGCAACCACTAACTGGCAACCTTATATGTGGTCGATCAACAATGTGGCTTTTGGTGAGGTGATGCACACTGCGCTTTCTTACTGGCAAACCGGACGTGCGGATGAAGCTTTCAAGCTTTTCAAAGGTAATATTCTCGATGCTATGTATATGGGAAGCACTCCCGGTAACGTATCACAACTTTCATTCTACGATGCAGCCCGGGGCGAAATGTACCGCGACTTTGCCGATGCTGATGCTATGGGTGTCAGAGCTCTGGTTCAAGGTATGTTTGGTATTATCCCCGACCTCATGAACGATACGCTAACCATAAAACCAGGTTTTCCTGAAAGTTGGAATTATGCCGATTTAGAAACTCAAAATATGGGATACCACTTCAAACGCAGCAACAATAAGGATACCTACACCATAATTCCTAATCTGCTGCGTAAAAACGCAAATCTGGTGATGGTTCTAAGCGCACCTTATAATCAGGTTAAAGCAATCACAGTAAATGGAAAAAAAGCAACTTATAAAATAGTTGCCGATGCTATTCAGATGCCACATATCCGGGTTGAAGCAGGCGTGGCTGACAAATATGAAATTGCGATTGAATGGACTGGAAGTAAAATCAATAAAGACTTGATATCCGTTAGTGCAGCTAATGGTAGTCAATTGAACCTGAGTTTGCCGGTTAAAGCCGATGAAATTTACGATCCTCAGGAAATTCTGAAGCAGGCGGTTCTGAAAAATAATATCCTAACCGGAACGGTGTCTGCAACTGCCGGAAACCGCACATTGTTTGTAAAAACTTCGTCCGGTGATATGTCCTACTGGGCTCCGGTTGACATAAAAGTGGCTGAAGCTCTCGAAATCATCAACAATGCAGAGGCGACTGCCTTGAAATTTGAACTCAAAAACAATACTCCAAAAGCAGTAAACGGTGATTTATATGTAAATGACAAGATGCTTGTTAGCGACGTAACTATAGCAGCCAATAGCAAAAACAGTTTTTCCTACGACGCTCCTGTTGTTTCTCTGGGAAGTAATAAAGTCGAATTGAAAACAGATAATGAAACATATTCATTTACAGCAATAAACTGGAATATCGCTGCCCCGGCTAAAGAGAAATATGAAACGGTAAATATGGAGAAGCTATTCAACAATAAGATTACCAAAATCTATGAATATGGCAAATACCTTTCTCCACGTTGGAAATACACTACTTTCAATGTTCCTACCCAGGGAATGGGGCAATGGTGCCATCCAAATGATATTTCGATTATTAATGATAGCTGTTTCAGAAAAGTGGCAGCTGCCAACAACAATACATTTACCATGCCTCAGGGAGTGCCATTTTCCACACCTGGAGCTAGCAGCAAAACCAATATTGCTTTCACTAGTTTGTGGGATAATTATCCGAAAGAAATGGCATTACCGCTCAATGGCAAAGCTTCTAAAGCTTACTTCCTATTAGCAGGTTCCACTTATTATATGCAGACGCATATTTTAAACGGTGTGATATCTGTAAAATACAAAGATGGGACTCATGAAACACTCGAACTAATCTTACCCGATAATCTTATACCGCTTGATCAGGATATATTCATTGATAAGTGTGCGTTCGACAGTCCGCAGCCACGTCCATGGAGAGTGCGCCTTAAGACTGGCGACGTAAGCAAATATCATTCAGGAGATATGGGGAAAACCATAACCAATAATCCGATGTACGTAGATGGCGGTATGGCAACTATGCTCGATTTGCCACTCAATCCGAACAAGGAATTAGAGTCCGTTTCGTTGAAAACGGTGGCTAATGAAGTTATAATTGGCTTGATGAGCGTAACACTGGTTCGGTAAAAATTCCAAAAACACAATACCATGAAAAACACGAAATTACTTCTATGCTGTGTATTATTTCTTTTTACACACGCCATTAATGCACAAATCATTGACCAATCTAAGAAATATCCGAAAAATGCAATATCAACATTTGCTAAAAGGCTGGAACCTGTCGGTCGGATACTTGAAGACGATAATTATTACGTGTGGTGTTGTGCTCCAATTTACGGGGACGACAATAAAGTACATGTTTTTTACTCCCGTTGGGAAAAGAAATTAGGATTTAAAGGTTGGCTAAACGGTTGTGAAATAGCTCATGCCGTTGCCGATAAGCCTGAAGGACCCTACAAATATGTTTCCACAGTATTGGCTCCACGTCCCGGATACTTTGATAGTGGAACCTGCCATAATCCCAGCATTTACAAAGTAGATGGTCGCTATTGGCTATTTTACATGGGAGCCGCTCCGGGGCAGTTTGGCACAAAGCGCATTGGCTATGCTGTGGCAAACTCCCCGTGGGGGCCTTGGGAAAGGTGTACTGAGCCGCTCTTACTCCCTGGGGAAAAAGGAGAATGGGATGATTACATTACCACAAATCCGGCATTTCTTAAAGATCCAACGGGTAAATACAGGCTTTACTACAAATCGTGCAACGAATATGAATACTTGAATGTACGAATCAACAACATATCGGGCAACAGGAAATACGGCGTTGCATTTGCCGACAGCATAAAAGGTCCTTATCGTAGATACGAAAAGAACCCAATAGTAGACTTTTCGTCATACGGAGATAATCGCCAGGTGGAAGATGCCTATATCTGGTACGAGAATGGAATTTATAAAATGCTGATGCGCGACATGGGATATTACAATCACACCGTCGGACTTTATTTTGAATCAAAAGATGGATTGAACTGGGGCAAACCTCAAATCGGTTGGTTTGGAGCTGAAAATTACATTGTGCAACCTCCTGCACCGAAGCACTTAACTCGCTATGGACGATTTGAACGCCCTCAACTGCTGATGAAAAACGGAAAACCTGTGTACTTCTTTTGCGCTTCGCAGGGAGGGAAAACAGAAACTTCTTCAGGCTTTGTTTTCAGAATTAAACAGAAGTAAAAATAAGTCTTGTCATTCAGAAAACAGTATCTAGCTTAACTTAAGGCCCGCAAAAATGCATTATTATCACTGATTGTCATATTTATTGACCAAATCCCTATGATGTATTTAAGAAGGAATAAAAAGCAATAACTTAAAATATATTTTATGGTAACTTCTAAAAAGTTGTCTGATATGGCTTATAATACTTAAAAAAAATGCCTGCTACGGTGACTTAAGCAGCGATCCTGAATAGTGCTTTTCTGGAATCCAAAAATTGCAAAATGAATTCATATGTTATCGACAAAAACAAATTCACATTCGAACAAATTACAAAGAAATAAGGATATGATGAAATTAATAAAGTCTTCTCAATGTGTCTCAAGAGTTATTGTATTAATAATGTACTCTATGTTAACGATTAAAGCGATTGCTCAAAATCAGACAGTAGCCATCTCACAGGATGCAGAAAGCGCCACGTTGGAAAATGGCATAGTTGTCGCTAAGATCAAGAAGGCTAACGGAAACCTCATCTCATTAAAGTATAACGGTATTGAGATGCTTAGCAAAGGTGGCGCTTATTGGAATATTTACGGTTATTCGAAACCTACAGAATATACGCTTGATAAAGGCAATCAGCCTACCGTTACTGTTACAAATGATCCGGGTAAAAATGGTGGTGAGAAAGGCGAAGTAGCCTTGCGTTTTCCATACAACGGACTAGACAAAACTGTACCTCTGGATATTGAGATCCGTTACACCCTTCACCGCGGTGATTCCGGTATTTATGGATGGACGATAGCCGAACATGCTCCTAAATATCCGCCATTCAACATAGAAGCCGCTGCGGTTATCTTTAAATTGAATCCTGATGTTTTTGATTTCTTATCAATAGATAAAAAGCGGCAAAAGCAGATGAGTAGCGCCGAAGACTGGGTTAACGGTACTCAGCTTAACATGTGGGAAGCGCGTCGCATGAATTCCGGCATTCATAAAGGAGAAGTTGAGCATAAGTACGATTACTCGGCGTTATTTTCGGATATGGAAGCTTACGGATGGAGTAGTACCCGGAAAAATGTGGGGCTTTATATCGTAAATCCGAGTTTCGAATATATGAACGGAGGACCAGTAGGTGTAGATTATGGTGGCCATATCGATGTTAAAGCGGCATTACCTGCTGACCCTGTTTTATTGTTAAACTGGCACAGCTCCCATTATGGTGGGTATGCGATACAGGTCAATGCCGATGAGCGTTGGAAAAAAATAGTAGGCCCGTTTTTGATCTACTGTAACAAGGGTGCAAATCCGCAAACGATGTGGCAAAACGCCTTAGCCCGTTTAGAGCAAGAGAAAAAAGGATGGCCTTACGATTGGGCCAATGTACCCGGTTATGAACATACCCATGAGCGCGGTAGCGTGAGTGGTAATCTTGCGGTGCATGACTCGCAAGATACCAGAGCTACATCGGCGGGAGCATGGGTGGGTCTGGCCGTGGCCCCCTATGAGTCTAAAGCAAGTAAACGCGGTAATATTACGGTCGATTGGCAAACAGATGGTAAACACTATGAGTATTGGACTCATGCTGATGTATCAGGAAACTTCACCATAAAGAATGCCAGACCGGGGAAGTATATTCTTTATGCTTTTAATAATGGAATATTGGGGGAGTATAGCCGTGCGGATGTAACTGTTGTGGCCGGTAAAACGACAACACTGGGCTCTATGACCTGGGTGCCTTTCAGAAATGGCAAGCAACTTTGGGAAATAGGTGTGCCTAACCGAAGCGCTGAAGAATTCAGACACGGTGATCATTCCTGGCAATGGGGTTTGTACAATCTCTATCCCACAGAGTTTCCTAACGATGTTGATTATATCATAGGAAAAAGCAATTATGCAAAAGATTGGAACTATGCTCAGCCACCAAGGCTGGATGGCAAAGGCGGCTTTACCAATACTACCTGGAAAATAGAGTTTAATATGGACCGGGCAGTTGAGGGTACCGCTGTATTGCGATTGGCCATTTGTGGTGCTCGTGGAGGTCCTGTTGATATAAAACTCAATGGAAATTATATCGGTACAACAGGTGCAATTCCGGAATCCGGGGTGATGCACCGGGACGGGATACGATCACAAGCATTAAATGTATATGATATTCGTTGCAAAGCAGCTTCTCTTAAAACCGGCAATAATATCATCGAATTAACAAAGAAAGCAAAGGCGTGGCCAGATGGTATTCTTTATGATTACATACGATTTGAATTGGATGGGAAAAGTTCTTCCGGATTCTCAAAATAGCTTCTAAAAGTTGCGATGTTTAAAAATCCAGAGATACCAACAATTGAGAAATCATAAGTTTCAGGGCGGTCGGATTGACGCTTCTTTACGGGTTTATGAGTTTGGATGGCTTGCAAAATCTTCAAAAACATAGACGTGTAAACTCAGATTTAATTCACTCGAATTCTATAATACTACAAAAAGGAAAAATGAAAACAAAACAAGCTTTGATAGTAGCTTTTCTGTTAGCCGTATTGAGTCTTACTCAGACTTATGCTGCTGAAAAACAGACCTACTGGCACAATAAACAACGAGAGTTAAGGTATAAGCCCGAAGGGGATAACTTTGTAATTGTCAATGGTAACAAACGTTTTAATAGGGCATTGTACGGAACAAACACAGCATTTCGGGTTGAAACAGGCGATTTGCCCGAATTTGCTTTATACATGCCCGGCATGGGAGGTAATTTAAAATTCGGATTGGTTTCAGGCACAAAAAGCAAATGGTTGGTCAATGCCAATAAGATTATAGCACGCTACAACGCAGGAATTATGTCTTATGAAATTGAAGACGAACTTCTGGGAAAAGGCAAATTATTCATTGACGTTTTGGCAATGGGCGATGCTGAAGGTATGATTGTAAAAACAACATTCACTGCTACTCCGCAAAATGTAAATCTGATATGGGCTTACGGTGGTGCTACAACGACACAAAAATTCAATCGTGACGGTGACTTAAATACAGATCCGGAATCAAATTTTTACCTGAAACCGGAAAATAGTACCACCAATGCTTATGTTGTAAACAAAAATAACTTCTCATTAGCGTATGGCGGAACCCCCTTACAGACCCTGTATGAACGCTATTATCCGGACAAAGCAACTAAGACAAATTTCAATGCCAAAGTAAGTAAACTGGCAATGATTGGCGCAGTGCCTTCAGGTTCAGATATAAAAATTGTAGATGCGGCCCAATTGGAAACTCCATTAAAGTTGATTGAGTCAAAAGGTACTACAGCTCCCGCTGTGGCAGGGAAAGTTGCTGTTTCAAACAACAAATCACTGTATTTCCTGATTCAGAATCCGGCAACAAAAAAGGACCTTGACTATGCCAATGCTGCCCAACTATTCGATGCCGCCAATAAATTCAGATTGCAATATGCTACTCGTATCAAAGTAGAAACTCCCGATCCATTTATCAATACCTTAGGTGGAATTTTAGGAACGGCAGCCGATGCCAACTGGGAAGCTCCTACCTTCGTACACGGAGCCATTGGCTGGCGCGTACGCCTGAATGGCTGGCGTGGTCCCTATATGGGTGACGAGCTGGGCTGGCATGACCGGGCTCGTGAGCACTTCAATGCTTATGCAAAATCTCAGGTTACAACACCTGCCTCAGGGCCAAGTGTTCCCGATCCTGAAAAAAACCTGTCACGCCAGCAGGAAAAAATGGGCACAGCGTTGTTTACCGATGGGTATATTTGCAGAGACCCCAATGGTAAAATATATCCGCACCACTACGATATGAACCTGGTTTATATTGATGCGCTACTTCGCCATTTTAACTGGACAGGTGACGTGACCTATGTAAAAGAAATGTGGCCGGTAGTGAAAAGACACCTTGCCTGGGAGAAACGTAATTTCGATGGCGACAATGACGGACTATACGATGCTTATTGCTGTATTTGGGCAAGTGATGCGCTGCAATACAACGGAAGTGGTGTAACTCACTCCTCGGCATATAACTACTATTCAAACCGCATGGCTGCCGAACTGGCTAAAATAGCAGGTGATAATCCGGAATTTTATCGTGCCGAAGCTCAGAAAATATTGGATGCTATGAATTCAAAACTTTGGCTTCCTTCTAAGGGTTGGTATGCCGAATATAAAGATTTCCTGGGGTTGAAACAGACTCATAATGCAGCCGCCTTGTGGACCGTTTATCATACATTGGATTCCGAAGTGCCTGATGCATTTAAGGCATACCAATGTACACGTTATATTGATACTGAAATGCCGCATATACCTGTTCGTGCAGCCGGATTGGAAGATAAGGGGTATTATACGCTTTCTACTACCAACTGGATGCCCTACGAATGGTCGATCAATAATGTTGTGCCTGCTGAAAGTTTCCATACTTCACTGGCATACTGGCAAGCCGGACGCAGCGAGGAAGCATTCAGAATATGGAAAAGTACCATTCTTGATGCCATGTACCTGGGAGGAAGTCCGGGGAATTTTCTTCAACTTTCTACTTACGACGCCAACCGTGGAGAAACATTTCGCGATTTTGCCGATTGTGTGGGAATGGCTTCACGTTCGCTGGTAGAAGGGTTGTTTGGGATAGTACCCGACCTTATCAATAGTACGCTGATTATTCGTCCGGGATTACCCGTTGAGTGGAATAATGCAGCACTCACTACACCGGATGTTGCATTCAAATTTGTCCGCAATGACAACCACGAAGTATATACCATTGTGCCGTCGTTGGCAAAACCGGTAAAACTAAAGTTCAGAGCTACTGCCAAAAAGTCCATGGTAAAATCTGTGACTGTAAACGGCAAGAAAATAAACTGGACAAATGTTGCTGACGCAATTGAATATCCACAAATTGAAATTACTGCCGATGTTGCACCTAAATACGAAGTGGTGATTGATTGGCAGGGAGAAGACCTATCAAAAGTGAGCAATGCTGCAGCAGTAGGAAAAGAAGACAATCTTCAGGCAACTTTTGGTAATGCTAAAGCAGTAGAAGTTTTCGATCCGCAAAAGGTATTCAAAAATGCGATATTAAAAGACAATGCCCTTCAATCGGCCGTCGTTGGCGAAACAGGAAGTCGTACCGCTTTTGTAAAAGTAACTCAGGGTGACTTTACCTGGTGGTTGCCGGTTTGTTTCGATATTAAAGAGTCTGTCAATGTAAAATATGCATTCTCGCAACCAGCAAATAGTATCAAATTCACTGTGCAAAACAATACTAGTGCAGCTATTGATGCAAAGGTTACAGTGAATCCGGGTAACAACTCATTTAGTACAAATGCCAAAATTGCGGTGGGAACTGCTTCAGACGAAATTACCGTGCCTGCAAGCAAGGTTGTTACCGGTTCTAACCTTGTACGGGTTGAATACGGAAACGGTAAATCATTCGAGAAAACTGTAATTAATTGGAATGTGGAAACCCCAAAATCACAGAAACTCGAAAAAGTGGATCTTTCAGCCCTTTTCAATGATGTTGTAACCAATATCTTCAAAAATGAATATCTGTCACCTCGTTCGCCTTATCCAACGTTAGCGTTGCCTAAGCAGGGAATCGGCACATGGTGTTCTCCAATGAAGACTGCGAATATCGATGATAGCGGCTTGCGCAATCTGGCAGGGGTAAACAACGAAATCACTACTCCACAGAATATCCTGTTTGCAACTCCTTCGGCAAGTGCACAGAAAAATATCATTTACACTTCGCAGTGGGATAATTATCCCCGGGAAGTTTCAGTGCCTCTGAAAGGACAGGCATCTCACGCCTACCTGCTAATGGCCGGATCTACCAACTACATGCAAAGTCGTATCGTTAACGGCACTGTAACTGTAGAATATACCGACGGTACAGTAGCTGAACTTCAGTTAATCAATCCCGAAACATGGTGTCCGATAGAAAAAGACTATTATGTTGATGGATATGCATTTGCGATTTCACAACCCCGTCCGTTGCGACTGAACCTGAAAACCGGCAATTTTATTTCTGATTTTTCCAAATCACCAGCCGACAATTCGGGAGGAAAAGTGATAGATGGTGGTGCTGCTACTATTCTTGATATGCCACTCAATGCTTCGAAACAATTGAAGAGATTAACAATAAGAACCTTAGCCAACGAAGTCGTTATCGGATTGATGTCGTTGACTTTGGCTCGATAAAAAAATACAGGTAGAAAAAGATTGATTATTAAAAAAACAACATAAACGAATGAACTGCAAAAGAATTTTAGTTGCTTTGATTGCACTAAGTACACTTACATCCTTGTTCGCTCTGACTCCCACCCGGGGAGTCAGGGAGGAACAGCTGTTTAACTTTGGCTGGAAGTTTAAATGGGGCGAAGTAACGAACGGACAAAAAGTAAACCTGGATGATAGCAATTGGCGTAACCTGGATTTGCCTCATGATTTCCAATTCGAACAGCCCTGGGACAAAACAGCAGTGGGTGGCCGCGGATTTAAACAAATGGGTACCGGGTGGTATCGCAAGTCATTCAAAGCCGACGCAACCTGGAAAGGAAAGAAAATCCTGTTGGATTTTGAAGGCATTATGCTGCTGGGTGAAGTTTGGCTGAATGGCAAAAAAGTAGGAGAGACCGATTATGGTTATCTAGGTTTTGATAGCGACATTTCTCAACTACTCAGGTACGACAGCTTAAATATTGTTGCAGTACGTGCCACTACCGGTAATAAAGGTAGCTCTCGTTGGTACACCGGTGGAGGTTTGTTTCGTGATGTGCATTTGGTGGTAAAAGATCCTGTATCTATTATAGTGATGAACTTTTTAATATCAACAAAAGAAAAATATTCAATGTGTTTATTATGGCAGTTTTACGAGCTGGACAGGCTCCTGGCGATGTTTACTTTAAAATATCGGTATTTGGCTTAGGCAGGATTGAAAGAAAACTTAACGTGAAGTAAGAAAACTAGATGATTGTTAAAAATAAAAAAATATCCATTATAAAAAGGAAGAAAGGATTTATTCTTTCTTCCTTTTTATATAATCGATATGAGAAGTTTCCATAATTTTATTGGTTTTTCGATTGAAATAAAATTGATCTTCAATGCCTCTGATTATATTCATATTTATTTGATTGATTTTAAGGTTAGTAAAATAAAGATGCCGGTAGGTCTGAATTTTTGGTTGATTGAAATAGTTGAACGGCGAGTATCCTGTTTTTTTGTAAAATATGCTGATATATTTTTGTTAAATACTAATTCGTTCTCTGATTACTGTTTATAGGTAATAGTTCCCTATTTTTTATTTTTAAAGAATATATTTAGTGTCTCTAACAGATTTACATTTGGAAGAACATTGGTTCTATGACATTTTACCATTATCCATAGGTGTTCATCAAAAGCCATTTTAACTTTTTCTTATATTAATTCATATGAATCTATATATAATAATCCTATAAAAAAATTAAAAATGGACACATAACATATATATGTGTGAGTCTAAGTGAAAATACTTTTATAAGAAACGGTTATTCTACTTGTTTTTTTCATGCAGAACATATTTCAGGATATTTCGATCAGATCTTTTTACCTCTATTTTGAATTTGGTATGTTTTCGGAGTTACTCCATAAAACTGCTTAAAATTTTTGCCAAAATATATCTTATCATTAAACCCAACCATAACACTGATATCCAGTACTGAATAATTTGTGTTTTTTAATAATGTGGCGGCTTGTTTCATCTGTATAGTATTAATATAAACATTTGGAGTATCTCCGGTAATGGCTTTCATCTTCTTATAAAATATTGTTCTACTACACCCCATTTCAGTCGATAACATGTCGATATTGAATATTGGTTTCCCCAGATTTTCCTGAATGAGTAAAGTCACCTTCTCGAGGAAGTTCTTATCTTGTTTGCTTTTAGTTAATATATTAACAGAAAGTTCTGGTTCTCTGTTAAACTTTTCAATCAACTTGCGCCTTTTGTCAATAATATTTTTAATTTTAAGTTGCAATTCATTAAAATTAAAAGGCTTATTAATATAATCGTCTGCTCCAATTTCCAATCCTTCCAATCTTTTTTCTTCCGATGAGTTTGCAGTAAGAAGAATAATCGGAATGTGGCTGGTATTAAAATTATCACGAAGCTTGCAGGTTGCTTCAATGCCATCCATTATTGGCATCATTACGTCACTTATTATCAAATCAGGTAACACTTTATTTGCTAGATCAATTCCTTCACTACCATTAGTTGCAAGATATACTTTGTAGAACTGCCTGAATTTTGTGTATAAATACTCTCTCAACTCGTCATTATCATCAATTATTAGTATTGTATTCTCAATATTTTTCTCTGAATTATTTTTGATTTTATCATTACTATCCTTTATTGTCAATGTATTACTGTCATCGTTTTGTATATTGTCTATAATTTCTTCAGGAGTATAATACTTTTCTCCTATTGGTATTTTAATAATAAATTCTGTACCGTAATCTAATTTACTTTCAACGGTTATATCGCCGTGATGCATTTCAATCAACTCTTTGACAAAGGATAACCCTAATCCGCTACTGTTCTCGCTTTTGCCGAATCTTTCAAATAGAGTTTTTTGATTTTCTAAACTAATTCCTTTACCCTCATCTTTAAAAATAAGTATTATTTTTTCATCGGATTCTAAATAATTCAATTTCACTAGAATAGATTTGTTCTGAGGTGTAAATTTAAAAAGCATTGGACAGCAGGTTATAGATAATTCAATTTCACTAGAATAGATTTGTTCTGAGGTGTAAATTTAAAAAGCATTGGACAGCAGGTTATAGAT
>Ga0183099_1001275_pt1 | contig 14996 bp, 13 predicted proteins | sample Biomet1_FD_127788 | JGI IMG/M metagenome (GOLD analysis project Ga0183099, IMG submission 127788) | Microbial communities from bioreactor (seeded with anoxic lake sediment) at LBNL, California, USA - Biofuel metagenome 1 | ecosystem: Engineered > Bioreactor > Anaerobic > Unclassified ... | reverse complement strand
CGGTAGCCCCGCGGTGTTCCGGGAGGACCACCAGGTCGACGCCGAACTGGTCGGCGCTGCGGATTATCGCTCCGACGTTGTGCGGGTCTGTGATCGAGTCCAAGATCAGTACCAGAGCAGAGTCTCTGGCTGCCAGATCCTTGACGCATTCATCCATTCTGAGCGGAGCTGCCTGATCGGCATTTTCCATGACCATAAGAAGTCCTCTATGGTCGCGGGCTGTCGGAGGAAGACCCTGAACCATCCGGTCCAAGTCTTCCATTGCTGATTCGCTTGCCGGAATACCGAGATCGGCGGCACTGGCAAGGATTTTCTTTACACGGGGTCCGGGCTTGGCATAGACAAGCCTGATGCCTGCCGGTGCAGTGGCCTTTCCTGCGCCCTTTTTCCTTGCCTCTGTCTCGATAGATCGCAATTCTTCCTCTACGGCGTGAAATCCGGTAGTGATTCTCATAGTTCGTATGTCTCCCCGTACTTGACGATCTGGATGTTCGGGAACCCGTTTTCCTCGAGGTGATCCTTGAAGACAACCTGTACCTCCGGCTCTCCATGGACCATGAATATCTTCTTGAGCGAGGAGGTGTCCATTGATTTCAGCCAGCTTGTTGCTTCTTCGTAGTCTGCATGTGCGCTGAAGGCGTTGATCTGGGTGATTTCCGCGCGGACTGAATGCCATTCTCCCAGGATCTTTACCTCAAGTTCCCGGTTCTGCAGACGCCTGCCAAGTGTATGCTCTGCCATATATCCGACAAGGAGTATCTGGTTTCGTGCATCATCGATGTTTTTTGCCAGGTGATGGGTAATGCGTCCGGCTTCGCACATGCCGTCCGCACTGATGATGATCATCGGTCCATCCATCTTGTTGAGAGACTTTGATTCGTCAACGCTAGTAACGAATCTGAGCGAATTGAAGCCGAATGGGTTCTTGTGGTGCTTTATGAATGCTTCATGGGTATCGAGGTCATAGCATTCCGGATGTATCTGGAAGATACTGGTCGCATTGACGGCCATGGGTGAATCGACATAGATAGGCAGCTCCGGGATGATTTTCTTGTCGACAAGCGTATGGAAGTAATACACCAGCTCCTGGGTACGTTCGATCGCAAAGGCCGGGATGATAATCTTGCCGTTCATCTTGATGGCTTTTTGCGCTACCGAGGCAAGCATGGCAAGGGCGTCGTCGGTGCTTTCGTGGCGGCGGTCTCCGTATGTGCTTTCAAGGAGCATATAGTCCACGGGAGGAAGGGTGTCCGGATCCCTGATGATGGCCTTGCCCTTGCGGCCCAGGTCTCCTGTATAGGCAATCCTGAGTGTTTTCCCCTCGCTGTCCTTGACCTCGAGCACGGCCATGGCAGAACCGAGAATATGTCCTGCGTCGAAAAACTCGAGCTTGATATTCGGTGTTATCCAGGAAGGCCGGTTGTATGAAAGGGTCACGAATTGGTTTGCGGTATTGATGACATCCTGTTCATCGAACAATGGCTGCCAGTTGAAGGATTCGCCACGCTTGTTTGCTTGTTTGGCGAGATATTCGGCATCTCGAGCCTGTATGCGGGCGGAATCCATCATGATGATGTTTGCAAGGTCGCGCGTCGCCGGGGTCGCATAGATATTTCCCTTATACCCGTTTATTCCGAGCATGGGGAGGAGTCCGCAATGATCAAAATGCGCATGTGTCAGGATGACAGCATCCAGCTTGTCTGCCGGTACGTCGAATGCACGGTTCTTGCGGTCGGCTTCTGCCCGGCGGCCCTGGAATGCGCCGCAATCGATCAGGACGGCACGGCCGTCTACTTCGATTACATGTTTTGAACCGGTAACCTCTTCTGCTGCGCCCAATGAATAGATGGAAATGCTCATTTAAAAAATGATAGACCGATTGGAGCTGTTCTGCAAGCAGAATCAGTGTTATAATCATTTTCCGAGGTGCTTTTTGTATACACGTGAACTAAAGCCCGCGCCGGATTTTCCGGTAAAGAACGGAAAGCCCGAGTTCGGAACGTACAATGGACCTTTCGGTCATTTTGATATTCGTGGAATGAAGAGGCCCTTCGGAAACATTCCGATGCCGGTTGTATTTTCCGATGTACGTATACTGGGAGCCATGCGGTTCCTTTTTTGCGACGGGAACAATATCGGCGAGATAGAGCTGTTTGATGCCGGATACATGGCTTTCATGGAAACAACCCTCTGGAACCGCAAGACCAAGCACCGGATCGCATACCGCCGGATTCTTTTTCCCGGAGAGCTCAAGATTCCCCGGAATTTTGCCAACAGCGTTACGGCCTGCCGGCATCCTGGACGGTTCGTCAGGATTCATTCACGGCTCCAGAAAAAAATCGTGCATGCGGATTTTGATTTTATCGGTTCGGATTCCCGGCCTCCCTGCGAGGGTCGTCTGGAGATGGATCTGTCCCTTCCCGGTTCTGCCGATGTGTCTTCGCTGGTTCCCTATGGCGTCAAACGACGGTGCATGGCTTCATACCAGCTTACCGGTCCACTGCATGGATGGATCAGTACCGGATTTGATGATCATCAGATCCAAGAGGAGACCGGTGTCGGATTTCTGGACGTAAGGAAAGCTTACTACTCGTTGCGGACCAAGACCAGCAGGCTGATCGGCCTCGGTCGTCTGGACGGCAGGATCGTTTCCTTCCAGCTCGGTGATCGTGTCTCTCATGACGACAGCCGGTATAACGACAATATCCTGCTGGTAGACGGTCGCGTCTGCCCACTGCCTCCTGTCCTGATTACCCGTCCGTACGGGGTGGGCGGGGAGTGGGTCATACAGGATACCAGCAGCATGGTTGACCTGGTGTTTACACCCCTTTCGGACAGCGCCCGCAGGATGAGCGCCTTTGTGGTCCGGACCGACTATCATACCGTATACGGAACCTTTGACGGCGTCCTGCTTACCGGCGAGGGCGAGCGGCTGGTCTTGAAGGGATATCCCGGAATTGAAAAAAAAATCCTATTGAGAATCTGAGGTTTTCTATGCAGCTAACAGAGACACCCGCAAACAGCGGTTTGCCGCAGATACAGGACAAAGAACTGCTGGCCATGAATCAGCTGATGGCTGACAAGCAGTACCGGATCAAGCTTCCGTCGAACTTTCTTCATTATGACAGGACTGATCGGGTCAATCCGGATTTTGTCCTGTATACCCTGAATGATTTTCTCGGGCATGTACAGAACTGCGTGGCATCGACAAAAAAAATGCTTTTCTGCGACACCATCAGCGACTTGAAGGCCCGGCTGGCCGTTCATGACCCACAGGCAGGAGCCCTGGTTTCGGTTGCGCTGTCCATCGATGTCAGAGGGCTGAGCCAGATCCTTTCCGACCTGCAGAAAAATGCGCATGAAGTCTCCGTCGCCGATCTCGTTCCTTTTGTCCGGCTGCTCTTCAGGTCCCTGATCAGGGTGTATTACCTTGGAGCTCCCTGGGTTGCGAAGAAATACCGCGCCGTATATTCCTTTGTGGCGAAGGATATTTCCATCGCTGAGCCTGAGGGTCTGAAAAGCTATGCGTCTTCGGCAATCGGCGAATGGCTTTTTCTGTACAGCAAGGTGATGCCCGGATTGTATCCGCTTGTGTTGAGGATGTGCTCTCCTGTCCTGCTCTCCGAACAGCAGCTTTTTTATGCCAACGGCTCCCGGGTTCTTGCATGGCTTCAGGTGCTTCCGGGAGAAGTGCTGATCCGTCGGGAGGATTCACCGGAAACCCAGCCCGAGCCGCTCCCCGCGGTTGCGGATGTGCATGCGCCTGTTCCGGAGGTTTCGTCGATTCCGGAGCTTCCATCCCGAGTGAAACCGGGCCTTGAAATCCTTGAGCGGCTTTTCCCCGAAGCCGGCTGGGACCGGCTGGAAACCATGCCCGATTTCTGTCCCTATTTCATGTCCGTCCTGGAGTTTCAGGATGCGTTCGGCCAGCTTGCACCCGAGAATCCACTCCAGCAGACCATGACCTTGTTCGTAATCCTGGAGAAATTGTTCCAGGGTTTGCGCCTGATAAAATTTGAGCCGCTGCCCGCCCTTTCGGCGCGGGACGATATCGAGGATATTAACCGGATACTCGAGGACTGGATCCTGTACCAGGAGACGGTGTTTGACAAGGTTTTCAGTGCGGACCTGAAAGCCTATACCCACCAGATCTATACCCAGCCCGAGTACTACAAGACCCCGTATGGACGAAAACTGCTGTCAAACATGTATTCCCTGATCAAGAACATGTTTCTGCCCTGGTTCGACATCAAGATGTATGGTTCCGTCAGGACTTCAAAGGAAGACCGCATGGCCCCGTTCTTTGTAAGGGTTTCGCACCTCCGGCGGGTTCTGGGCCGCTACCATGATTCCATCAGGTCGGCGCCCGTGGGCAGCGAACTGAATCCGGAAGGATCGGTTCCCGGGGTCCAGAATCCCTGGGCACCCTACAAGTTCGATATCGCGAATCCGGTTTCAGTCCGCCTTGACACCATCTGCGGGGGAAAGCATTCCAGGATACGGACGAATGCGTTGTTGATTGAATATACACTGGCTGTTCTTGAAGTGCTGGATTGGTGGATAAATGACAAGAACAGCTATGCCTACCTGAACAGTCCCGAACACCTGTATCGGGTCATCGAACCGGGAAGTGCCGTCCCTGCGTTCGGAGTGAAGCCCAGAACTGATGTTGAAGCCATCTTTTCGCGTCACATGAAGGGGCGAATCTCCTGAACTGCTTCAGCTGGACGCGTCTGGGACTCTGTCAGTGTATACCCCTTGACAGAACAGGCCGTTTCAAGTAATTTGAATAGCATCTTTTTAGGAGCGGTGTCCGAGCGGTTTAAGGAGGCGGTCTTGAAAACCGTTGTGCCGAAAGGTACCGGGGGTTCGAATCCCCCCTGCTCCGGTTACGGACACCAGAACAGGTAACGCCCTGTGAAGAATTGTTCCTGAAGATTCCTTGGAGCGGTGCGAGAGAGGCCGAATCGGGCTCCCTGCTAAGGAGTTATACCCCAAAAGGGTATCGGGGGTTCGAATCCCCCCTGCTCCGTACTTGAGACTATAGCTCAGCTGGATAGAGCGTCAGATTGCGGATCTGAAGGCCGGTGGTTCGAACCCACTTAGTCTCATACAGGCTGTCAGCAGACAGCCTTTTTTTGAATGCAGAGGTAACGCTCTGTTTTGGAGAGATGCGAGAGCGGCTGAATCGGGCGGTCTCGAAAACCGTTATACCGAAAGGTATCGGGGGTTCGAATCCCCCTCTCTCCGGTTTCGCGTTTGTTTTTGGGAGAGATGTCCGAGTGGTCGAAGGTACACGCTTGGAAAGCGTGTGTGCTCGAAAGAGTACCGAGGGTTCGAACCCCTCTCTCTCCGCTAGTATCATGAAAGGCTTTGCGCTTTTCCGGACCTTTCCGGATAGCCCAGGTCCTATGCAAGAAACAGCTACCGAACTCCGCCAGATCCGGAAGGAAGCAACGGCAGGAAGCTTGTTTTTGTGCCGTAGTGTACCTGGGCTTCCCGGAAAGGTTTTTTTATGTCCCGGCCTGTTGTTTCCCGCCCTGCCTGTGCTAATATCTGCACCGTGAAAGTCCTTCTGGTCGGAATAAACGCCAAATTCATACAGACTAATCTCGCCATACGGCTTCTCCGTGCGTATGCCGATTTCCATTCTCCAGCAGTCCGTGAAGGACGCACCCTGATCAGGATCGCCGAATGGAATATCAACAATACCGTAGGTTCAATAGTCCGCGGTATTGTTGAGTCGGAACCGGATGCCGTTTTTTTCTCCACATACCTGTGGAACCGTGAAATCACCTTCAAGGTAATTGCAGATCTGCGTCTGCTTTTACCCGGCCTTCTGATTGGACTTGGTGGCCCCGAGGTTTCCTGGTCTCCCGACAGGACTTTCGTTGATTGCCCCTGTGCGGATCTTCTGGTGATCGGGGAAGGGGAAGAGTCTTTTGCTGACCTTATTTCAGCCCTTGATTCGGGAGCCTTGCCGAACGGAATTCCTGGTATACTTGTCCGTAAACAAGATAAGCCCGGGAGCACTCCCGCAAAAAGCCGTTTTCTGCCGAGACCTCCGATTTCCGATCTGGATGCAATACCCTTCCCCTATGCACCCGAGATGATGGATTTCGATCCGGAGAACCGCATTGTATATTATGAGTCGAGCCGGGGCTGTCCATTTTCCTGTGCCTATTGTCTGTCGTCGGTCGATAAGGGTGTACGTCTGTATCCGCTTGACCGCGTTCTTGCAGAGGTTGCTACCTTCTTGGACAGGGGGTTCCCTCTGGTCAAATTTGTCGACCGTACCTTCAACCTTGATCCTGCGCGGTATCTTGCCATCTGGCGGTTTATCAGGGACCGGTACAACGGAAAAAGCCTCTTCCATTTCGAGATAGCCGCTGAATATCTCGATGAAGAGGCTTTCTCCGTTCTGAACACGATGCCCGAGGGTTCGATCCAGCTCGAGATCGGAATACAGAGCATCAATCCAGAAACGCTGCTGCAGGTAGGACGTCCTGCCCATCCCGGGATTCTGGCCGAAAAGATCGGGCGCATTCCCCGTTCCATTCATACGCATGTCGACCTGATTGCGGGGCTTCCGGCTGACGATATCCAGAGCTTTTCAAGGTCCTTCGATTTCGCCTTCGCCCTGAAGGCGGACATGCTTCAGCTGGGATTCCTTAAGGTTCTGGAAGGTTCCCCGATGCATACCATTGCCAGCCAGTCGCCAGAGTACCGGTGGACAGCGGTTCCCCCCTATGAGGTGCTGTCCTCTCCCTGCCTCAGCTACCGCGACCTTCTCGTCCTCAAGGACGTGGAACAGGTTCTTGAAGCCTGGTACAATTCGGGTCTTGCCAGGAATACCATCGAAGCCCTGGTGGCCCCTCCTTCGGTCGTGCGCCCCTTCGATCTGTTCCTGCAGCTGGCGGGATTCGTTCGAAACTACTATCCTGACGGGGATCTGTTCCTTCCGAGACGGCCGTCAGACAGTTTCGCCTGCCTTGCGGCCTTCCTTTCCGGCCGTCCCGAGCTCGAGCGGCTCCGGTTTGATTTCCTTCTTCAGGGCAAACCCGGCGCTTTCCCGTCCTGGTACGAGAGGCATTATTCGAAAGACCTCCATGACCGTGCCCTTATGGAGCGAGGACTGTTTGACGGGCCAGGAGGTTCCCGGCGGACGATGTATTCCCTGTCCGAATATGACGAATTTTCCTTCCCCGGTGAAGGTCCGGTACGTTTTCTGTTCCTGTATCAGGGTGATCTCCGGAAAAAAAAGGCGCAGGTTTTCCGGGTGTAGTATACTGTACGGTAAGGGAGCCCGTATGGACGTAACCATCATCAATCCATTCCTTTCGGCAACTGTCAACCTTTTCGAGAACATGTTCGGGATTCAGGCCCAGGCAGGAACTCCGTATCTGCTCGGGAACGAACAGAAACACCGCTGGGAAATATCCGGGATACTCGGTATTACCGGCGATTATCAGGGGATTATCAGTTTCCGGCTGCCCCGGGTCCTGGCGGACCGGATGCTCGAAAAGTCGGGGATAGTAACAGCGGACGAAGAAGAACGCCAGGAAACGGTCTACGGGATGATCGGAGAGATGACAAACATCATTGCCGGCAACGCATCCAGTACCATAGACCAGGTTTCAATCGACATCTCTCCGCCGGTGGTCGTACTTGGGGAAAATCATCATATTGCCTGGCCAAAAACCATGCCGGTTATCGGAATTCCCTTTTCGAGCCCGAACGGTCCTTTCGAGGTTGATATATGTTTTAAAAAGGGCAAAGTATAGGCAATGTGCAGTATCTCCATTTATACTAGTGAGTAATATAAAAGGAGTCGGGGATGATCCCTTTCTACAAAACCTTGAAATTCCGCTTTGTCGTGCTGTTCTCCGTTTTTATCCTGTGTATGTGTACGGGGACCATCTGGCTCTCGGTTTCAACCATCGTGAAGTCTGCTACCGAGATATTCATCAAGAACGGCATCCCGCTGGCCCGGAATGTCGCCTCGCGGATCGATTCTGAACAGTTCGGGAGGCTTGTAGAGACACTCAATGCCGAGGATCCCTATTATCAGCAAATCCAGGCAGAGATGCTGGCGCAAAAGAACGAATTCAACTGCCGCTTTCTGTATACCATGGCGCGAACGGCAGATGGCCGGTTTATCTATGTCATAGACGGGAGCAGTACCCCGGATGATACGGAGAATTTTTCTGCCCTGGGCGACGAAGAGGATGTCAGCGATTACGGCAGCGGCTTTATGGATGTCTTCGACAAGGGAACGGAGTTTTTCTCCGGACTTGATTACCAGGAGGAGTGGGGCTGGACGGTCTCGGTGTATGTCCCGATAAAGGATGCCTCCGGTACGGTAATCGGCATTGTCGGTTGCGATCTGGATGCTACCGAACTCCATGCGGAGATTGTTTCGTTCACCGTAAAACAGATAAGCTTCGCCATTCTCTATCTGGCCCTCGGACTTCTTATCGTCTGGTTCGTCTCGCGGTATGTATTCGACCCGATCAATCAAATGAATGGACCCATGCAGGAACTTGCGAGGGGAACCGGAAACCTGACCGTGCGCATTCCAGTTGACGGTGAGAACGAGGTGTCGGTCCTTGCCGGCGGATTCAACAGTTTCCTGCACAAACTGAGACAGATCGTATCTTCGGTGCGCACGGCGGTAGACACCCTCTCCGAAACGGGTTCGTCCCTGAAAAACGATTCAAACCGGACGGTAACGGCGGTCTCCGTGCTGGTATCGGAAGTTGACGTGATCCGTGATCTCGCACTCCGGCAGGAGACGATGACCAACGATGCCGTACTCGGCATTTCTTCGCTCGAAGAGAACATCCGGTCCCTCGATAGCCAGATAGCCACCGAAGCAAACATGCTTGCGCAATCCTTCGCGGCTATCGAGGAAATGTCCGCAAACATCGATTCCGTCAACAATACGATAGAGAAAATTTCCGGACAGTATGGCTCGCTCGTCGAGGATTCCGAACAGGGAAAACAGATCCAGGAAAACGTGGCGGGCAAGATCGCGGAGATTCTCAAGCACTCGGAAGGACTATCCGAGGCAAACCTCCTTATCCAGACCATCGCCGACCAGACCAACCTGCTGGCGCATGAATGCCGCTATCGAAGCTGCCCATGCCGGAGAGGCGGGGAAAGGGTTCGCCGTTGTTGCCGACGAGATCAGAAAACTCGCGGCAACTTCCATGGACCAGTCCGCTTCGATAAAAAAACTGCTCGACGGGATTCACAAGCTGATCGAGAGCATCGTGGCGGCTTCGGATTCCTCGATGGAGAGTTTTACCGGCATAAACCTGAAGATAGGCGTCATCAATACGATGGTGGCCGAATTGCGGGAAGCGATGAAAGAGCAGCAGATCGGTTCCAGCGAGATTCTGGAATCCACCAACGTGATAAAAAACTGTTTCCAGTCTGTCATGACCGAGAGCGGCTTGATCAAGAAGGATTCCGCGTCGGTTTCTCTCGGTGTGGAGGAATTGAAAAAGGCCGCATACGAGATCCTTGCGCGGGTAGAGAATACGCGCAGTCAGACAGACAAGATGCAGGAGCTTTGCAGCAATTTCGACAATGCCACGGATGCGAACGGAAAGAGCATCAGTGCCGTTTCCGAAACTGTCGGCCGGTTCGTTATCTAGCGGCCAGAATATCATTCCTGAACAGAAAACCGAAGGGAATGAGAACCGGTGTCTCATGCTTCAAAGGAAAACGTATGCCGATGCCCCTGGAAGATGCCCTAAAACAGTATTTTGATGCTGAATCCCTGATTGATAACCGGCAGTATGAACTGAGGGTCAAGGTCATCGACCGGAAACGGAGTTTTTTTCACCCCTTTGCCGCGCCCGGGCTCTCCGTTCTGGTCATCCTGCATACCAGCGAGATTCCGTTTCAGGAGATGGCAGGGCACATTAACCGTCATTTCGTTTCCGGTCAGATAAAAGGCGCGCAGTCGAGGTGCTGCTGGTTCATCTGCTCAGACCGCGGTGGTATATATCTTCATGAATCCATCGAAACAAAGGAAAACCGAAAGTACCTTGGAATGAAAAACCGGTTCATCGTGCTGAATTCCGGAAATGGATCAGTCTCTTTCGGGCCGGGGCATGTCCGTAACAGGCCGGTTTCGGAAAGGATGCGCCTTCTTCTGGAACAGTACCGGTTGATTCCGGCAAGCGTGTGGCGAAAAAAGATGTTCTCCCTGCTCGATTTCTGCCTGGAAACCGCCGGGAGATAACGGACGTTTTTGCCGGAGTTTTACCGGCACGTCATCCTTCCTTGCCGGACTTGAAGTCTTTCGCCTTTTGTTTTTCAGGGCAGTTGAAAGGTATGCTATACTGGAGCGGCGCGGAGTTGCTTGCGGCCTCCAGGCTTCAGCTGTGGAGACCGAGAGGAAGGAGTTTGCCATGCCAATGATTTCAGAAGCAGATCGCATTGCCGAGTTCAAGAATTTGATGGACTTTTTGCTGATAATCGATGCCCCCGCTAAAATAATGACGAAGGAAGCCGATCCCTATCTTCTTGTTGCCCTGCCAACGATTGACGACATGTGGGAGCCGCAGGAGATGACGGAGGATGGTCATTTTGCTTTCCTGAGAATCGAGCAGCTGTTCGGAAAGAATACCAAATATCTCGTTTTTGAGACGCGAATCAGATTTGACTGCCACGGTGCTCCTGCGGAACAGAAACTCCTGAATGTAGTCAATGAAATCAATTCCAAAATCATGATCGGATCCCTTTCAGTAATCAGGGAAGGGTCGGCCGCCGTTGTCCAGTACAGGTATGCGCTCGGAACTACCGCAGGCGAAAACTTTCCCGAAGCAAGCGTGTGTGAAGCAATACTGGAGATGGGGAGAACCTATGACTGCATAAAAGCCTCGGGAATGAGGGTCAACCGGCTGTGCTGCGCCGTCTGATACGGAGAAGCTGTTCCTGAATTGCTTGAGCATAACGGTTTCCAGCCTCGTTCTCCGTGAAAGAAGCGGTGCACTGCCGTAACAAAGCCGGTGCAGGAGTCCTGCAGTCAGATTGACGCCCTCGTGGCATGAAGCTATAGTAGGGCACAAACCTCAGAAAACAGGAAGCCGAATGAACACCCTAATCGACATGATCCTTACCCGTCACAGCGTCCGTAAGTTTACCGGCGATCCGGTATCCAGGGAGGATCTTGAAGCTATCGTCCGGGCGGGCATGGCTGCCCCGTCTGCGGTGAATACCCGGCCCTGGGCTTTCCTGGTCATCACCGAGCGGAGCCTCCTCGATCTGTTGTGCCGGAGCCTCCCATACGCGAAAATGCTTGCAAGCGCCGGGGCAGCAATTATTGTCTGCGGCATCCCGGAGAAAGAAGGCCAGGTGTCGGAACGGTTCTGGGTGATGGACTGTTCCGCTGCGTCGGAGAATATCCTTCTTGCAGCCCATGCTTTGGGTTACGGAGCTGTCTGGACAGCGGTCTATCCCGAGGGGGACCGGATTGCCGACGTTCGAAAGGCCTGCGGAATTCCCGAAAACATCGTGCCCCTGAACGTCATTCCCGTCGGAATTCCGGTCGACAGGGCTGCAGCTTCGGTCGACCGGTCCCGAAGGGAACCCGTCCACTGGGACCGATGGTAAGCAGGCGTTCATTCCTGAACGCTTGCAGGAGGAGACATAAATGATAATCGGAGATGTTGTATTTCTTAACAGCAATCCCACCTTGTTGATGACCGTCTCGTATGTGCTCGGACAGTATCCCAACGGACAGCACGAAAGGGATCTTGATGCGCAGATGCGCGAAGCCGGCTACCAGGACCGGGATGTATGCTGTACCTGGTTCAACGACAAACACATCGAGACGGGATTTTTCAGGGAACGGATGGTCACGAAAAAACGATAGTCCGCCGCCCGCCCCTGCGGGGCAACTGCGGAAGAGCTGCACATAAGCGAGGTATGACATTGAAAGCGGTAATTTTCGATATGGACGGGGTGCTCATAGACAGCGAACCCCTGCATTTAGAGTCCGATTTGCTGCTGCTCGGAAAATACAAGGTTGATGTCCCGGAACATTATCTCGAGAAATATGTCGGTACAACGGGTTCCTCCATGTGGGAAGAAATTCGGAACGAATTCGGCATTGAAACCGAACTGCAGGAGATACTGAACGCCGCCCTTTCTTTGAAGCTGAAGCTGCTGAAAAAAGGCAGCCATGCGGCGATCGACGGCATTCCCGAGCTCCTGAAGGATCTGCACGCAAAGAAAATTCTGGTCGGAGTTGCATCTTCATCGCCGAGCATGTTCATCAAGGAAGTCCTGAAGAGGATAGGCGTGGAGAGATACGTCGATACCTGGATTTCCGGGGAGAACGTGGACAAGGGCAAGCCGGAACCTGACATCTTCCTGAGGATGGCCGAACTCTTCGGGGTGGAGCCGTCGCAATGCGTTGTCGTTGAGGATTCGCGCAATGGCGTTCTTGCGGCCAGGCGGGCAGGAATGAAATGCATCGGTTTCAGGAATCCGAATTCCGGAAACCAGGATATTGCCAAGGCCGATCTGGTCATCGAGGGGATAGGGGAGCTCAGCGAAAAATCGATACGGGCTCTGTGCGACGCCTGAGTCTGGCGTCCCGGCCCGGCCGGAAGGAGCTGGCATGGAATCACTCTTTGATGGCGTGAAGGAATTCAACGATATCGACTATCTCGAGCATCGGGAGCTCTTCCTTGAAATCGGCCGGAAACAGAAACCCCATACCCTCTTCATCGGCTGCTCCGATTCCCGGGTTGTTCCAAATCTGATTACAAAAACCCTTCCGGGTGAACTTTTCGTCATACGAAACATTGCGAATATCGTTCCCTACTACCGGGAGACGAGCGAGTATGTCGCGACGACCTCCGCGATCGAATACGCGGTCAACGTCCTTGAGATCGACAATATCGTCGTATGCGGGCATTCAAACTGCGGTGGCTGCTATTCCCTGTTCCTGCCCGAGGAAGAGCTGGACCGGATACCGCACACGAAGAAATGGCTCGAGCTATCACAGAGGGTAAAAAGCCGAATCCAATCGGAGAACATCGCCGATCCCCGGGAACGGGAATGGAAAACGGAACAGCTGAACGTCATAGAACAGATGAACCACCTGATAACCTATCCCTATATAAAGGAAAAGTTCAAACTGCGTCAGATCAACATTCTCGGCTGGTATTACATCATAGAGACCGGCGAGGTATTCAACTACGACAGGGACCGGAAGCAGTTCATCAGGATCTGACCCTTGCCATGCCACCGGCAGATCTGGCAGGCGGATCTGTCCCGGACTATACTAATGGATGGGAAGGATCATAGCATGATGTACAGTACCGGTTACAACAATGGGAGTATTCTTTCGTATGCAGAATACGGCAGCAAGAGCGGTTATCCCGTCATCATCCAGCATGGCCTGATCGCGAGCATCAAGGACTTCCACTTTTTTCACAGCATGATCGATGCCGGTCTGCGTCTGATCTGCATCGCGCGTCCAGGCTATGGCGAATCGTCGCCTCATGTGCTGGAAAACATGGCCGAATGGGGTGATGTCGTTTCGGACCTGGTTGAAGGTCTTGGCCTTCCCTTTTTTGATTTATTCGGCATCTCCTCGGGAGCCCCCTATTCGTATGCCATTGCCCGCAGTCTGCCTGACAGGGCCAGAAATGTCTTTATTTTCAGCGGTACTCCAGCATTGTTTGACCGGAGGGTCGTTTCGGTTTGGCCTCACGAGATAGACCGGAACGCGACCATTCCGGAACTCCAGGAAAAGGCGAAGAAGCTCTATTTTTGCAACATCTCCAGGGACGCCCGCCTGCAGAACGACATAATCGACTCGATGAAGAACGACTGTTTCGGGATTGCCCTTGATTTCAAGCTTCGGTGCAACCGTTGGGGCTTCGACCTTGCCGAAGTTCGGCAGAACGTGTTCATGCAGCATGGACGGAACGACAACCTCGTGCCTTTCGAGGCGGCGGAAATAACCTCCGCCATGCTTCCAAACTGTCTGTTGGAAACGAGGGATACTGGCCATCACTTTTCCAACGAAATCCTTGACGAGTATATCCGGAACACCGTGCTGCGGCTCTGTGGCGTCTGAACGGCAAGGGGCCTGATTCCCCTTAGCCGGGGGATTTACGCAGGCCGGCAAGCAGGAGGAAGAACTGTATGGAATTGATCAAATGGAAGGACAGTTATTCCTGCGGGATCGACAGCATCGACGAACAGCACAAGGTGATTTTTGTCCTGATCAACAAGGTCTTCGATGCCATCCAGGGCGGGAAGACCCATGACGTGATAAAGGGTGTTTTTATCGAGCTGCTGGAATACGCAAATTATCATTTTGCACTTGAGTCTCAGCTGTTTGAGCTATACCATTATGCCGATGAACAGAAGCACCTTGACGAGCACCGCTGGTTCATCAAGAAAATACAGATAATGATGATCCATGACTATCTGACCGGGAAAGAAAACCTGCTTGAAACACTGCATTTTCTGGTCGAATGGTTTACCGATCACATCTTGAAGACAGATATGGAATACTGCAAATACTTCAGATTCAAGGAAGTTCTCGAGGAGGTTGACGTGTTCGTTAGGGTCAGAAAATTCAACGAAGCATATCAGAAGGAAATGAAACCCGATGGACTGTAGGATTGCGGTCAGGGGCGATCTTCCGGGTCTTCTGTCTCTCTATGCGCAGCTGAACCCCGAGAAAGAACCACTGGAGACCGAAAAGGCTCTGGCGATCTGGGACGAAACCGAGAGGGCCGGCATCTCGAGACATTTCGTAGCAGCGGACGGAGACAGAATCGTTTCTTCCTGTACCGTTTCTGTCATCCCCAACCTGACCAGGGGCGGTCAGCCGTATGCCGTCATCGAGAATGTCGTAACCGACGCGGAAGAAAACCTGCTTGAAACACTGCATTTTCTGGTCGAATGGTTTACCGATCACATCTTGAAGACAGATATGGAATACTGCAAATACT
>Ga0183099_1001274_pt1 | contig 15002 bp, 13 predicted proteins | sample Biomet1_FD_127788 | JGI IMG/M metagenome (GOLD analysis project Ga0183099, IMG submission 127788) | Microbial communities from bioreactor (seeded with anoxic lake sediment) at LBNL, California, USA - Biofuel metagenome 1 | ecosystem: Engineered > Bioreactor > Anaerobic > Unclassified ... | reverse complement strand
TTTATTGTACTTCTACTTATATCTAAGCTCTCCGCTAACTGATTTAAATTTATAAAGTCACTAAACAATATCTTTAAAAATAAATAAGTAACTCTTTCCTCAGGCAAAATCAAATATTGATTATAATTTTCATAAAAAAACTCCTTAAATTCAGTTGTATTCTCAAAAAAAAGTGAACCTTTTGTGAGTTTTTCTATTTCAGGAAAACCTTGATCTTTTTAAATATTCATTTTATATTATCTATATCATAACGGATAGACCTTTCACTAAGATTTAACTTTTTCTGCTAATTCTTTTAATTGTCCGTGTCCATTGTTCCCCATTAAATATTCAATTATAAATAAGTTTCTCTTATTAATCATTATTTCCCATCCCTTTTCCTAAAAAATCTTAACCTAATTATACTACTTATTCTTTTTTATTTTAGAGTTTTTTAATTTCAATTTATTTTAACAATTACTAACTCACTAAATAACATATGGCCTAACGTCATTTTTTTCCAAAAAATGCAAAAGACTTTGAAGAATCTTTCAAAATGGAAAGAGAAATAGCGTTGAATATTTAATATTAACCTCTATAAATAATAAAAATATTTCTTTGTTCTTTATAAATTTTATTTTTTTCATCTTAAAATTATAAGAAGGACTTCTAATTTTTTGTTCATATTTCTAGAATAAATTCCATAATACCCAACCATTTTAAAATTTTCATTCTGAATGTGAGTAATGAGTTTACCGATAACATTAAGTATAGGAAGAGCTCTAGCTAGACATCTTTCTATTTGTTTAATAGCAGACAACATATTGTAAATAATTTTTCCCTTAATATTGAAGCAAATAAATAATTCAATTATTGTAAAAGATAATATTAATGAATTTATGCAGTAAAAATTTATTTTATTGATTTAAGAATTTATTTGGAGTAATATTTGACTTATCAAATCAAAATAGATTTATTAAGCATTAGAATAAATATTAATAAAGTTGAGGAAGAGGTCATAAATGGAATTAGAACATATAAGAGAGTTTATTAAGTTAGCAGAAATTGGTAATTATTTGGAGGCTTCTGAAATACTATATATTTCCCAATCTTCCCTTTCAAAACATATAAAGCTATTAGAAAAAGAGTTAGGATATGAACTATTTGATAGGTCAAAACGAACTATTCAAATAACTCCTTATGGAAAAATATTCTTGAAATACTCTCAAGAGATTATAACTATGCTGTACCGGTGCAATTCTGAAATTATTAATTACTCTGCAAAAAACAATCAGTCTCTTGTTATAGGTACACTTCCAATAATGGCACCTTACAGAATTACTGATGCCATAGTAAATTTTCAAAATGAAAATATAAATTTTAATATAACTATTCTGGAAGGCGATTCAAATAAATTATTAGAAATGCTAAGAGAAAAAAAGATTGATTTGGCTTTTGTAAGAACTGATAAATTAGAAAAAGAAGAAGATATTCAAATTTCTCCTTTTACAAAAGACAGACTAGTTGCAATATTGCCAAGTAATCACCCTCTGTCTCAAAAAGACACAATAGACGTAGTAGAGTTGCAACATGATAATTTTTTACTTCTGTCTCCTCAAACTATTTTATATCAAATATCCAAAAATATTTGCAGAAAAGCAGGATTCAAACCAAATATAATTTACACAGGAGAAAGAGCGGAAAATATTATTGATTTAGTAAGTAAGGGAACAGGAGTTTCGTTATTGATGGAAAAACCTGCAAGTTATTTGTCAAATTTTAAAGTCAGTATTGTACAAATTAAAGACACAGTTACAAGCTCCATTGGAATTATTTACTTAAAAGAAAATAAAGATGAATTAAAAATTAGACATTTTTTAGAAAGTTCAGGGAGATAACATATTGAAAATATTAGACAGACGTCAAAATTTTGACGTCTGTTTCCATTTTGGAATGGGATAACAGTTTATTAGAATTGATTAGAGAATAAGTTCTAATATATAATAGGCATATCAATAGAAGAAAGGAAAAAATAAATGAATAAAACAAAAGAAAATATTTTTACATTGTTAATGTCCTTTGTGATGAGTTATGGAATGGAACTATATAATTTATCACTACTTAATAAAGGGTTAAAGCCATTTTTATTTATACATGTTTTTTCAGAAGTTTGGTATATAACAATTATAGTTTTTGTTATTTCTAAATATTTTGGGACACCTATAGCCAAAAAAATGATGATGTCTTTAATAAATCCTAAAGAAAGTAAGCCTATTCTGATAACAACGGTTATGGCTTTATGTACAGTTTGCATAATGTGCCCGACAATGTCATTAGTAGCTACATTTTTATTTAAGGGAGCAAATATAGGCAATTTTATTGGGATATGGGGAAGAACTTTAATGTTTAATTTTATTATGGCACTTCCGTTTCAGTTATTTGTGGCTGGACCACTAGTGAGATATACAGTAAAAAAAATAGTACCAAATTAAGTTGAGGAGCTTAAGAAGAAAATATAAAAAGTAAGGAGAAGATAATGATTGTAGATGCGAATATGTATTGGTTTGATGAAGATATCTTTGAAAATAATGATTTAGCCAAAGAGTTTTTAAATGATATCGTTGAAAATAGTGACTATTATGGTTACTTAGAAAATGTAGATGAAAATACTAAACAAATAGTTATAGAAAAACCTAAAGGGTATCAAAACTTGAACTATATTCAAAGAGAATATACTTTAGAACATCAAATTGCTATGTTAGATAAAGCGAAAGTAGATAAAGCTATTTTGAAAATGCCAGGATGTAATGAATGGTTAACATTGAAAATGTGTAAATTATTTAATGATAAAATGTGGGAATATCATATAAAAAGTAATAGAAGATTAGTCCCTCTTGCAACAATAACTCCTGTATCTAATATTGAAGTTTATGAAGAACTTGATAGGATAAAAAAAATTGGTTTTACAGGGATTCAATTAGCTGCCCACTATAAAGATAAATATCTTGATGATAAAGTTTTTAGAGGTTTTTTTGAGAAAGTGCATGAGTTAGATTTAACAGTTTATGTACATCATACTCCTCTACCTGTTGATTACAATAGCTTTCTTGATTACAATACTCTAAGAAGGTCATTTGGGAGATGTGCAGATCAAATATTAGCAATTTCAAGGGAAGTTAATTCGGATTTGTTTAAAGAATTACCAAATTTGCGTTTTGTTCACTCAATGTTAGGTGGAGGATACTTTGCATTTAAAGACTTATTTAAACCAAGACCAAATCCAACAGAAAAAGTAAATAGATTTGCCACAGCCAATGAAAATGTAAACTATATTGAAAAAAATATTTACTTTGAGCTATCACATTCGATTCCTTGGGGAAAAGATCAACTGGAAAGTGCAGTAAAAATTTTGAAAAGTGATAAAATTATATTTGGTTCTAGCTATCCTGTAAAGGAGCAATGGTTAGTAGATGGAGTGGAATATATAAATAACTTAAATATTAGTTCTGAAGATAAAGAAAATATATTAGGGAAAAATGCTTTAAGTATATACAAAATTGGAGATACAAATGAGTAAAATAAAAGCAGGTGTAGGAAAAACTCTAATAGATATTCATGGTCTATTGCCTTATCAAGGGTTTAGCACTATTAATGACAATCTATTTGTAAGAAGTTTATTTTTGGAAGATAATAATCAACATTTGTTTGTAACAATTGATGTAACCGCTCTAAAAGATGAAGATATATTTGAAATTAAGGAGCTAATCAATAATATTTTTTCAATAAATGGTGAAGATATTTGGATAATTGCAAATCATAATTTTAGCTCAATTCATACAAGATCCAAAGATGCACTAGCTACAGCAGATGAAGAGATTGTTGTGAAAGATAAAAGTTTTAGAGAAATTTTAAAAAATGCAGTAATAAAATCAATTAGAGAATCTATAAAAAACATTGAAAATGTTAAACTTGGATTTCAGTATGGAAATTGTAACATAAATAAAAATCGTAATAGAAATGGAATGATTGACAATGAATTAGGAATTATAAAAATAATAAATAACGAAAACCAGTTAAAAGGAGTTATTTATAATTATGCTATTCAGTCATCATATATGGAAAAATATAAGAATATTGACGATTCCAAAGTAATTTCGGCAGATATTGTTGGGTATGTTTCTAGTAAAATTGAAGCTGAAAACTCTAGTTGTGTAGCTTTTTTTATGATTGGTTCAGGTGGCGATCAAGTTCCTAGAGAAAAATACAATTACGAAGAAAAAAATATGATTTCAGTAAAAGATTTATATCAATACATGTCAATTTTGGGAGATTCACTTTTTGATGAAATTATAAAAAATATTAACTTAATAGAATGTAAAAATTATGATTTTGAATCGATGAAATTAATAAAAATAATTAAGTTTAGTGATGAAAATTCTCAAATACCAGTTTTTCTAATAAACTTTGGTCCAATAATTTTTATTGGGTTACAACCTGAATTGACTGCAACGTTGGGATTAGAAATTAAAAAATCTATAAATGCCCCAATAACTATAATAACTACAATGGTTAATGGTGGGAAAAAATATTTACCACATAAGGAGGCTTATGAGCTAGGAACTTATGAAGCTAAAAGTAGCATGTTTTGTGTGGGAGATGGAGAAAAAGTAGTTAAAGAAATTATTAAAACTGCTAATGAAATGAGGGAAAAAAATGAAAATTGGAACAGCCAGATATAATTTGACTCCTAAGGGAGAGTTTTATTTAATAGGGTACAGAAGTGATAATAGAAATTATCCAGCTACAGGAATTTATGATGATATATTCTGTAATTCATTGTTATTTGATGATGGAGAAAAAGAGGTATTTATATTTTCAGCAGATTTTTTAGAATTTGAGGAAAGTATGACAAATGATGTAAAAGAGTTTTTGAATAACAAATATGGAATTGATAAGAATCTAATTTTATTTTCAGCTACACATAATCATTCATCTATAGTGTCATATCATAAAGGTTGGTACACAAATAAATTTAATGCTGAATACTATAATTTTCTATTAGAAACAATTGAAAAAAGTTATTTGGATTGTAAAAATAACAAGAAATTGGCAACAGCTAAAATTGGAAGTGAAATTATAGAAGGGTATTATGATAACAGAAATCATCCGGGACAATTAGCGGACAATCAAGTAATTGTTACTAAATTCTATGATTCTCAGGATAAAGAGTTTGCTGCAATAGTAAACTGGGCTGTTCATTCTACAGTAATAAGTGCAGAAAATACTGTACTAACGAGTGAATTAGCTGGAATGGTCTCAAAAAAATTAGGAGAAAAATTTGGCTATTATCCTCTTATGATTGTTGGAGCAGCAGCAGATTGCTCAAATCGTAATTTGAGACAGGGGAATGACTTTAAAGAGCTAGAGAGAGTATCTTCAGGATTAAGTGATGAAATAAATTTAATAAAATTAGCTACAGATATAGAGTTAGATAAAGTTAGTTATGTTGCAGATACATACCATATTGAACATGATATGAAGTATGTACATGAAGAGGTAGAAGGGCAAATTAAAGAATTACAAAAAGAAGCTAATGAATTTCCTAATAAGGCTGAAGGGTTAAATACTAGAATTAGTAATTTGAAAAAGATATTTTCAGTTAATCATTTCTCTTTAGATGTTAATTATGAAGTTATAAAAATAGGAGATTTAATATTGTATGTTTTCCCTGGAGAATTAGGCTCTGATTTTGGAAAAACCCTTAAAGATATTGAATGTAATGCTATAGTTTGTGGCTATACAAATGGATATTTGGAGTATTTTATGCCTCAATCAGAATATGGATTGTCTTTTGAAACAATAGGTTCAAAAATACCAAAAGGCGAACCAGAAAAAATTGTTGAAAACTTATTAAATATGGCAAAAAAATTAATTTTTAACAATAAATAAAGTTGAAGAATCATCAAATAAAAAAATGGAGGTATTATTATGGTTTTATAATTTTAAAAAATATTTAAAGTTTGTTAATTTTTCAATGCTTAGTAGAGCATAAACTCTAAATATATTTTAGGAGGTTAAAATGAAATATCAAGAATTATGTGTGCAAATTATAAGGCATGTTGGTGGTAAAGAAAATATTGTTAATGTTAATCATTGTGTGACTCGTTTAAGATTTCAATTAAAAGACGATTCCAATGTTAATACTGAAGAGATGAAAAAAACTAAAGGAGTTATGCAAGTCATCCAAACTGGAGGGCAATACCAAGTAGTTTTAGGACCTCATGTAGGAGATGTCTATAAAGAATTGCTTGAAATTTTAGAAACAGTAGGAAATATTTCCATGGAAAATACAGCTAGTAAAACTATAGAAAAAAGTAGTGATAAGAAAGAGTCTACGTTGTCGAAATTCTTAATATTAATGACTAGCTTATTTCAACCTTTACTTACTATGTTTATGGCTGGCGGGATGATTAAAGCTTTATTAAAACTAGCAATGCTTATGCACTGGGTTGGAAAAGATTCAGGAACTTATATAATATTAAATAATCTTGGAGATACAATATTTTTCTTTATGCCAATAGCATTAGGAATGACAGCGGCAAAAAGATTTGGATTAAAAGAAGTTTATGGAGTTGTTCTTGGTGGAATCTTATGTCATCCAGCGATAAGTGGACTTACTCATAATGAACCAATGTATAAATTATTTCAAGGAACAATCTTTGAACAAAATGTTTTAACAACTTTTATTCATATGCCTATAGTTATGCCAAAACAATCATATGCAGGTTCAGTAGTTCCAGTAATTTTAATTGTTTATGTAGCTTCATTGATACATAATTATTTACAAAAAAAATTACCTGCTGTTATAAGATCATTCTTTGTGCCTTTCATTACAATATTAGTTGCAGTTCCTTTAGGATTCTTAATTGTTGGTCCTGTTGCTATGACAGTACAAGGAGCTATAGGAGCTGTTATACAAGGATTAGTTAATTTAAGTCCAGGAATAGCAGGGTTCTTCCTAGGAACATTCTGGTCAGTTTTAGTAATAATGGGACTTCATATGGCAGTTATTCCAATGTTTGCTTTAAATATCAATCAATATGGCTTTGATATAATAAATCCTTTAATATTCTCTGGAGCTTTTGCTTCAATGGGAGCAGTATTAGGTGTACTATTAAGAAGTAAAACGGTAGAGGAAAAAAATATATGTATACCTGCAATGGTAGCCACATTCTTTGGGGTAAATGAACCTACTTTATATGGAGTGTTAATTCCAAGAAAAAAAGTAATGTATGCTTGTTTTATATCAGCAGGAATAGGTGCTGCAATAGCAGGATTTGGTGGAGCAAAATTATATGAATTTAGTCCTTCTGGTCCATTAGGGTTACCAGGATTTATAAATCCTCAAGGAATTGATAGTGGATTTATAAGTCTAGTAGTAGGAGCATTAGTAAGTTTTGTAGTTGCTGCAGTTCTTTCTGCAATGCTAGGAGCTAAAAAAGATATTGACGAAAAAGATAAAAAAGTAGCATTTGAAAATTAAATTATTTCATTATTAATTGGAAGTTTGAATAGAATATAAAAAAATTGTAGTCAAAAAAGTCACATATCAATGCATTTAGTTTATTAGATATGATACTTCTGTATTTGGAAAATATTGTAAAAATTAAAATAGAAAGTTATTTTTAAATTAACCCCTAAATTATTATGTAATAAAAAAAGATTCTCCCTTTAATCCTCTTTTGGGAAAACCTTTTTATAAACCTGCAAGTTTATTATATAAAAAATTATAATTTTTTACAAGTATTTATCTAAATATAGGAGTGAAAATTTTATTATGAATATCTTTGTTATAGTACCAACTAAAAATATTGGGATAAAAGTTAGTATTTTTTAAAATATGTCATAATAAGATTTGAAGAGCTTTAATTTTTAATTTAAAAGAATTTTTGTAGATATAAGGTTAAGGAGTTATATACAAAAATTTAGGTGTTATTAAAAATTAAAAACGACTTTTAAGGAGAGCCACATGAAAAAACAAAGTAAAGCACTAATGATTTTATCAATTTTAGCAGCATTTTCAACTTCTGCATATGCAGTAACAGGTTCAGTATCAACATATTTAGAAGTAGAAAGTAATCATTCTACTGCTGATAATACTAATGTTTTGGATAAAATAACAGCAGGAATAGGAACTAGACTCAATCTTAGCGATAAAACTTCTTTAATGCTTGATGTAAAAAATTCAAATCAGGATTATTTAGAATCGTCAACTACAGGTGTTAGTTCAAAAGGAAGAACTAAAATTAATGTAGCTGTTAACAATACTGTCATAAAAACTGAAAAAGGGGCTATGTTAAATTTAGGATATGGATTTGAAGTATGGCAAGATTATACAGGAAGTACTTCAGGTAGAGGAAATGCTGAAAAGTTATTCTATAAGTTTTTACCAGGATTTACATATCCAATAACAAAAAATATAGCAATAACAGGAAACTATATGTTAGCTTTAGATAAAACAGATACTGCTAATACAGGAATAGGTGAATATAAAGGATATTATGAACTATTTACTGGAGTTAGATATACTGGTATTCCAAAATATACTCTTGAAGCTCAAATATATAATTATGCAGAAAATCCAACAGTTACAGAAGAGTCTGAAAGAGAAAATCAATTAAGAGCATCTGTCTCAACAACAGTAGCAGGATATAAAATTAAGCCAAACGTTAAATTTGATTTAGGAGATTATGAAATAAAAACTTCAACTGGAGAATTTGCTGGATCAACAAGACATAGAAATGAATATGAGCTTGAAATAAGTAAAATGTTTGATAAAGTAAACTACACAGTTGCATATCGTTATTGTACCGCTGATTACACTAAATCTACAGCAGCAGATGAATATACGAATTTTGTAAAATTACAAGCTCAATATTAGTTTTTAATTATCTTTCATAAAAGGTTGGTCTAGAATGACCAACCTTCTCTTAATTAAATAATCGATACTAATTTAAAGATAAAAAATTTATAAAAAGTTTATAGTTTACAAATGATTTGTTTAACTTTAGAGAGTAAAATATTGAATATCTTAAATTTAAATAATAGGAGGAATTATATGAAAAAAATTCTAGGGTTAATGCTTATGTTGTTTATAAGCTGCTTCGCTTTCTCTTCGACAAACGGAGGCGAACACATAAAAAAAGTAACAGCAATTACTGAGGTTTTTGGAAATGGACAAAAATTAACAGCTGTAGCGATAGAGTATGACAAAGCTATTAAAAATTCTAGTTTAACGAATTCTTCATTTACAGTAGAAGGAAGAACAGTCACAAAAATTTATGCAAATGATACTCTTGAAAAAACTTCTAATGGTAAAAATGGAAAATATGTAATAATAGAACTTTCTAAAGATGATAAAAATAGTCTTTTATTTGTTCCAGTAGGAAGAAGTTTTGAAAAAAAAGAAGCAAAAGCTACTGTAATTCAGTTATCTGACATAAAAACAACTTTTTTTAAAACATATAAAGCTGATTCAAAAGCAGTAGTAACATCAGCTGTGAAAAATCTTGTTATGGATGATTTTTTAAGTTTTGAGTATAAAGATTCAAAAACAGGAAAAACTTTAAAATATAATCTGTTTATTCCTAAAAATTATGATTCTAAAAAATCGTATCCTTTAGTATATTTTGGACACGACGCAGGAGTAATGAGTACAGATGTAAAAACAACGTTATATCAAGGAATAGGAGCTATAGTATGGGCGACTCCTGAAGCACAGGCTAAAAATGAATGCTTTGTACTTGCACCTCAATATCCTGAACAATATATTAGCGATGCAGCTACAACAGATTATTTAGAAATGACAGTTGATTTAATAAACTCAGTTGCTAATAAGTATAGTATTAATAAAAATAAGATATATGCTACAGGGCAATCTGGGGGAGGAATGTTATCTATAGCCATGGCAATAAATCATCCTGATTTATTTGCAGCAATGTTTTTAGTTGCTTGTCAATGGGATTCACAAAAAATGGCTGATAAATTATCAGATAAAAATATGTGGATAGTTGTTTCTCAAGGAGATATAAAAGCATTTCCAGGAATGAATGCATCTACAGAAGCTATGGCAAAAGTAGGAGCTAGAATTGCAAAAAATGAATGGAGTGGGCGTTCAACATCTGAAGAAATAAAAAAATTGGCAGACGACATGCTCACAGCAAAAGCAAATATTAACTATGTTTCTTTAATCAAAGGAACAGTTGTTGGAGAAGGACTAGATGATAATCCACCTAATAATCACATGGGAACTTGGCCAATAGCATATACTTTTGAACCAATTAGAGACTGGTTATTCACTCAATCAAAATAATATTTACGAAGGGAAGTAAAAATGAAAAAACTTATAATTTATTGCTTTGCTTTAATTTCTGTATTAAGTTATAGTGCTGAAGTGAGCAAGATGGATCAATTAACAAATGATAAATATTACAATGAATATCTTTCTTTTAAAACTACAGGAAATAAATTAAATGCATTAGATTCATTAACAAAATCAGGGGAAAATGGGTTTGTTCAAGCAATGGAAGTTTTGGGTGAAGTTTATCAATCTGGTTCTCTGGGAATTCAAGATTATAAAGAGTCACTAAAATGGAATGAGCTTGCAGCCTCAAAAGGTGCTGCACGTCCTCTTACAAATATAGGAATAATGTATATGAATGGTGCAGGAGTAAAAAAAGATTATAGTAAAGCTTTAGATTATTTTTTAAAAGCTACAGAAGCTAAAGATATGAAAGCCCCTAGATATGTTGGAATATTTTATTTGAATGGATATGGAACTAATATTGATTATGCTAAAGCCTTTAGTTATTTTAAAATGGCAGCTGATAGTAATGATATTACAGGACAATTTTATATAGGACAACTTTATGAACAAGGACTTGGCGTAGAAAAAAATTATGATTTGGCTATGGAGTGGTACCTAAAATCTGTAAGTAGAGGAGATATTGTTGCAAGTCCAGGAATGGTTGCAATAGGAAAAATGTATGAGACTGGTCTTGGAATAGCTAAAGATACTAATAAAGCTATAGAATGGTATCAAAAAGCTGCAACAGTTGGAAATGAAGATGCTAAAAAAATATTAACAAATTTTAAAAAATAATAATTCTAAAAATATGAGGCAATCTTAATGATTGCCTTTTATACAACAAATAATTTTAATTATTAAAAATATAAAATTTAAGAAAGGATGAAAATGAAATCAAAAAACAAATTAAAAAGTAATTTATTAAAAGTGTTACCTGTAGCAGCTCTTTTTTTAAATAGTATAGATACATATTCTGTAGAAAACAGCATGGACTTGAACGCAAGTAAATTTATTAAAGAATGGAAATATTATTCCTCTTTTGACAAGCTTGATAGAGATGGAAAATCAAATGGAGAAAAAATAAGTATAGAATGCTATGCTTTAGAAGGGATAAGTTATGTGTCTAAACCTATAGATAAGAAGGTAGAAGTACTTAATATCTACGTTCCAAAGGAATATATGAAAAAAAATTATGATGGAACATATTCTATAGATAATAATGCAAAGTTTGTTACTAAAGATACAAATGGAAAAACTATATCTTATACTGCACAAACGGCACCTATTGTTTATTACAACACTGTAAATGGTTATTCACAAGGAAATGCTCTTACTATGGGAGCAACGCGTATGGGAGGAGGAGATTATACTGAGTTTGTAAAACAAGGATTAATTGTTGTAGGTATCGGAGCCTTAGGAAAAGAATCTAAGGATTCAAAGGGTAACTATATTGGAAAAGCACCAATGGGGTTAGTTGATTTAAAATCAGGAGTAAAATATCTAAAATATAATGATAAATTTTTACCAGGTGATTCCAATAAAATAATTTCTGTAGGAGCAAGTGCAGGAGGAGCAATGTCCTCTCTTCTTGGTGCCACAGGAAATTCCAAAGACTATGATAGATATTTTAAAGAACTCGGAGCTGCTCCCTCAAAAGATGATGTTTATGCAGCTATTACCTACTGTCCTATAACAAATTTAGATAATGCTGATTCTGCATATGAATGGATGTACCAAGGAATCTATAAATATCAAAGTTTTGGTTCAAACTTTGGAATAGCTGGACCAGAAAAAACATTAACAGATTTCCAAAAAATTATATCACAGGAATTGAATAAGGATTTTATAAAATATGTAGAAAAATTAGGATTAGATTTATCTACAAAAGGAAATAGTGGAGAATATTATGAAGAATTAACTAGAGCTTATGAAAAATCTATAATGGATAATATAATTATGAATTGCACTACTAATTCAAAAGTTGATGAAAATAAAGTAAATGAATTTATAAAAAAATTAGATCCAAATGAAACTGGGTGGGTTAAATGGAATTCGGCAACTAAAACAGTTAAGATTACAGGATTCTTAGATTTTGTAAAAAACCATTTAACGCGTAAAAAAGGTTGTACATCTTTTGATGAACTGGATTTGGGCTTAAATGAAAATACTGTATTTGGAAATACAACAACAAATTCACTTCATTTTAGTAATAACGTCATGAATATATTGAAAAAATTATCTCCAGAGTATAAGGAAGCTGAAATTTATTATAAAGAGTATTCTGATGATATTGATAAAGAAATGTTAGAAAGAACCTATTTAATGAACCCTATGAATTATATAGAAGCAAAAGAAAAATCAGATATTGCTCCATATTGGAGAATAAATATTGGTTCAGAAGATTCAGATGTTGGAGTTGTAACTGGGTTTACTATGGGAAAAGTACTAGAGAAAAATAAGAGTGCTATAGTTGACTTTAATATTATTTGGGGATACGGGCATGGACCAGCAGAATATTCTGTTAATGATTTGATAAACTATGTAAAAGATATTTCTAATAATTAGGAAATTATAATTAAGAAGTTTAATTTTATAAGTCAGCTCTTTTTATAAAAAATTAGGAGGGTGTTATGAATTTTTTTAAATCACGAAATACTTTATCTATGTTAGTCATTATTATAGCTTGTAAAAGTATATTTGCAAATAATGAGATTTTAACTATTTCCCCCAAAAGCATATCTGCAGATGTAGCTATTCTTAGTGTTAAATCTTATGGATTTGTAGATCTTGAAGGAGCTAAAACCTCTGCAATCATTGTTCAATATAATACAGCTATTGATTCATCATCAGTAAATACAACTGATTATGAAATAACTGATTATACAACTTTTCAAGAAAGTTTATATGGCTTTGATAAAACTATTGAACTTGATGGTGACAATATTAAAGGGAATGAAGGTAAAGTTGTAAAGATATATGTAAATAATGAACCTAAGCCATCTTCTACAGGAGGGGTTACTTCTGGAAACTATGTAATAATAGAAGTAAATACAAGTTATATGCTCAGTGGACAAAATCTTTCATATACTTCTAGTATGATGGCTGGAATAAAACAAATTAGTGATGTTTCTAGTAAAAATGTAATCATTTCATCTTCAACAAAAGAAATTAATAATTATACTAAAACTCAAAAACTAAATCAATGGAATAACAAAATGGATACAATTATAACTACTGATAAAGAAAAAATTATCCTACCAGAGTTTGAAGTAGGAAGCGGTTGGATAATAAATCATCTAGGCTCCGGTGCTTTTAAAGCTACAAATTGTTACAGTGAGTATACAGGCAAATACGAAAATTTTGAGCTTCCTTATTCGATTTACATTCCAGATAAAAAGACTCTTGAAAAAAATAAAGGGAATATATCATTAGTTATTCATATGGAACATGCAGGATCAAATGATACTGACCCTATGGCAGCTCTTACATCTTCAAAAGCTTCAGCAAAACTTTCAAGTAGTAATATTCAGGAGCAAAACCCTGCAATTATTATTGTCCCTCAAATAGAAGAAACTCGTCGTTCAACAAATGACGTTGTTGCTTCAAGTGAAGCAAATACAGCAGTTTGGGAGCTTATAGATTACATTTTGAATAAATACAAAGGTTACATTAATACAGATAGAATTTATGGAACAGGACAGTCTATGGGGGGAATGACAATTCTTAATATGGCTGCGCAAAGGGATAATTTTTTTGCAGGTATTGCTGTTGTTGGAGCTCAATGGTCGAATAGTTATAATAAGCCTTTCCAAAACAATAATTCTCTTGCTCGTTCTCCTAAGAATGATTCTATTAGCTTTAACGGATTTGGATTGGATTTAGAAAACTATCAGAATTGGTATTATATGGTTTCTGACGATAATATTTTAATTCATACTTGTTCTGGAGATCCTATGGCAACAGGGGAATGGACAGATCTTGCTGAATATTATAAAAATGCAGGAGTCTCTATTCCTTATGAAGAGTGGGATCCATATTTAGATTTAACCCAACAAAATGAAAAAGACAGTAATTTAGTAAATCATGACAATAGTTCTCCTGGTTCAGGAATTAATTGGGGCTCATTTACAAGAGGAAGCCACATGTCAACTTGGAAATACGGTTATCAACTTGATTCTCCTTTCCAATGGCTTTTTGCACAAAATCGTAAGACCGAAATTGCTCGTGGAAAAATAGAAGAGCTTAAGAATAAATGGCTTGGACGTAATATCGATGGAAATATAGTCAATGGATCTGGAACAACAGATTTAAACTCAGCGCAATATACACCAGGTGGTGCTAGTAAAATTTATACGGAAGGTTGGACTCCAGTTTCAGCAACAATTAAGTTAATTAATCAGCTTCCTTTAGCACAGGATGTATCCCTAACTAATAAAAAAAGTATTGAAATTGCCCGTACAGCATATGAGTTTCTTATAGAATCTGAGAAAAAACAAGTTACAAACTATAATAAGCTTGTTGAAGATGAAAAAGTACTATTATCTTTGCCTTAAATTTATTTTGAGAAATATCAATTTTTTGGTTTTTTCAGTCCTTTAAATGACCGTTTTAGGTACTTTTACCAAAACGGTCCTTTTTGTCTAAAAAGTTCAAAAAA
>Ga0183099_1001273_pt1 | contig 15007 bp, 13 predicted proteins | sample Biomet1_FD_127788 | JGI IMG/M metagenome (GOLD analysis project Ga0183099, IMG submission 127788) | Microbial communities from bioreactor (seeded with anoxic lake sediment) at LBNL, California, USA - Biofuel metagenome 1 | ecosystem: Engineered > Bioreactor > Anaerobic > Unclassified ... | reverse complement strand
TAATAAATTGTAAAAGATGAATTAACTGAAGCATTGCAAGTGTCGCTTTGATCGCTTATTTAGTAATTCAGATTGATTTAAACATTCCATTTGTGAATTGTATTCAAAAGCCTATGCGGGCTTTAAGGGCTAATCAAATGTAATGCAACGCGGCATGATCGATCCCCATCTTTAAGTGAAAAAATAACTTTCAAAGGCATAGCAATGAAAAAAGTTTCATTTGTTTTTGGATTGATCGCAGCCGTCACGCTGACAAGCCAACCAACATTAGTGCACGCGCAAGACCTTCAGAACAAAATTGTACAGATAGAGTCTGGCGCTCTTCAAGGTGGTGTAAGCCATGGCATTTATACCTACTTCGGTGTGCCATACGCAGAAGCCCATGAGCGATTTGTACCAGCAGAAAAAGTAACCCCTTGGAGTGGGGTTCGTAAGGCGACGGAATATGGTCCTATATCCTTACAATCATCATTGACAGGATTCCCGGTTCCTAAAGGGAAACAAGACAATAATGCTCAGAACCTGAATATCTGGACTCCAGGAATTGATGGGAAAAAACGTGCAGTTATGGTTTGGCTGCATGGTGGTGGATTTGCAACGGGGTCGGCTCAGGAAACTCCCGCATATAACGGTGAAAACCTGAGTAGAAAAGGTGATGTTGTCGTGGTGTCAGTCAATCACCGACTGAATGTCGTTGGGCATCTGGATCTGTCTGCTTATGGTGAGAAATACAAATATTCCGCGAATGTGGGAATTGAAGATATTGTCGATTCTTTGGAATGGATCCAGAAAAACATCGCTAAATTTGGCGGCGATCCGAAGAATGTGACCGTCTTCGGTGAATCCGGTGGTGGTGCAAAAGTCCTCGCGTTGATGACCAGCCCGCATGCAAAAGGTCTGTTTCATAAAGGTATTGTTCAAAGTGGTGCCACAGACTCCATGGGCGTTAATTTTGCCACGCTGCCAGCAAGTCGCCGAGTCGGCGAGTTGACACTGAAAAATCTGGGTGTTACCAAGAATAATCTTGATGCGATCCAGGCTGTTCCTTATGAAAAGCTGGTTGATGCGTCGATGAAAGCACAGGTGGAAGCCGCGGGTGAATTTGGGCTGAAAGGTGCTTTAAGTGGCAAAACAGGTATGGATTGGGAACCGGTGGTTGATGGTGATTTCTTGCCAACAAACCCTGTAACCCCTGATTCATTTGCGATGGCAGGTAAAGACATTCCGTTGTTGATTGGTTCTAATTTGAACGAATGGGCATCGATGAATTTGGTGATGGGGCCAGATAAAGGAAAAACCTTCACTGACGCCGAGATTGATAAACGTTTGCAAACCGCTTATGGCGATAACAAAGATAAAGTTGTTGCGGAATTCCTGAAAGCGTTCCCAACCAAAACCAAGGCGGACGCACTGTATTTTGATTCATTTATTCGTCTTCCAATGCTGAAGATCATGAGCCACAAAGCCGATCAAAATGGTGCGCCTGTTTACGGATATGTTTATACACACGGTTCTCCGTTTGCCATTCACACTGCTGAGATCCCGTTAGTGTTTAATAATCCGAATGTTGAACCACCGATTTCTGTTGGTGGTACAAAGTCTGAAGCTGAAAAACAAGCAATTGCAAAAATAGCGGATACGATGAGCAGTGCCTGGATTTCATTTGCCAAAACAGGCAAACCTTCGGCTGCCTCATTGCCAGATTGGCAGGCCTACACTCGCTCAAACGGAGCAACGATGCTTCTGGATACAGCGAATACTCTGGTGTATGGACATGACCGAAAATTGATGAAAATTCTTGCACCTGAGTATCAGTGGTAAGCATTCCTGTAACAATACGAAGTCATTCATTGGCAAGCGCGAGATATCGTGTCTTGCCATTTTTTTATCAGTAATTAATGCGAGATTGCTGATTTTTTTTCACAAACCCATATTAAATTCGATGTCTAATCGATTAACACCTCATCAGATATGATTGATACGAAACGTATGAATATAGGTTATGAACTATGCAAACAATCAAACTGAACAATAACGTCGAAATGCCATTACTGGGTTTTGGTGTTTTCCAAATGAATGACAAAGCTGAGTGTGAACGTGCAGTTATTGACGCAATTGAAACGGGATACCGGCTGATCGACACCGCGGCTTCCTATCAGAATGAAACTGAAGTGGGTAATGCAATCAAGAACAGCGGAATTGATCGCAAAGAGTTATTTGTAACAACAAAACTGTGGTTACAAGATACAAGTTATGAAGGTGCTAAAGCGCAGTTCGCTCGCTCTTTGAATCGCCTGCAAATGGATTATGTGGATCTGTATTTAATCCATCAGCCATATGGCGATGTGCATGGCGCATGGCGTGCGATGGAGGAGTTGCAAAAAGAAGGCTTAATTCGTGCTATTGGCGTGAGTAATTTCCATCCTGATCGTCTGGCGGACTTGATTGCATTCAATCATGTTGTTCCCGCTGTGAATCAGGTGGAGGTGAACCCATTTAACCAACAACTGCATCCTGTGCCTTGGATGAAAGCAAAAGGCATTCAGCCAGAAGCATGGGCACCATTTGCTGAAGGTCGTAATGGACTGTTCCAAAATCCACAATTGAGCGCGATTGGTGAAAAATATGGGAAAAGTGTAGGGCAGGTTGTGTTGCGTTGGTTGTTCCAGCGTGGCATCGTTTCTTTGGCTAAAACAGTTCGTAAAGAGCGTATGATTGAGAATCTGAATATTCTTGATTTTGAATTGTCTGCTGATGAAATGATTCAGATCGCGGCGATGGATTCTGCAACCAGTGCTTTCTTCTCACATCGTGATCCTGCCATGGTTGAATGGCTGGCGTATCGTAAATTAGACGTTTAAGTTATTTCAAATATTAAAAAGGCTAACTTCGGTTAGCCTTTTTTTGAAGAATGAATCGACCTAAAGACAAAAACGGCTTACCTAAGCAAGCCGTTTGCGTTTATGCCTGATGATTAATCCAAATGCTTTGTCTTCAGCCAAGCGGACATCAGCTCGGCAATCTTCGCGTTGTTCAAATCTGACATCGGGAAGTGGGTGTTACCGTAAACACCGATATCCGGCAAATGAACCAATGTGACATCACCGCCATTCGCGTTCACAACATCTCTGAATTGTTCTGCGATATGTAGGAATGTACGCCATTGTTCCTGTCCCGGATTATCCGTCTCAACATTTGGAATGTTGTCACCGTAATAAATCACGATGGGGATTTTGGTGAGCTTGATAAACTCGCTCATTGGCACTTTCGGCAATGGGAACGAACGACCTTTCATGGTTGCAGTTTCTGGGCCTTGACCTTCAGGGAACACAAAGTCACCACCCGGCTCGAAAGAGACAATTGCCTTCACATGGCTGTCTTTCATCGCTGTTTTCCAACCTGGACCACCGCTTTGAGAGTGGGTGATCAGAATGCCATCCCCAATTTTATCGAGCAGTTTTGAAACGCCATCGATATTCAGTGCTGCATCATACGGGCCGATATTCGGTGTCATCTGACGGTAAAACTGATTCAAAGCTTCTGGGTCTTTTGAGAATTGAACATTCGAGTAGAAGTTTGGCCATACACCTAAACGGAAGATCCCAAACCATAATTGTTCATCTGGTGCAGCTGTCAGATTGACTGGCTGTGTGCTGCGGCCGGATAAACCACGGCGTGGCTGATCAACCAAATAGGTCGCATATCCTTCTTTCAAGAAGATATTCTGGAAACCTTCACGACCATCTGGTGTCGTTTGCCAGGTTCTCATTGACTCACCATGACCATGCCAGAAAACCAAGGGCAGGTGATTAGCTTTTGGTGGAATTTGATAAAACGCAGTCAGATGATCGCCATGCAGCGTTTGACCCGTTGAATCAGGACCTGCTGGGTTGTAAGCACCTTGTTTGATTGGGTCGAACGTACCTGCAACCTGAGTTACAGTCCCACCCACTGCAAAACTACCTTGTTTCTCAACAACCAACCAATCTGATTTATGGTGCGTTGCTGAACAGCCAGCAACGAGAGCCAAACTGAGCGCTAGTGCCGAGAGTTTATTCTGACGTGATATCTGCATATGACTATCCTTACTATTATTTCTAAAAAATACTGACTACCAAGAGGTTATCTTAAGGTTGAGGGAATCGAAATCAGGCTTGAGCTTCATTCGACACACTAGCTGCTTCAGCGATCTTCGGTTGTTGGCTTCGACCGATAAAAATCCAGCAGAGTGCCATGGCTGATGCTGCCATGATGGCTCCGCCCACGAGCGCAGCAGAAATTTGATGTGCTAACTGACCTTTCGCAGACAACGCGTGATCTTGGAAAGAAGAGAAGATGAGGATCAGAATCGCCAGGCCAATCGAGCTACCAAACTGATGTGTAACATTAACTAAACCTGAAGCAGCGCCAGCATCTTTTTGTGGTACCTCCGTTAAACCGGCAACAGTCAGCGGGCCAATAGAACCGCCTTGTCCAATACCAATCAGAATCATCGGCAAACCAACTGCAAAGACATAATCAGAGTGGTCGTTGATCTGGCTCAGCCATAACAAACCGACAATATTGATTGCCAGCATGGCTGCTAAAACACGACCATTACCAAACCGGCGCGTGAATTTAGAAACATTCATCGCTGAGATAAAGTTTGCAAGGGTTGTCGGTAAGAATGCAAAGCCTGTTTCAAGTGCGGTTAAGCCAACCACATCTTGTAGAATCTGAGTGGTAAAGAACCAGAAACTAACCCCAGCACCTAAAAACAACATGCGTGATACCAATGCGGCATTGCGTTCTTTATGGGTAAATAAACGCAACGGCATGATGGGCTGTTTTGCACTTGTTTCATTGAAAATGAAAATCATCAGTAGGACTAAACCAGTCACAATCGACAATTGTGCATACAAATCATGAATGCCATTTTCAGCGGAACGCACGATGCCGTAGACCAACAGAGACATGCTTACGGTTGATGTAATCGCACCTAAAACATCAAACTGGCCGAGATGTTTTTCTGTTTCTGGAATGAATTTTTTAGCGGCAAAGAACAGAAATAGTCCGATCGGAATATTGATAAAGAAACCAACACGCCACGATAGCCAGCCTGCGAAAATACCACCTACCACCACCCCAATACTGGTGGCGAAACCAGCGGTTGCACCGTAGTAACTGACAGCATTATTGCGCTCTGTGCCTTCCTCAAAATGGGTGGTTAATAACGCTAAAGTGGATGGCGCCAAAATGGCGGCACCAACACCTTGTAAGGCGCGGCTAACCAGCATAAATAGCGCTGTAGGCGATAAGCCAACTAATAGAGAGGCGAACATGAAGATACTTAAACCAATTAGAAACATCCGTTTCCGACCTAAAATATCGCCGGCTCTCGCACCCAATAAGAGCACACCGCCAAAAGTCAGTGTATAAGCATTTTGCACCCAAGATAGGGTCGCGGTCGAAAAATGAAGATCGACGCTTATTTTGGGTAATCCTGTGATCACAATAGAAATATCTAATAAGATCATGAGGTAGCTAGCCAAGATGATCAGTAATATCCAGCGCTTATTGTTTGATAAGACTGTCATAGAAATCCTTTCTTACTGCATGAGATTTATGATGACTATACAGAGCAGGGGCGTATTTAATTAGATAGCGAAAACTGAATGAGTTTGTGAACTGATTTCAATAGTATTGCTGAAAGCCTTTAATTTATTCATTGATGTGCATGGAGATAAGTGCCAGTGCACACTGGACATTATTTTTTGGCGGTCGAATATCGAATGGCTTCAACAAACTTAGCGAAAGCAGGTTTATGTTGTTTAGCACTTGGATAATAAAGATGAAACCCGGTAAAAGTGGGGCACCATGCTTCGCATACCGAGACGAGTTCACCGGACTTGATTTCATCTGAGACAAAATTCTCTGCGAGAAAGGCAATACCTAATCCATTCAAAGCGGCAGACTTAATAAGTGAAACGCTGTTACATGTCAGTTGTCCATCTACTTTCAGTTTGAACTCTTTGCCATCCTCTGCAAACTCCCATGCGTAGATACCGCCTTGATGAGATAAGCGAAGGTTAATACAGGCATGCTGTAATAAATCTTGTGGTGTTTCAGGCTTACCGTGTTTTTCAAAATAAGCAGGGCTGGCAATTGCGATCATCCGAAAATCAGGGCCGACACGCACTGCCACCATATCTTTTTCGACATGTTCCCCAAGGCGTATACCACCATCGAAACGTTCATTCACGATATCGACAAAGCCATTATTCACCGAGACTTCAATTTTGATTTCCGGATATTTAGCAACAAACGATCGAATTAATGGAGAAAGAATTGCGGAAGCGGCATGTTCGGTCGCAGTGATACGAATATTACCGGTCAGTCGGTTTAACGACTCGTGCAAGTTTTGCATTTCGCGGTCTAAATCGGTTAATTTCGGCTCAATGATGGCAAAGAGATGCTCACCAGTTTCAGTGAGTGCGATGCTTCGGGTTGTGCGGTTAAACAGACGGAAACCCAGACGTGTTTCCATTGCTTTGATCGAGTGACTTAATGCAGAAGGGGACACACCCAATAAAGCCGATGCTTTGGTAAAACTCCCTTCTTTGGCGACGACCCAAAACAGTTGTAAGTCATTCAAATTTTCTTTCAGCATCTATCTTCTTTTCGTCCTAAAACGACATTAAGTCATCCAATTTAACTTGTTAAATTATAGAAGAAATAAGCGGTAATATTTGTGAATTTTATGCAATAACCCTTGCAGAGATCCGCGATAATCATTTTTTTTGATTCGTTTAACATGCACGCTAGAACCTGATCTTTTTTTCTTCTTATGATCAACGATAAAAGAAATTCGCTGAAGGCGATCCCCTTATATTTATTATCTCAGTTTTCGACAAGCGAAGCTGCTGGTTATGATTTAACACTGCTTAAAACTGAACAGGCGCATGAACATTCAGTTAAATATCCGTATCTAACGATCAATAACAGCACAACCGATATATTGAATCATCCTGCTTTCAACGGTTTTTCTTCTTTGATTTTGCCGTGGGATGATCCTGAAAGAAATCACAATATTCCCATTCGGAATATGCAGCGTTTGTTGCCATACCACAGTCATCTTGAACCCGAAACGATTGTTCAATCGTTAAATCGAATGATTGATGACAAGAGTCGGGGTAAAACGATTTTCTACGATATCTATTCTGATAAACAAAAATCAGAAAATGCAGAGATGAAAAACACAGGATTATTCTTTTTCCGTGGGAAAAAAGATGCCCCCTTTGCTGTTGTTTGTCCTGGTGGTGGTTTTGAATATGTTGGTTCTGTTCATGAAGGTTTTCCTTATGCGGTCGAAATAAATCGACAGGGTTTCAATGTGTTTGTGCTGCGCTATCGTGTTGGAAGGGGCGGTCTGCCTGCGATGCAGGATCTTGCGCAAGCCATTTCATACATTTTTAATCATGCTAAATTGCTTGAAGTCAGCACGAAGGGCTATTCCGTTTGGGGAAGCTCCGCTGGCGCTCGAATGGCTGCGGCTGTGGGCAGTTACGGCGTTGCCAGCTTTGGTGGCGATAACTTACCAAAGCCTTCCGCAGTGGTCATGGCTTATACGGGTTATTCCGATTACACCGAACATGAACCAGCGACTTTTGTCGCCGTTGGCAGCAGAGATGGTATCGCGCCACCAAGTGTCATGAAACATCGAGTGAATGCCCTTCGACAAAATGGAACCCTTGTCGAATATCACCAATATGAAGGGATGGGCCATGGATTCGGTGTCGGAAAAGAGACCGCCGCGGATGGTTGGGTCACTCTGGCAACGGATTTTTGGCGGAAAAACAGCTAAATAAAGAGTGCTGTTTAGGCGGATAAACCTACCAGAAAATCAATAAACGTGCGCACTTTCACTGGTCTAAAACGTGCTGATGGAAATACAGCATGAATGCCGCCAGAGGGAAGCGTCCATTCCGGTAATACGTGTATTAGCGCACCCGAATCAAGTTCATTCTGAATAGTAAAATCAGGTAACACCGAAAGACCAGCCCCATTTTTTACGGCTTCGCGCACTGCTAAGGTTGCATCAAAGAAAAGAGATGACTGCATGGTCGCACTTTGTTGTTCACCGCGATTGTGGGTGAAGTTCCAGTTGAGCGGATCGCGCAACGCGGTGTTAGCAACAAATGGTAAACGGTTCAGTTGATCCGGTGTTTTAATTTGCTTGATCTGAGGTGCCAATTTTGGTGATGCCACCAATATCTGTCGAAACGTCCCGATTTGGCGAGCCTGCAAATTACTATCTGGCAGCCAGCCGACACGGATCGCTAATTCTGCATTCCCTGACATGAGATCCATGATCTGATCATTGAAGATCGCATCGATTTTGCAATTGGGATATCGCTGATTGAATGCAACGATCATTGGTACAAGCACACTGCAACCGTAATCAAACGGTGCAGTGACCCGCAACGTCCCAGACGGCTCAGTTGCTATTTCTGCTAGTTCACTAAACGCATTTTCTGCCTGGCTGAGAATCAAGGTGCAGCGTTGGTAAAAAGCGTCTCCTGCTTCTGTCGGTTGCACCTTTCGAGTCGACCGAATTAACAACGAGGTGCGAAAGTCCTGTTCAAGTCGTGCAACTTGTTGGCTGACAACGGCTTTGGTGATCCCTAGGCGTTCGGCTGCTGCGGTGAATGAACCCGTCTCAACAACAGCAACAAAATAGACCAGCCGCCTCAGGTTGCCTAAATCACCTAATCCTACTTCGTTTTTATTGCGTGCTTTTAGCATACAGATTGTATGTCTCGTATGTATTTAATGACCAATATAGTTCATCTATGATCATTTCATCAACGCAGATGCTACCGATGAACACTTAGTCGCATCAAATTTTACTGTGATTCAAATTTAAGCCCGCTGAAACAAAAATCATGAATTCACCACATAAAAAGGGATCAATAAAATGAAGACTCAATTAATTCGTAATATCAGCTTGGTGTCGGTGTTATTGAGTAGCACCGCTGTTATCGCAGCACCCTTGTCGGTGACTGTGTATAACCCAAGTGACAAAGGCATTTTCCCTGTCTCATCGGAGATTGTCAGTGGCGATAAAGAAAGCATTTTAGTCGATGCGCAATTTGGGGTAAGCGATGGGCAGGCGCTGGTCGATTTGTTGCACAAGAGCGGTAAAAAACTCACCACGATTTATATCAGTGGCGGTGACCCTGACTACTACTTTGGTTTGGAACCGATCAAAAAGGCATTCCCTGATGTGAAAGTCGTCGCCAGCCAGCATGTGGTTGATCATATCAATCTGACGAAGGTGGCTAAATTAGCGTATTGGGGACCAATTCTCGGGGCGCAGGCACCAAAATCATTGATTGTGCCTGAGGTGCTGACTCAGTCTTATTTGTCCTTGGAAGGCCAGCGTATTGAGATCAAAGAAATGAACACGCCGAATTCCTATTTATGGGCGCCTTCGATCAAAACGGCATTTGGTGGTGTATTGGTTTCTTCAGGCTCACATGTTTGGATGGCTGACAATCAAACGCCAGCTGTTCGTCGTGAATGGGTTGCGGCACTCGATCGCTTGTTAGATTTAAAACCTGTACGTGTTGTGCCTGGCCATTTTGCTGGGGCAGAACCGAAAGGTGTCGATGCAGTTCAGTTTACTCGTGACTATGTGGTGAAATTTGAATCGGAATTAGGCAAGGCCAAAAATGCAAATGCGTTAGTGGAAAAGATGAAACAAGCCTATCCATCTTTGCCTGCGAATGACGGTTTAACCATTGGCGCGAAAGTCGCGACAGGTGAAATGAAGTGGTGATCCATTAGTTTTTTTCACAAACCCTTACGAAAACACCCATCTAATTCTATGGGTGTATTTCCTCTATCATGAATTTGATTATCCCTAATTCTTGGGATAAAAAATTGAAAATATTGGAAACCTTAATATGCCTATCTGGCATTTATGTGAGGGTGAGGGTAGTGAAAATACAAAACACAAATAGATTGAAATGCTGGAAACCAGCGCTCGCATTGATTGTGCTAACTTTGGGTTTGCAACAAGCGATTGCAAATCCTGACTTGGTTGTTGAAACGAATAAAGGCCCGGTACAAGGGATGGCGAGAGACAATGTAGTTGAATTTCGAGGCATTCCATATGCAGAACCGCCAGTTGGTCAGTTGCGTTGGAAACCACCGGTAGAACATACCGCGTGGAAAGACGTTCGTGATGCAACAGCATTCGGAAAAACCTGCGGACAGGTCACTTTACTTGGTGTGTTTGCAGGTCCAGCCAATTCCAATGAAGACTGTCTCTATCTGAATGTGACCACACCGAAAACGGCAAGCAATGAAAAACGCCCGGTTCTGTTCTGGATCCATGGCGGTGGTTTTGTTGACGGCGCCAGCAGTGACTATGATGCAAGTAAATTAGCAGACCAAGGCAATGTCATTGTTGTTTCGGTCAATTATCGCTTAAGTTTGTTAGGTTTCTTTGCTCACCCAGCCCTGAATAAAGAAGGTCATCTTTTTGCTAACTATGGGTTGCTTGACCAGCAATTTGCACTGCGTTGGACAAAAGATAATATCGCTAAATTTGGTGGTGATCCGGATAACATCACCGTTGCAGGCCAATCAGCCGGTGCAGCAAGCGTTGCATATAACCTGATCTCTCCATTAACCAAAGGCATGTTCCAACGCGCGATTATCCAAAGTAGTGCCTCTTATCTTTCTGCGACACCGATGTCTGTTGCAGAAAAAAAAGCGATTGCGTTTGCTGAAGCCGCAGGTTGTGGAACCGGCTTCGATGCAGCAACAGCGGCCTGCTTAAGAAATCTGCCAGCTGACCAACTCATGAAGTTATCAGGGCCAGAAAATACGTTTGGCCCTTATGTCGTGACGCCAGTTGCGGATGGTAAAATTCTTCCGAGTAGTGGTGCAGCTGCATTAGCGGCTGGGAAATTCCACAAAATGCCAATTATGACTGGCTCAACGCAGGATGAAGGCAGTTTCTTCGTGGCGATTCCTGTCTACTACTCTGGTAAGGCTGTCACGCAGGAAGATGTAACGAAATATGTAAACACGATCTTTGGCGGTTACGCCGGTTATGCGGGCACGCCACCGAAGTATCCGGAAGGTACGCCTGCTAAAGTGTTGGCGCGCTATCCTGCGACCGATTATGCCAGTGCACAACTGCGCATGAATGCCATTCAGAGTGATGTGATGGTTTGCCGCATTCAACATGGAACACATTTATTAGCAGGTAAAGTGCCACTCTATGCTTATCAGTTCCGCGATCAGACTGCACCATCCATGTTCCCTGAACTGCCAGACTTTAAGTCGATGGCTTATCACACAGCTGATCTGCAATACCAATTTCCAGGGTTTCATGGTGGTGATAAAGGTGTTCAGCATCCGCTGAGTGCAGCGCAACAGAGATTGTCTGATCAAATTGTCACGCAATGGACTAATTTTGCTCGCTACGGTAACCCGAACGGTAAAGGTCCAAAAGTGTGGCCGGAATATTCCAGCGATCCAAAAGCGCAATCTTATTTGTCACAGAATATTCCTGAACTTTCGACATTCAGTGACAACGATTTCACTGCGATGCATCAATGTGATTTCTGGAAGGGTGTGCTTTTATACAATTAATAAAACTCATGATCTGATACTATTTTGATTGTTGAATTTCCCTCATAACCCTATTTATCTTAATAAGCCTAATAGGGGGGAATATAAATGCTAACATCACCTACATTGTGTAGGTGATGTTTTCTTTTTCACTGTATTTTTAATTGAAGGTCATGGTTATGAACGTATCTCGTTATTTTTATGGTATTCGGAATTTGCTTTTATTGGCAATAACAGTGTCAGTTAGTTCTCCATCGAATGCAGAGCAAACACCGGACAACTCTAAAAAAACGTTGATTGTCTATTTTTCTCAACCGGAAAAAATTGATTTACAAAATACCGATGGTTTTTCAGGCGCCAGCGTGTTAGTGAAAAATAATCAGGCATTAGGTAGCACGCAATATATCGCCCAGATTATTCAGCAGCAGACGAAGGGTGATCTGCTTCGTATTGAGACAGTAAAAGATTATCCGATACAGCATGATCCATTAGTTCAGTATGCGGAAAAAGAGCAACAGGCCAATATTCATCCTGAACTGAAAGCAAAAGTTGAAAATCTTGCCGATTACGATAGGGTTTTCATTGGTTACCCAATTTGGTGGTACAAAATGCCGATGGCACTATACAGTTTTCTTGAGCAGCATGATTTAAGTGGTAAAACGGTTATTCCTTTCAGCACGCATGGTGGCAGCCGTTTTTCTGGTTCTATTCGTGAAATTGAGCGTCTTCAGCCAAAAGCAAATGTCATCGATCAGGGAATAACTATATCACGCGATGATGTTGCGGATGATGACACTGAAGCCGATGTAATTGAATGGCTCAATGATTTACCTGTAACAAAATAAAGCAGGTTTATTTGTGAAGAGAAAATATAAACTTCAAGTGTTTCAAGATACAGTGATGTTGTTTATTTTGTTGTCACTGATGGGTTATCACTTATGGGGTGACGATATCCATGAAATATTGGGTGTTATTTTTCTGGCCACTATATTGTTGCATTTATCACTAAATCTACATTGGGTTAAAAATTTGATGCAGGGGGAATACCCTGCTTTTCGCATTTTACAAATAGCGATTAATTCATTACTGCTGCTGGTGTTTATAACGGCAATTATCAGTGGATTGATGCTGTCACAGCATTTATTACCTAATCTAATGATTCATAACGCCTCTGATTTTGTCAGAAAAACCCACATGCTGAGTGTGCATTGGGGGCAGGTGCTCATTGCACTGCATTTAGGTATGCATTGGAAAATGTTGGCGAATTTTTTCTGCAAAATCGGGCATCTTTCGCCGACACATTTAATAGCTGTTCGGATTATACCAGCCATTTTTATCATGATATCGATTTACGGTGGCTATGCGATTGTTCAAAGCCATTTACTCTCGTATTTATTCATGCAGGTTGATTTTTCTTTCTTTGATTTCGATGAACCGAAGTCGCTTTTTTATGCTGATTTTTTAGCAATAACTATTTTTATAGCTTATTTGACGCGTTATTTATTATGGTTGTTTTTGTTTCGGAATAAAAATTGAACTCATCTATTGCCGTTCAACGCACTTGTCAGATGTTGTGTGTGCAAATTGCGACAATCATCTAAGCAAAACTCGGTACTTCTATCGCAAGCATTTGATGATTAACTCTCTTTCAGATAATTCATTTCTAAAGGGAGTTCAAATGATGAAAAATAAATTCTTCATAGTCGGCATGGTATTAGTGAGCTCAATGGCTTTTGCTAAAGAACCTGTATTGCAAACCACCCAGCTTGATATCGAAAAAAAGGCAATCCCAACGTCGGTGGTTGCACCCTCTACACATGAAATTCTGACACTCGTAGTGACGTTAGATAACACGGTAGAAATTGGTGACAGTGATGCTGGCATTCGCCGTTACGTGCCGATCACGGGCGGTTATTTCAAAGGAAAAACAATGTCTGGTACTGTACTGTCTGGTGGTGCTGACTGGCAGTTACAACGCCCAGACGGTGTATTAGAAATCGATGCTTTGTACAGCATTAGAACCGATGATGGGCAGACCATTATTATTCATAACAGCGGTTTAGCATCGAATGACCCACTGGTTGGCAAATACCCATATATCCGCACAACACCGCAGTTTAAAGCACCTAAGGGTAAATACGATTGGCTCAATAAACGCGTATTTACTGGCACTATCACTCCAATAGAAAGTAAACACGCTGTGATCATTCGGATTTTCCAAGTCGATTAGTCGTGCCACGAGTAATGTGCCATGATTCTAATCAAAGACAAATTGCAACAATCGTCAATCATATTCACAACGGGCGTTATGAATGACTAATAGAATGCGCCGTATTATGTCACTAATAAAAATTAAAACACTGAGTTGTTAAGTGTTCCTTTATTCACAAAAAATGGAATAAAATTATGTCAATCAACACATCATTCATTCAAGACAAAATGCTCAGTCTGATGCAATGGATCGGGCAGAATAAATATCTACAAGCAATCATGCGTGGCATGATGCTTGTGTTACCTGCAACGATTATGAGCTCTGTTGCAACGCTGTTAAAAGTCTTTCCATTTGCACCTTACCAAGAGTTTATTATTTCACATGGTTTAGGTCGTTATTTTGATATTCCGATCAATTTCACTAATAATTTCCTCGCGGTCATTGTCTCTTTCTCAGTTGCATACACACTAGCAAAAGCTTTTGATGTGGAAGGTTTCATTACTGGCTTAATTTCAATGATTTCTTTTTTTATTCTCACTCCATATCAACTTGGTGAGGTCGGGCCATTAGGTCAGGCATTTTTAATTCCCAGCCAATGGTTAGGTTCGATGGGGCTGTTTACAGGTATCCTTGTCGCCATTATTTCAACCCGAATATTTGTCGCTATTACGCAAAAAGGGCTAATTATAAAAATGCCCGATAGCGTGCCGGAATTTATTTCAAAGTCATTCTCTTCATTAATTCCTGGTATTGTGATCCTGACGCTATTCACTTTCATATCAGCTGCTATCACCATGAATGGTTACGGCAGTATTCATGAGATCATTTATAAAGTCATTCAGGCGCCTTTGACATCTCTCGGCTCCGGTATTGGTTCGATTATTATTGTCACTATTCTGGCTCAATTACTGTGGTTTTTCGGCTTGCATGGTCATGCGATCACGTTAGGTATTGTTGCGCCGATCTGGTTTGCCATGGATGCACAGCAATTAGCGGCCTATTCTGCCGGCATTACACCGCCTAACATTACGGGGTTCGCCTTCTACATGACCTATGGTGTTGCTGGTAATTTATTACCACGCTATCACCATGAATGGTTACGGCAGTATTCATGAGATCATTTATAAAGTCATTCAGGCGCCTTTGACATCTCTCGGCTCCGGTATT
>Ga0183099_1001272_pt1 | contig 15013 bp, 13 predicted proteins | sample Biomet1_FD_127788 | JGI IMG/M metagenome (GOLD analysis project Ga0183099, IMG submission 127788) | Microbial communities from bioreactor (seeded with anoxic lake sediment) at LBNL, California, USA - Biofuel metagenome 1 | ecosystem: Engineered > Bioreactor > Anaerobic > Unclassified ... | reverse complement strand
GCCAGGTGTGCATGGGCGCAAGGCCCATCTTGGTGCCGTAGCCCACCAGCAGAAACACGAAGGCCGCCTTGAGCAGCACGGGGTTCAGCGTGGGGCCAGCGGCCATGAGCGCGGGCAGGCCGAGGGAGACCTCGCCGCCGCCAGCCAGGGCCAGCATGTAGGTGCCGAAACGTCAGGCCCAGGAACGCCAGCAGATCGTTGCCGAACTCGGCCTGGCCCGCGGCGGCGAGCACCTGCCGCACGCGCAGGATGGCCAGAAACGAGACGTTCAGCAGGCAGGTGGACATGAGCGCCACCACCGAGGGCGACTCGCTGTACACATCGGGCAGCCAGGTGTGCATGGGCGCAAGGCCCATCTTGGTGCCGTAGCCCACCAGCAGAAACACGAAGGCCGCCTTGAGCAGCACGGGGTTCAAGGTGGGGCCAGCGGCCATGAGCGCGGGCAGGCCGAGGGAGACCTCGCCGCCGCCGGCCAGGGCCAGCATGTAGGTGCCGAAAAGCGCCAGGGCGATGCCCACCGAGCACAGCAGCAGGTACTTCCAGGTGGCCTCGAGGGAGCGGTGGTGGCGGTGAAAATAGATGAGCGGGGCCGAGGCCAAGGTCGTGGCCTCTACGCCGACCCACAGCAGGCCAAGGTTCTGCGCCATGCACACAAAGCTCAAGGCCGCAAGGAACAGCAGCAGGCAGCCGGTGAAACGCGCCTCGGGCGAGTTGGAGAACAGCCGCCCTTCGACCATGTCCTGCCTGCGGCCCGTGGTCTCGCGCCGCAGGTAGCCCACGGTGTAGAAGGCCGCAGCCAAAAACAGCACGCTGGTGATGAGCAGAAAGAGCCGCCCGGCGTCGTCCAGCAAAAGCGCGCCCTCAAACCATGACCGGGCCGGAACGCGGAAGGCCAGCAGGGTCAGCGCCAGGTGCGCCACGCCCGTGGCCGCAAGCAGCCCGCGCCGCGTCCGGTCGTCCGGTATGACGAAGGCCGCGGCTCCCGCCGCCGCGGGCGCAAGGATGGTCCATCTGGCTGGCATCCGCCCTACTCCTTGAGCGACGCCAGCCGGTCGGCGTCGATGTGGTCGAATTCTCGGTTGATGCGGAAGATGGCGATGCCCATGACGAACACGGCCACGAACACGTCGAGCAGAATGCCCATCTCCACCAGCAGCTGGGCCTTGCGCAGGGCCACGGCCCCGAAGGCGAAGATGCCGTTCTCCAGCACCAGGTAGCTCACCACCTGGCTCACGGCCTTGCGCCGCGTCACAATGCCGAAGAGCCCCACCAGGATGGTGAAGAAGGCCACGGGGGTGAGCAGCTGCGGCACGCCGGGGCCGGGCACGGGCATGCGTCCGCCCAGCCACACCGAGACGCCCAGGGCCGCCACGCCGAAGAGCAGGGAATTGGAGTAGCCGACATAGGGCTCCACCTCGGCGCGCACATGGGCGCTCTCCAGGGAGCGGAACAGCAGCGTGGGGAAAATCCAGCCCTTGAGCAGCGCCGTTGCGCCGGAAATGGCCAGGGAAGAGAGCTCGAACTCGCCGTGGCCCAAAAGCGGCAACAGCGCCAGACCCACGCCCTGGAAGGCCACCATGCGGATGCACAGGCCGATGCGGCTGGTGCCCAGGAGCACCAGGTTCGTCAGCACCAGGCCGACAAGGATGAATTCCACAAGCGAGATCATGTCCGCTACCTCAACAACAGTATGAGGGCCAGGCCGGAAAGGGCCGTTGCACCCACCAGCAGCCGGGGCACCAGCAACAGCCGCAGCCGCGCCATGCTCGACTCGCCGATGCCGATGGCCACGGCCAGGCCGAAGATGCCCAGCGCCCCGAGAGCAGGATCCAGCAGGGCGTCGCCGCGCGCGGGAATGATGAGCCCGGTCAGCACCGCGCCCAGGGTCCACAGCTTAACGCCCTGCCCATAGAGGATGAAGGCGAAGTCCGGCCCGGAGTGGTCGAGCACCATGACCTCATGGATCATGGTCAGCTCCAGATGCGTGTTCGGGTCGTCCACCGGGATGCGGCAGGTCTCGGCCAGGAGCACCAGAAAAAGGGCGGTGGCGGTGAGCGCCAGCACCGGGCCCGTGGCCACCCAGTGGGCCATGTCCAGCCGGGCCAGCATTTCGGACAGGGAATAGGTGCCCGTGGCCTGGGCCAGGGCGGCCAGGCCCAGCACCTGGGCCAGCTCTGCGGGCACGGCGAACTGCATTTCGCGGCTGGCGCCCATGCCCTCGAAGCTGGATCCCGTATCCAGGGCGGCGGCTGCGGTGGCGAAGCGCCCCAAAGATAGCAGCCCGGCAAAGAGGAACAGATCGCCCTCAAAGGAGAACAGCCCCGGCTGGCCGCCGAGGGGCGCCAGGGTCAAAGCGGCCAGAATGCAGGCCAGGCCCAGCATGGGCCCCAGGGGGAACACCCACGAGGTGGTGGCGCTATATACCGCGCCCTTGCCCAGCAGTTTGGCCAGGTCATAATAGGTTTGCAGCAGGGGCTGGCCTTGGCGTCCCGCGAATTTCGCCTTCACGCGGTTGATGCAGCCGAAAAGCAGCGGGCACAGCACAAGCCCGGCGGCGATGCGCCACAGCGCGTCCAAATGCACGGCCGGGCTCACCACAGCCCCCAGGCGAGCAGCGCCACCAGCGTGGCCGCGATGTAGAGCACGTACACGTGCACCTGTCCCTGCTGGAGCCGGTGCATGGCCTCCAGCTTGGCGTTGATGAACCCGAACAGGCCCAGGAAACCTTGCAGGATGCGGTCCTGCGTCTCGGCCACATAGCCCGCGCGCGCCGGGAACAAACCCCAGGGGCGCGTGGTGCTGCCCGTGCGCCCGGTGAGCGCCTGGAACATGTCGGCCAGGGGCTGGGCAAAGGACGAATAGGTGTACTGGATGCGCGCGGTGGGCGCGGCATAGCCGCAGTCCCAGGTGGGGCCGGTGCGCACGTCGCGCCCGCGCAGCAAGGCCCGCCGCAAGATAAACAACCCGCCGAAAAGCGCCAGCAAAAGGCCGAAGACCATGGCCGCAACCCAAAGCGCCTCCACCGTGGACGCGCCCAGAGCCACGGCTCCGGGCAGGGCGGGCTCCAGGGCCAGCAGCGCGGTCTGGAGCACCAGCGCCGCGCCAAGGCCCAGCAGCGGGGCCAGCACGGCCAGAACGATCATGGGCCCGCGCATGGCCCGGGGCGACTCGTGGGCCTGGGTCGCGGCCTGGCTGCGCGCCGCGCCGAGAAACACAGTGCCGAAGGCGCCCACGAACACGGCCGCGGCCATGCCCGCGCACAGCACCAGCGCCGCCAGCACGCCCAGGCTGGGAATATCCAGGCCGGACACGGGCAGCAGCAGGCCCTTGATGGCGCACAGACCCAGCACCAGCTCCGAGGCGAAGCCGCCCATGGGCGGCAGGCCGCAAATGCCCAGCGCCGCCACCAAGAAGGTCGCCCCCGTGACGGGCATGCGCCCCAGCACGCCGCCCAACTGGTCCATGCGGCGTTCGCCCGTGCCGTGCAGCACGCTGCCCGCGCAGAAGAACAGCAGCGACTTGAACACGCCGTGGTTCACCACATGGACGAGGGCCGCGCCAAAGCCCAGCGCCGCCACCAGGGGCGCGCCCATGGCCCGGCCAAGGGCTCCCAGCCCCAGGCCCATGAGCATCAGCCCGGCGTTCTCCATGCTCGACCAGGCCAGCAGGCGCTTGAGCTCGCTCTGCCCCAGGGCCCCGGCCACGCCGAGCACCGCCGTGACGCCGCCCATGGCCACCAGGGTCCAGCCCCACCAGGGTTCGGGGTTGAGGGCCAGCAGCACGCGCAAAATGCCGTACACGCCGGTTTTGATCATGACGCCGGACAACACGGCGGACACATGGCTGGGCGCGGCGGGGTGCGCCTCCGGCAGCCAGACGCCGAAGGGCGCGAGGCCGGCCTTGGAGCCGAAACCCACGAGCGCCAGCAGGAACAGCGCGCCGCCAGGCACGGCCCCCACGGCAAGAGTTGACGCGCCCTCTGCGGAAAAGCCGACGAAAAGCCCGGCGGCAACGCCCTGCGCCGGCGGCCAGGTGGCGCCGGGGAGCAGGCACAGCACCAGCAGAAACGCCGCGCCCAAGTGCGAGGCCACGAGGTAGATGCGCGCGGCGCGGCGCACTGCCCCGTCGCCGTCCTCCAGGCAGACCAGGAAGTAGGAGGACAGGGCCATGGCTTCCCAGCACAGCAACAGCAGGAAGGGATCTCGCGCGGTGAACACGCCGGTGATGGCCGCGGCCAGGATGTTGTAGAAGAACCAGGGCGGCCCGGCCTTTTTGCGGCCTTCCGTCTCCGCCAGGTAGCCCCGGCCGTACACCGCGCCCAGGGCGATGAGCACCAGGGCGGGCGTCAGGAACAGGGCCGAAATGCCGTCGATGGCCAGGCGGCCCAAGCCCCAGGGCGGCGGCCAGGCCAGGGCCAGCACCCAGTCCTGCGGCGCGGCAAGGGCCTGCGCGGCCGGGATGAGTCCCAGCAGGCAGCCCAGCACGGCCATGCCCGAACCGAGGGCGCTTGCGGCGCGGAAGGAGCGCGGCAGCAGCGAAAGCACTGCGCCCAGCAGAAAGGTGGCCATGCAGGCGGCGAAGAAGATCATGCGCTGCGCCTCCCCATGCCCTTGGCGGCGGGCTGGTAGGCGTGCTCCGCGGCGGTGGCGGCCAGCAAAAGAGCATGCTCGGGCGCGCGGGAAAGCACGGCTTGGCGGAAGTCCGCATCGCGCAGGGCAGCGGCCAGCAGGGCCAACAGGGTCAAATGCGCGCGCACGGTGGGCGAGGCCAGGACGAAAACGGCCTGGATGGGCTGCTGGTCCGGCGTGGGCACGGCGGCTTCCGGCAGGGGGGCGACGGATAGGCCAGCAGGATGCGCGGGCCATCGCCTAAAATAAGCGGCGCGCGCACATGGGGCACGAGGATGCCGCCGCCGATGGCGGTGACGCCCGTGGACTCCCGCGCCAGCAGCATGGACAGCACCAGGTCGCGCTCGTCCTGCCGGGATTCGGGCATCAGCCGCGCCACGGCGGCGGTGAGCACCTGGGCCAGGGTCGCGCCCTGACCGCCCGTGAGCACGCCGCCCGCGCGCAGGGCTCCGGCCAGGGCCGAGGCGCGCTCGCAATCCGCGTCGGGCTCCGGCTCAAGCTCACAGGAAAGGGCCGTGGACCCAATATTATGATGGATGGCCCATTCCATGAGCTCGGCGCGGTTGAAATGGTACAGCCCGCCCAGGCGCACAGTGGGAAGCCCGGCCTGCGCAATCCAGCGCAGAACGGTCTTCTCGGTGCAATTAAGGGAGGCCGCCGCCTCGCGCAGGGTGAGCCGCATGTTCCGTCCTTGTACGGCTTTCGTCCTCCTGGCCGACAACGGCGGAGGGCACGGTTGACCACAGGGAAAACGGGCAAGTAAGAACCCGTCTTCGCGCTTTTGTCAACCGCGTTTTCGTCTAACGCGGCTGCCCGCAATAGCCCATGAGCCGCGCGTCATCCAGCCTGCGGCAAGCGCCCAGGGCGCAGGCCCGCCGATAGTCGGCGCACATGCCGGCCATGTCTCCGGTTTGGGAGCGCGACACGCCCCGGTTGGCGTAGGCCGTGGCCGAAGCGGGATCCAGCTCGATGGCGCGGCCGAAGTCGGCCATGGCCTCGGCGAAGCGGCCCTGTTCGTCGCGCGCCACACCCCGGTTGATGTAGCCCAGGGGGTTCTCCGGCGCGGCCGCGATGGCGCGGGTGTAGCTGGCCTCGGCCGCGGCGGGCCGCTCCAGGGCGAAGAGCATGTCGCCCTGGGCCAGCAGCGCCTCCAAATTGCCGGGCTCCAGGCTCAGGGCCGCGTCGCAGTCCTCCAGGGCGCGGTCGCTGGCGCCCATGGCGTACAAAATGCGGCCGCGTTCCACAAACAGTCCGGCCGAGCGCGGGGCGCGCAGAATCAGGCGGTTGACCCCGGCCACGGCCTCCTCGAAGCGCCCCAGCAGACGCAGGGCCCGCACGCGCGCCAGGACCGCCACGGGCCTGCCCGGAGCGGCGGCATCCGGCACAGCGGCATCCGGCGCGGCAAGATCCGGGGACAGCAGCTCAAGAGCGGCCTGCGGGTCCTGCTCCGGGCCTTCCTGCAAAAGCGCCAGGGCCCGGGCCAACGCATCCGCGGGGAGCGGCGCGACAGATGGCGAGGCGGCAGGGGCAGAGGAGACAGGGGAAGATGCGGCCGGTGGCCATGCGGAAGAAGGCGAAACGGAAAATGATGCTGGAGGAGGCGCATTGCCCGGCGTGGCGGAGGCCGATGTGACGGAGGCTGGCCCGGCGGCGGGCGGCGCAGCCCCGGGGCGGGCGCAGGCCAGGGCGGCCAGGCCCGTCAGGCAGCACAGCAGGACGAGGAGCCCGGCCCGGAACGACCTTGGCCTTCGGTCCGCAAATCGCCCCCCGGCCAGAAGGCCAGCGGCTGCGCAAACGCGGAAGCAAAAGCGGCGGGGCGGCGGGTTGAATCGGCGCATGGCACATCCTTCGGGTTCAAATGCCCAGACGGGAATGCGGCGGGGCGGCACGCGCGCGGCAATCACGGCCCGAGCCGGAAGCAGGCCGCCGGGGCTTGACTCTTGGGTGCGAATCGCGGCATGCACGGCGTGTCCGTCACCCCCAAGCGAGGTAGCCAGTGTCCCGCAATGCCGTCCTCACCGCCATTCTTTTCGCGCTGACCTACGCGGCCAGCTTCTATTTCCGCATCTACGTGGTGGATACCCCTGTCAGCGGCGAGGAAGGCAACGCCCTGCTCGGCGCGCTGCGCCAGGGGCTGCTCTTCGGCCAGCTGCACGGCATATGGGGGGCGGTGAGCCTCGTCTCCGGCCTGCTGGCGCTTTTGGTTGGCGGCAGGGCCGTCGTGTTTCTCTGGAGTTTCTTCACAGCCATGGCTTTGGCCAATTATAACGGCGATCTCGGCGCCATCGGCTTCGTGCTGGGCTTTCTGCGTCTGGTGCGCTTCTAGCGGGCTTTACAGCTTCAACGCCTCAAGCTTGCCCAGCATCCGCAGGGAGGCCTGGTGCTGAGGGTCGAGCTCCAGGGCTATGCCCAAAAAATGCTTGGCCATGTCTAGATCTTTGCTCATGGCGTAGGCGCTGCCCATATTATAGGCCACCACAGGCGCGGTGCGGCAGAAGTTCGGGTTCAGGCGCTGCACCTGCTCGAAAACGCCCACGGCCATGCGGTGCAGCTGGCCGTCGGCATAGGCCAGGCCCATGTTGTACAGCACGCGCTCGTCGGTCGAAACCACGGAGAGCGCCTTCTTGTAGTTATCCACCGCCTCGCGCCACTTGCCCTGCCGCCGGAGCGCAATGCCCAGCCGGTTGAAGGTGGCCATGTCGTCCGGGGTCAGGTTGTCGCCCTTCATATCCAAAAGCTGCACATAATACTTCTCCGCCAACTGCGGGGCGCTTTCGGCCACGGCCTCGGCGATGTCCGTCACGATGCGGTCCACTTGATTCATGGCCTCGCGCCGGGCGTTCTCTATGGCCGCGGTGAAATAGCTGTCGGCGCGCTCATGGTCGTGCTTGCGCGCGTAGACCTTGCCTATCTCGCACTTGCGTTCCGTGTTCAGCGGGCTGATGGAGTCGAGCCGGCGCATGAAGCGCAGGTACGAGTCCTCGTCCACGCCGCGGTGCACGTCGGCCAGCTTCTTCAGCGGCTCAAGATACAGCTTGGCACCCTCGTGGGCGCCCTCGTAGGCCTGGATGGCGTCGCTCCGGCGGCCCTCCTTGAGCAGGGCGTCGCCGATGAGCATGAGCGCCACGGGGCTCTTGGCCTTGAGCTTCAAAATCTCCTGGCTGATCTCCATGACCTTTTTGGTGTCGCCCAGGTCCAGGTGGTGTTTGGCCTCCTGCACCAGTTGGCTGATCTTGCCCTGGGGCTTGATGGCTCCGGCCATCTTTTCCACCAGGGTGTCTATGCTCACGGGCTTGGTCAGCATGCTGTCGACGCCGAGCTCGTAGAGCTGCGAAAGCTCGCCCTTGGTCGTCTCCTGGGTCATGACGAGAAGCTTGACCTCGGGGAAGGTGGTTTTCACGTCGCGCAGAAATTCCAGGGTGGGCTTGCCGCGCAGCAGCCTGTCGACCAAGACGAGCACCGGAACCTTGCGGGCAAGATTATTGCGGATGCTTCTGAGGGCCTGAGCCGGATCAGAGTGGATCTCCAGGCAGTCGGTTTTGACCGCGAGGGTTTTGAATATGGCGGTGCGCAACGCCCGCACAAAAAGCGGGTCATCGCACAGCATGACCAGCATGCCTGCCAACGGCTCCAAAAATTCCCGTAGATCCTGATCAAACTTGGACGCGCCGGCCATGGGCAAACAACCTGCTTCTGAGGTGATGAGTGGTGGGTCTTCTCTGCTCTACAGCCTATAAGTCAGAGAAGGGAACGTGTCGAGACGCAGTCACTGCGTAAAAGACCGCTCTTTCCACGACAAGGACCTGACGCCCGGCATGTTTTTCTCTTCCAAACAGGGCATCCCAAATAATTCTAGAGTATCTGTTGACGCATAACCTACCTGAATAAAAACATTTTATTATATTGGCATCACCCGTGCATCCGAGGCCGCAAAAGGGAATGTTTTTTCGAACAAGGAGGTTTACGTCATGTCTTTGGTGATCAATCACAACTTGATGGCGATGAACGCATCACGGAACCTGAACAGCGCCTACGGTTCGCTGTCCACATCCACCCAGCGTTTGTCTTCGGGCCTGCGCGTCAACACCGCGGCAGACGACGCCGCCGGCTTGGCCATCCGCGAACTCATGCGCGCGGACATCCAGAGCTTGAACCAGGGCGTCCGCAACGCCAACGACGCTATTTCCATGATCCAGACCGCTGACGGCGCCCTCGGCGTCATCGACGAGAAGCTGATCCGCCTCAAGGAACTGGCCATGCAGGCCAGTACCGGCACGTACAGCTCCGACCAGCGGCTCATGATCGACTCCGAATACCAGGCGATGTGCTCTGAAATAACACGTATCGCCAACGCCACGGACTTCAACGGCATCCACCTGCTGAACGGCCACCTCTCCGGCAACGCCGCCAGCCACAACGGTAACGGCATTGAGTCCACAGGCGCGCTCAAGATCCACTTCGGCTCCGGCAACGACTCCGCGGAAGACTACTATTACATCAACGTGGGGTGCGTGACCTCCTCGGCCCTGGGCCTGGGCCACCTTTCCACCGGAGCGGCAGGCAAGGCCATCTCCACCCAGGAGCTTGCCCAGCTGGCGCTCGACGCCATCAACAAGGCCATCGTCTCCAAGGACAAGATCCGCGCTGCCCTGGGCGCCATGCAAAACCGCCTGGAAAACACCATCACCAACCTTTCCATCCAAGCGGAAAACCTGCAGGCCTCTGAGTCGCGCATCTCCGACGTGGACGTCGCCACCGAGATGACGAACTACTCCCTTGAACAGATCAAGGCTCAGTCCGCAGTCGCCATGCTGGCCCAGGCCAACAGCCTGCCCAAGATGGCCCTGCAGCTCATCCAGGGGTAGCTTAGCACGGCCTTGGCGCCGTTTTCAAACGCCCCCCCAAGCAGAACGGACCGGCAGGATTTTCCCACCGGTCCGTTTTGATTTGTCTGGCGGCCGTTTAGGCTTTGGCTTGGGTAAGATTGGAAATGGCGTTTTGGGCCGCGGCCTGCTCGGCCTTTTTCAGGCTGGGGCCGGTGGCGCGGAAGCGCTGCCCCCCCGGTACAAGCACCTCCACTTCAAAGACCTTGTGGTGCTCCGGGCCGCTTGATTCCACCAACGCATACACCGGACGCTCGCGGTGGGTCTCCTGGGTCAGCTCCTGCAGGCGGCTTTTGCAGTCCTTGCCGCCGGGCAGCGTGGGCGAAACTGGCCACAGGGGCTCCAGCAGGCCCAGCACCAAATCGCGCGAGGCCAGAAAACCGCCGTCAAGAAACACCGCGCCGAACAGCGCCTCAAGGGCGTCCGCCAATAAACTGTCGCGGGTGCGCCCGCCCTGGGCTTCCTCGCCCCGGCCGAGCAGCATGTGCCGGTCGAGCCCGATGCCGCGCGCCACGCTGGCCAGGGTGCTGGTTTTGACCAGCCGCGAGCGCTGCTTGGTCAGCAGGCCCTCGTCGGAGTCGGGAAAACGCCGGTAGGCCTCCTCGCTGACGCAAAGCTCCAGCACCGCGTCGCCCAAAAACTCCAAACGCTCGTTGCTCATGTCGGGCCGGGCCTGCTCGTTGGCCCAGGAGCTGTGCGTCAGCGCCAACTCCAGCAGCTTGACTTGGCTGAAACGATAGTGGATGACTTCCTGTACCGTCTTGAAATTCTCGTCCATCAAGTCCCCCGGAAGGCCGCTGCAATGTCTGACCACCGCCCCCTCGCCCCGCTTTTCACCCCCGCCTCTGTGGCCGTGGTGGGAGCATCGCGCAGCCGGGCCAAGGTCGGCGGCATGGTTTTGTCCAATCTGCTGGCCGCAGGGTACAGGGGCGCCGTCCATCCCGTCAATCCCGCCGCCGCCAGCGCGGGCGAACAAGTCCAAGGCCTTGCGCCCCTGGCCTCCTCGGCGGAGCTGCCCCAAGGCGTGGATCTGGCCGTGGTGTGCCTGCCGCGCGAGCAGGCCCTGCCGGAGATAAAGGTCCTGGCCAAACGCGGCGTGCGCGCGGCCATCGTGCTCGCGGCGGGCTTCCGCGAGACGGGCAGGCAAGGCTTTTTGGCCGAGCAGGAGCTGACCCGGCTGGCGCAGGCCTCGGGCATGCTGCTGCTGGGCCCCAACTCTCTGGGGCTCATCAACACCGCCTGCAATCTGAACGTCAGCTTCGCCGCCGGGCACCCCAAGCCGGGCGGCATCTCCTTCTTCTCCCAGTCCGGGGCCATGTGCGTGTGCGTTCTGGATTGGGCCATGAGCCTGGGCCTGGGCTTCGCCAAATTCATAAGCCTGGGCAACAAGGCCCGCCTGAACGAGGCCGACGTGCTGCGCGCTCTGGGCAATGACCCGGAAACGCGTGTCATTCTGGGTTATTGCGAAAGCGTGGAGGACGGCCGGGATTTTTTGGCCACAGCCCGCGCCGTGGCGGCGAGGAAGCCCGTGCTGCTGCTCAAGGCCGGAGCCACCCCGGCCGGGGCGCGCGCCGTTTCCGCGCACACTGGTTCGGCCTCGGGCTCGCCCGCGGCGTACCGCGCGGCCTTCCGTCAGGCGGGCGTCATCCAGGTGGAGGAGATGGCCGACCTCTTCTCCCTGGCGCAGGTTTTTTCCGCCCAGCCGCTTCCGGCCGGGCCGGGGCTGGCCGTGGTGACCAACGCGGGCGGGCCGGGCATTCTCGCCGCGGACGCCTGCGCCGCAAGCGCCCTCACCCTGCCGCGCCCCGGCTCCCGCACCCTGGCGGCCCTGACCGCCGCCCTGCCGGGCTTCGCCTCGCTGTACAATCCCGTGGACCTGCTGGGCGACGCCGGACCGGAGCGCTACCGCGCCGCCCTGGAGATCCTCGTGGCCGACCCGCACATTTCGAGCCTGCTGGTGCTGCTGACGCCGACCTCGCCCGCGCGGCCCCTGGCCACGGCCCAGGCCGTCATCGAGGTGGCGAAACACAAAAACCCGCTCGGCAAACCCTTCGCCGCCTGCTTTCTGGGCGGCGAGACCGTGCGGCCGGGACGCGAGGCCCTTTTGGCCGCGGGCATTCCCTGCTATGATTTCCCCGAAGCCGCAGTGGCGGCGCTCAGCGCCCTGTACACGCAGCACAGCCGCCTGGAGCGCCCGGCCCCGCCCCCGCGCTCAAATGAGGCCAAGAATGGCCATGACGCCCCCTGGGACGACGAGGCCGGGGCCATTGTGGCGGCGGCCCAAGGCCAGGGCTTGCTGGAGCTGGGCGGCGTGGCCGCGCTGGAAGTGGCCCACGCGGCCGGGCTGCCCGTGCTTTCCACGGGGCTGGCGCGCACCGGCGCGGAAGCCGTGCGCCTGGCCGGAGAGTTGGGGCTGCCCGTAAGCCTGCGCCTGGCCACGCGCGACGCCGGGCCTGCGCCGGTTTTCAAGGGCGATGCTGCGCGTTTTTCCCGCCTGACCGACGACGAGGCCGTGCGGCGGGCGTTTTTGGCCCTCACCAACCGCGCCGCGCGCGTGCGCCCGGACGCCCCGGTCATGGGCTGCCTGGTGCAAGCGGCGGAGCAGGTGCCCCAAAATGCCTATGAACTGGTGGTAGGCTTCACCCGTGACGCGCAGTTCGGGCCGCTTTTGTCCTGCGGGCTGGCTGGCGTGGGAGCGGAATTTCTGGGCGAGCTTTCGCACCGGCTGGCGCCCCTGAGCCCCGCGGATGCGCGGGAGATGCTGCGCGAGATGCGCTTTTACCCGCTGCTGCGCGGGGCCTGCGGCGGGGCGGTGGTTTCCTTGGCGGCGCTGGAGCGGCTGCTCCTCGGCGTTTCGCGCTTGGCCCTGCGGGTGGAGCGGCTGGCCGGGGCGGAGTTCTCGCCCGTGCTGGCCGGGTCCGAGGGCGTGTTCATCGCCGGGGCGCGCCTGACCCTGGGCTAGCGGCCAGACGCACTGTCCGGCCCTGGCTGACGGGATGCGCGCCTGGGCTGGACGGCGGGCTGGAAACGGCGATCAGGCGGCGGCCTCCGTCTCGGACACCGGGCGAGGGCGCTCTGGGCCTCGGCTGTGGCGTCAGGCGAGGGCACAGGAACCGTCGGCACATGCTTTAGCGGCGGCATCGGGCGGCGATAGGTGCACGGGCGCAGGCGGCGGCAAAGCGCAACGGGCGGCAAGAGCGACGCCCGGACGGCGCGGGCGGGACTCCTGCCGGAACGCCACGTTCGAGGCGGCGATTTTTCTCTGACTTGCAACGCGAAGGAGGGCGCATGCCCGGACTCTACATCGGCTCCACCTCCGGCTATTCCGGCAAAAACACCATCACCGTGGGGCTGGGTCTGGCCTTCCGCCAAGCCGGGCTCAACATCGGCTACATGAAGCCCGTGGGAGCCATGCCCGTCGAAACCGAGGGCGGCCTGGGCGACGAGGACGCGCTCTTTGTGCGCGCGGCCCTGGGCCTGGCCAACGACCCCGCCCATACGCCCCAGGCCATGACCCCGGTGGTCGTCACCCACGACTTCAAGGTGGACGCCTTCGAGGGCCGGCTGGCGGGCGTCGCCGACGGCGGCCTGCTGCGCGGCATCGCCGAGTCCTACAAGAGCCTGGCCCGCGGACGCGACCTCATGCTCGTTGCGGGCAGCGGCAGCATGTATTCCGGCAAATATTCCGGCGTGGACGCCATAGGCATGGTCAAGCACCTGGACATCAAGGCCCTGGTCATCGACCGCTTTGAAAAAGAGCTGAACTATGACCTGCTGCTGATGCTGAAGGAACAGCTGGGCGAGCACCTTTCCGGCGTGGTGCTGAACGACGTGCCCCCGGCCTCCGTGGACGAAGTCACTGGACACCTTACCCCGTTTTTGGAGGCGCGCGGCATCCCGGTTTTGGGCGTGCTCCCGCGCGACCCGCTCATGGGCTCCATCACCGTGGGCGACCTGGCCCAGCGCCTGGGCGGCAAGGTCATCAGCGCACACCACAAGACCGACCGCGTGGTCTCGCAGTTCCTCATCGGCACCATGCAGGTGGAGAACTTCATGCTGCACTTCCGCAAAAAGAAGAACGCCGCGGTCATCGTTGGCGGCGACCGCGCGGACGTGCAGCTGGTGGCGCTTGAGGGCGACTGCCCCTGCCTGGTGCTCACCGGCAACCTGTACCCCAACGACGTCATCCTGACCCGGTCCGAGGTGCTGGAGACCAGCATCATCATCGTGCGCGAGGACACCTTCACCGTGGCGAAGAAGATGGAGAACCTGCTGACACGCCACAAGATGCGCGACGACGTGAAGGTGCGCCAGGGCGCGGAGCTGGTGGCCAAGCATCTGCGCATGGACGTGTTGCGGAAGAGCCTGGAGGTATAAGGATGAGTAGTTGCTGTGGTCAGGGGGAAACAACGTTGGGTGGAGGATGCCGAAAGGGTAGTCCAGAGTTCAAGGGCCGCACACTCTCTGATCTGGTTCGGCACTACAAAGAACACATATTGCCGACACACCCGGGGAAGAAAGATATAAAACTTTTGCCTGATGACCTGCGTGGTGACTTGTTTGGTAGCTGCTTTGCTGCTGTGTTAGCTATGAGGTGGGTCGGGGCACAAACAATGGACCCACACCAACGTAATGTGAGGAAGGAGGAAAGGGAAACATTTGGCACCCGCCTAGGTGCTAAGAAATATGAGATAGAGCGCTGTAAAGATTTCCACTCTGTATATAATATTGTATCTGCGTTCAAGATAGATTATATCGGCTATCTTACAGTTTATGACACTGCATTAAGAATTTGCTTGTATCGTGGGATGGCTCCAGAACATGTCTATTTACATAATGGAGCGTTTTGTGGTGCAAGATACTTGCTCAACAAGGGTTTTTTGAAAATCAAAAAAATCCGAGACAACACGCCGTATGATCTCAACGTGTTCCCGCAAGAGCTACAGAAACTGGCCGCCTGGGAAATTGAGAATTTCTTGTGCTGCTGTAAGCAAGAGATAAAGAGCATCGCGGCGAACGCTTGAACAGGGAAAGCGTGAATAGGATGCGCGACGACGTGAAGGTGCGCCAGGGCGCGGAGCTGGTGGCCAAGCATCTGCGCATGGACGTGTTGCGGAAGAGCCTTGGCCTGTAGCCGTTTTTCCACGCGGAGGCGTGCGGCATGAAACAAACGTTATTGACCTTCTTCGCCGCGGCGGCGCTATTCGTGGGCAGCCCGGAGCCCGTGGCCGCGCGCCCCCCGGCCGAACAACCGGAACCCGCCCAGCCCGCAGGCGCGCGCAACGCGCCCGAAGCTCGGGTGACCGGAGCCAAGGTGCTGGCCGTGGGCGTTTTTTCGCCACAGTGATAAGCCGCGACCGCTCCCTCAGCGTGGCCGACGGCATCCAGGACCGCGCCCAGGACTTCAAGCTCTTGGGACGTGTTGCGGAAGAGCCTTGGCCTGTAGCCGTTTTTCCACGCGGAGGCGTGCGGCATGAAACAAACGTTATTGACCTTCTTCGC
>Ga0183099_1001271_pt1 | contig 15015 bp, 14 predicted proteins | sample Biomet1_FD_127788 | JGI IMG/M metagenome (GOLD analysis project Ga0183099, IMG submission 127788) | Microbial communities from bioreactor (seeded with anoxic lake sediment) at LBNL, California, USA - Biofuel metagenome 1 | ecosystem: Engineered > Bioreactor > Anaerobic > Unclassified ... | reverse complement strand
AAGGGCCTCCCCGCCAACTGCACGCTAAAATTTTTCGTTTTTCGCATAGACCCGCGCTGTTTCTCGACTGATTTTTCCTGCCTGCAATAAATCCTGAATCGCCATATCCATCAGCGAATCACCTGCCACTTCCCCGCGAAAAGGTGCACCAACTTCATCCTTTGCCTGATACGTGTATTTCTCCATCACCAAGGGCCTCCCCGCCAACTGCACGCTAAAATTTTTCGTTTTTCGCATAGACCCGCGCTGTTTCTCGACTGATTTTTCCTGCCTGCAACAAATCCTGAATCGCCATATCCATTGTTCGCATGCCCAAAGCGCCGCCCATCTGCAGCTGCGAAGAGATTTGCGGTGACTTACCCTCACGGATCAAATTGCGAATCGCCGGTACCGCCCTGAGAATTTCCATGGCGCAGACACGTCCGCCTCCGTCTTTGCCCGGCAGCAGTTGTTGCGCGGCAATCCCCTGCAAAACCTGCGACAATTGCAGGCGGATCTGCTCTTGCTGATGCGCCGGAAACAAGCTTTCTATGCGCAATACAGCTTCTGTGGCATCAAACGTATGCAGCGTGCCCAAAACAAAATGACCGGTCTCCGCTGCAATCAAGGCCGTTTGCACCGTTTCCCGGTCCCGCAGTTCTCCCACCATGATAACATCCGGATCTTCCCGCAATGCAGCACGCAAAGCCCCGGAAAAAGAACGAAAATCCGTGCCCGCTTCCCTTTGGTTCACGATGCTTTTCCGATGCAAATGCACATACTCAATCGGATCTTCCAGCGTAATAATATGATACGCCTGCGTTCGGTTCAGCAAATCCACAATAGCCGCAAGCGTCGTCGATTTACCCGATCCGGTGGTTCCCGTAATCAATAACAGTCCATGTTTGCAAAAGCTCATTTGTCGCAAAACAGCCGGATGCCCCAGTTCCTCCAAACTGCGAATAGACGAATAAATGATGCGAATCGCTAAAGCCGTTTGTCCCCGCTGTTTAAAGGCATTTATCCGAAACCGCATACCCTCCGCCTGATAAGCCAAATCGATTTCAGTATCTTCTGTGAATTTTTTCTGCTGCGCTTCGCTCGTCATCGCTAAAAACATCGCCTGAATATCCGCTCCGGTCAAAGCCGGCGTGTCCATATAGCGCAAACCTCCTTCAATGCGCACCGCCGGAGCGGCCTCGGCCGTCAAATGAAGATCCGATGCGCCACATTTGCCTGCCTCTCGTAAAAACAGCAACAAATGATCTTTAGCCGTTCTTTCCGCAACCACTGTCATAAACAGCTCTCACCACCTCAGCCACGGTCGTCTGCCCGGACAATATTTTTTCTCTGCCATCCGCCGGCATCATCACCATATTCCGACAAGCAATTTCGCGCAGTTGAAGGAGGTCTGCTCCGGACTGCAACGCCAGCCGAAAGTCATCCTCCAGCAGTAAAAATTCATGAATTGCCAATCGGCCCCTATAACCAGTTCCATTGCATTCCGGGCAACCGCGGCCTCGCTGCAGCTGCAAGCCCGCCCGATAGCACGTTCCTAAAAAAGCCGCTTCCCTTGAATCAGCAAGAACCGTGTACGCTTCGCGACAAGCTGGACAAATCTGCCGCACAAGCCGCTGTGCCAATACGCCTTGCAGCGATGCCGCCAGCAAATATGGCTCAATCCCCATATCCAAAAGGCGAAAGATACTTCCCAAAGCATTATTCGTGTGCAAAGTGCTAAAGACCAGATGACCGGTCAATGCGGCCCGCACCGCGATCTCGGCCGTTTCCCCATCGCGGATCTCACCGACCATGATGATGTTCGGATCCTGACGGAGAACTGAGCGCAGGCCGATGGGAAACGTCAGCTTTCCTTTTTGCGTGACCTGAATCTGATTGATGCCCGGCAAACAGTATTCCACTGGATCTTCCAGCGTGACAATGTTTTTATTCACCTCATTGAGTTCGCTGAGTGCCGCATATAACGTCGTCGTTTTTCCCGAGTTCACCGGTCCCGTATTCAATATCAGACCGTGAGACTTGTGGCACAAATCGTAGAATATTTTTTTATTCGTCGATGAAAACCCCAATTCATCAATGGCAAGCAGACGATCTGCTGCATTTAAAAGGCGCAGCACAATTTTTTCCCCTTGCAGAATTGGCATGGTTGACACCCGGACGTCAATATTTCGCCCCTGATAGGCATACAAAAACCGCCCGTCCTGGGGCAAACGCTTTTCTGTAATATCCAAAGAGCTTATGATTTTTATCCGGGAAATAAGAAATGCATGAACCCCCATTGGCAGTTCATGCATTTCGCACAGTTCTCCATCAATACGAAATCGTATGCGAAGCATTTCCCCCTGCGGTTCAATATGAATATCACTGGCGCGCGTCCGTATCGCTTGATCAAGCAATCGGTCAACCAGCTCTGCTACCGGAGCATTTTCCAGTTTTTGCAGCCCGCCGCTTATTGCACTCATATCATTTCGCCTGCCGTGCAATATCTTAGCGGTTATCATTTGAATTGTCGCCGGGTTCATCTGCTTCATCCTTCATCACCTGTTTCGCCTGTAATATTTACGTACCCGAAACCAGAATATGATTCATGCTTACGAATTCCCTCTAGATCTTCCTGCTGGTTTATCAGCAAAAGACTACGCTCTCTGCCGCGTTCATCATGTAAACGCAACACCCTTCTGCTCTATCTTACTGCAAGATTTTTGTGTTTGCAATATGAAAAATTGTAATTTTCGTATTTTTGCGAATATAATCCCTGTTTTCTACTTTTTGTTGGTTTCGATAAAATGAAAAGAGCCACATAGTTAGCCTACGCAGCCCAGCTCTGCTACCGGAGCATTTTCGAGCCCATGCAATATCTTAGCGGTTATCATTTGAATTGTCGCTGGGCTCATCTGCTTCATGCCTACGAATTCCCTAAATGTTTTCTTAATGCTTCTGTCATTAAAACAATATCAGCCTCATGCCCCGTCCATAATTTGAACGCTGCCGCCCCTTGTTCAATCAGCATCCCTTCACCGTTTAGTGTCGGATTGCCCCGCTCCTGCGCTTGCTGCAAGAACTTTGTTCTTTGCGGGACATAAATGATATCGTAAATAAACGTATCTTGTCTTATGTACTCCCAATGTACCAACGGCATGGCATCGGTATGCGGCAGCATACCGAGCGGTGTCGTATTCACCAACAAATCCGCTTCAGCCAGACCTTTTTGAAAATCCGGCGTTTCCCAATCCATTACCGTAATCGGCACATATTGGCGAAAAGCATCCGCCAGCAGCTCGACTTTTGCTACATTGCGCACGCCGATATCGATGGATGCAATACCACTCTTGATCAAGCCCCAGATCACAGCCCTAGCAGCCCCGCCGGCACCGAGCAAAGCGGCCCTTTTGCCCTTGATGGCAAAACCCTTCTTTTCTAAAGCGGTGACAAATCCGGTAGAGTCCGTATTGTGACCGTATAATTTTCCGTCTTTTATGACGACTGTGTTCACCGCACCGATCATTTTGGCATTTTCATCAATTTCATCGAGAAACTCCATAATGTCGACCTTATGTGGTATGGTTATATTAAAACCCTTAAACCCCAGGCTATTTAACCCGCTGACAGCCTCACGCAACCTTGTTTTTTCTACCGGCATTGCGATATAAGCGTAATCAAGCCCCGCGGCTTCAATCGCCGGATTTTGAATGACCGGCGACAGCGAATGTTCTACCGGATAGCCGATCAGTCCCAAATTTTTTGTTTTGCCTGTAAATGTCATTGTCATCCCTCCGCTATATCGTACTGCAAGCTTCTCCTGCTCACGGCACAAAAAATTCCATCTTCATATTTTTCACGAATACAATTTTTTATACAACAAAAAAACACTTCTGTCTCATTATATCACAAGCAGAAGTGTTTCCCGTGCCAAATTTCCCCGGCGTAGCATGCCTTATTTTTTCTTTTTCAGCCCTAAATAGGATTTCATCGGTTTCAAATTCAGTCCAAGATGCACTAGCCCTGCACCAATAAAAAGATAACCAAACCACTCATGCGCCGTTTTGGGATAAAACGACTTCTCTCCTTTTTGCGTCGAAACCGTCGAAACATTCGCACTCGAAATCTGTGCTGTTTGTTGCACCTGCGGTGCGCGGTCCTTATGCCCCACAACCATCTGAATACCCGATACCGATACAACAACAAAAGCAATTGCCAATAGCAATGATGTAATTCTTCTCATCATAAATGTCCCCTAACTTTTTTTAAATTTTGTCTGCAATACCTCATGATGCAAATCCACGAAAATCCACAGCCAACGTGTTCTTCTCATTTACAAGCATAAGCCTTAAAGATTAACTCCTGATTAGAGTAAAATTAAAATTAGGTTAAAAATGCTAAATTATACTTTGCAAGCGAATAAAAAAGTGGTTTTATATAGGTAGTGCTTATTTATTGACAGGAGGTCATGTTTTTTGCAAACTGTTGCAACTAAAATATTGATTGTGGAAGATGAAGCAAAAATTGCCCGGTTTCTTCAGATGGAATTAGAACATGAAGGATTTACAACCAGCATGGAGGCAAACGGGCGCATTGCACTCGACCGCATCATCCAGGAAGATTTTGATTTGGTGCTCTTGGATCTCATGCTGCCAGAAATGGACGGCATTGAAATTTGCCAACGTGTACGACAAGTCTCTGCTATTCCGATCATTATGGTAACGGCTAAAGATGAAATCAGTGACAAAGTCACTGGACTTAACATCGGTGCCGACGACTATATTACAAAACCATTCGCAACCGAGGAACTCATTGCCCGGATACGGGCAGCGCTGCGAAAAAACACCCCGGTGCTGCCATTTGCACCAGAAAATGAACTCCGACTGCAAAATATGGTTTTATATCCGGAACGCTATGAAATATATGTTGACCAAATCCTGGTAGAATTGACGAAAAAAGAATATGATCTGCTGGAGTTCCTGCTTCGCAACCGAAATATTGTTTTATCCCGCGACCGTATTCTCCAGGAAGTTTGGGGCTACGAATTCATGGGCGATACGAAAATCGTAGATGTCTACATTCGCTATTTGCGAAGCAAATTGGATGAACGCTATGGCCAAAAATATATCCATACAGTTAGAGGGGTCGGCTATGTGGTCAAAGATTAAACACAGACATATCCCGATTTCGATTAAATTGACGATGCTCCATGCTTTTATCTTGATGGGCATCCTGCTGTTTACCAGCCTGCTTACCATCGCCGGTTTACTTTATGTCCTTTTTACACAAGCCCATGATGATTTAAAACAAAGCACAATCCAGGTAGTCGAGTACTTGAAAAAAAACAACACCGTCGACAGCCACCTATTAGATGAAAATCTGCTGCTTGCGGGCGTAACTTTGAAGCTATACAATGAACAAAATTCGCTCATCGTCGATAGTGCCCCGCATGTTGCCGCTGCCCCTCCCACCACATGGGAGAACGCAGGATTTGAAAACCATAGAAGTGAAGCGCTCCGAGCTGAATTGTCACAGTTGTTCAATGATGATGAAACTTATTTCTTTGAAATCAAAAAACAATTTCCCATCCATGGACATTTATTCAAACTGCATCTGATGAAGCCCATGTTGGAACAAAGCCATTTTTTAAAACATTTGATCCTAAATCTTTTGATCACCAATATGATCGGACTCATCATTGCGATCGTTTCGGGCATATACCTCAGCCATCGCATTTTAAAACCAATTCGCACGATAACGAAAACGGCGCAGGAAATCGAAATCAAAAATTTAGAAAAGCGGATACCCCTCACCGGCAACAAGGATGAGCTTCAAGAACTATCCAAAACCTTTAACGGAATGTTGGACCGCCTGCAAGCAGGTTTTGAAAAACAACGCCGCTTTGCATCGGACGCCTCCCATGAATTGCGAACTCCGATCACCGTTATCAGCGGTTATGCCGAAATGCTTGATCGCTGGGGCAAACAAGATCCAGCGGCCTTGCAGGAGGGTATTGATGCCATAAAGTCCGAAGCGACCAGCATGTATGCCTTAATCGAAAAATTATTGTTTTTAGCGAAAACCGATCAAAATCGACAAATATTAAAAAAAATCCCCCTGGACACCCAGCCCCTTATCGAAGAACTTTTCCAAGAAACTTGTATTATTGCCCCAACCCATAAAATCGTTCTCGTACAAAACGACGCCGCATCCATTTGTGCGGACGCCGCATCCATTAAACAGCTTCTGCGAATATTTATCGAAAACAGCATAAAATATACCCCCGCAGAAGGCACCATCCAAATCGAAGCAAAAAAAACGACTCCCCATCTTGAAATCACGGTAAAAGACACGGGCATAGGCATTGCTGCAGAAGAACAGGCACATGTATTTAATCGCTTCTACCGGGTCGACAAGTCCCGTTCAAAAATCACTGGCGGCACCGGGCTTGGGCTGTCCATTGCCAAATGGATTGCAGACCAGCATGACAGCAGTATTAAGTTAGACAGCAGCCCCGGGGCAGGAACCGCCATAACCGTCTGCATTCCCCTCATCACATCGAATCCGCCCAAAGCAGCGAACTGCGACTAAAATGGGGTCTTTACCTAAAGCAGCAGGATATATAACGTAAAACCGAAAAAAGGGTGCAGACAAATTAACTGTCTGCACCCTTTTCCCGATTATTCTAAATAAAACATTTGCCGCATCTTTGGCTGTGCACCCGTAACCGGATCGATAGCCATGCGCATAACATCTTTCATGTAATCATTCCATTTATCGACAACTACACTTTCAGCCTGATGCTTTTCTGCAAAAGAAATTCCTTTTTCACATTCGAAATAACCAAAGACTTCATTGCCGATATTCCAAATAGAATAATTCCCTATACCAGCTTCTTTTAATACCGCTTTCAGCTCTGGCCAGATATCATCATGGCGTTTTTTATATTCTTCAATTTTCCCATCATGAATAATGGCTTTCCAGGCAAAACGTTCCATTCTTTACCATGCTCCTTCACCTTAAAATGTTTTAGCAAAGTGAAAGCAACCTCCGCTGAGACGCTTTCTTTTTTATTTGGCCGCCACAGATAAATCCACTGCCGTTTTTCTTCCATAGCGTTCTTCTTCGATTTGTTCCAAAGTTTTTCCACTGGTATCTGGAGCTCCAATTGTACCGATCAGCAAACTAACTGCCGCAAATGCAACCATGAGCATGACGGCATATTGAAAGCCCAGATCTTCCATGATAATCGGAAAAGCAAAAGCCCAAGCCGCTGCCGCAAAGCGCGTAACAAAGAACGTCAGCCCCTGCGCAGTCGCTCTGTAGCGAGAAGGAAACAATTCTGAGCACCAAAGCTGATAAAATGCCTGCTGACCTGCGCCATTATTAATCCCGGCAAAAGCAGTAAATGCAAATACCATACCCATGGTCATCATTTCCGTTGGAAGCAGCCACATCGACCAAGCAAGGACATAGATACCACCAACTATAAAGTATAAGAGACGACGACTCACTTTATCTCCCAGTCCCATAAAGATAAAGAAGGTCGCCAGAATCGACATAACAAAAGAACCGACTTGCAAAGCATTGCTCATCGCATTGGACAAGTTGCCGACATGTTCAAAAATATATGGCATAAAAAATCCCCATGTACTTGCGCAAAGGTTCCATATAGAATAAACCCCGCAGAGAAACAATACTGTTTTTAAATTAATGCCATGCAAGAGAACACCATACGACATTTTTTTCATTTTACCACTGGCAAGCAGTTCTTTTTCCTTTTCTTTTGCTGCACGCCAATCATCGGATTCCGGCATCTGCAACCGTTGATACCATACCCAAGCAGCAACGATGATTAAATGACCGAAAACGATACGATTCCCCAAAAGCCCAAGATCACTGAGCAACACTGATAAAATAAGCACCACTGCCGGTCCAAGAGCCCAAGCAAATTGTGCCGATCCACAATGCTTCGCCCGATTTTCAGCCGGAGCCTGTTCCGCAATCATCGTCCATGAAGCTACAACATCCGCGCCAACACCAAGTCCGACAACAATATAGCCACCAAGCAGCATTGCGTAATTTGTCCCGAAGACGATGAACAGCATTCCGATCATATAAACCAGCAAATCATATGTATAGACGAATTTTCGTCCATATTTATCACAAAGCCGGCCGCCAATCAACGCCCCGACAGCAGCCGATCCGGCATTGGAGCTAAGCGCCGCCAAAAGCCCGAGCTGTGTACCATCCATTCCTAAATAAGCCTGCCAAAGGCTCAGTCCGGCAGCCCCGGCTACAATGGAACCAGCATCAATATAGCTTGTCATCGCAGCAATGATTGTTTTTTTCCACGCGGAAGGTTCTTTTGTTGTCATATATATCTCCTGCCTTTTTCTCGTAATTTATTTTATAATTTATATTTTTAGATAATTAGAAAAATAACGAGACACCTATTATATTGCTTCTATAATTTTTTTATAAACCTTAGCGGATGAGCGTTTTTCGCAAAAATACGCTCATCCAACTCCCTGCTTTCACTGATGATCTGCATAACAGTTTCCCTTTTTTAGATTCTTATACACATTCCTTAATCCAGGAAATCCTCACGCAGATTCACCTTGAAATCTTTGGCTAAATCCCGAAAATTCTGGCTGGTTATGGTTTGTTTCTTGCCCCCCATAGAACGAACTTTCACGTAGATCTCCGCTGCTTTTTCCACGGTATCCATCAATCCAAAGGCTTCATCAAAATTTTCTCCTGCAACAAACATTCCATGATGCGCCCAGATTGCCACATTATATTTTTTCATAAGTGCACTAGTTGCATCGGCAATCGCCTTGCCCCCCGGAACCATCCACGGTACAACGCCAATTCCGCTTGGGAAAATAACCGGATCTTCTGTTGCCATTTCCCAAAGTTCACGGGTAAAAGCCTTATCCTCAAGCGGCAACACAAATGTCAGCGCAATGGTATTTACCGGATGTGCATGATATATGACGCGGTTTTTGCCATCCGTAAGATCTTTTTTAATGCTATGATTTGACAAATGTGTAGGAAATTCGCTCGTCGGATAGCCGCCTTGTTCCAGACCCCAGACGATACTATACCGTTCTCCCTTCTCATCAATTTTGACAATCGCAATATTATCTTCCGGACAAAGAACGACATTGCGCATATATTTTCCGCTGCCAGTGACAAGGAAATATTCACCAGCCAAATTCGGTACGCTTACACCGATTGAAATCCAATGCCCTGTCGGTTTCAGCCCTTCACTTACAGATAAAATTTCATCTGGCTTAATCCGATAGCTGAGATTACCGCCATTTCTTTCATGCCAGCCTTTTTTAAAAGCATCATCCGTAAGGCGGATAAACCCTTGGATAAATCCTGCGTTCTTTATGTCCATTTTCATTAGCCCCTTTAACGTTTCGATAAAACATCCGTTTCATATTTTTGTACTTCTTTAAACCAATCTTTTTTCTGCGGCACACCCTGCATTTCACAATACCGATCCCAAATGTCACCGAACGGATATGTTTTAAGTTCTTCCATCGTGGCCATAAGTTCCGTAAAGTTCTTTTCATCCTGCATCTTTTTAAGTGCTGCATGTGGCATCAAAAGAGCGAAAAGCAGTGCTTTTTCCATATTTCGCATACCAACAACCCAGGCCGAAATCCGGTTGATGCTCGCATCAAAGAAATCAAGACCAATAAACACCCGTTCAAGTGCTTCACAACGAACAATTTCTTTTGCAATTTCTTTGAGTTCTTCATCAAACAATACAACATGGTCGCTATCCCAGCGAACCGGCCGACTGACATGAAGCGCCAACTGATCGGCAAAAAGCAGCATCGAAGAAATTTTATCCGAAATAACTTCTGTCGGATGGAAATGACCCGTATCCAGCAAACAAAGAAGATTGTTTTTTGCTGCATAATTCATATAGAACTCATGCGAGCCTACCGTATAAGACTCCACGCCGAGGCCAAACACTTTGGATTCCACACTGTCTGCAAGATATTTTTTATCGTATTTTTCCTGGAATATTTCATCCAATGCATCTTTAAGGCGCCGTCTCGGTCCGATACGATCTGCCGGAACATCTTTATAGCCATCAGGAATCCAAACGTTGTTCAGCGCTGTACAACCAAGTTCTTTCCCAAAATATGCGGCAATTTTACGTGTCGCTTTGCAATGGTCAACCCAAAACTGCCGAATCGCTGTATCTGGATTGGACAGCGTGAGATTATCCGCCGCTTTTGCATGAGAAAAAAGTGTTGGATTGAAATCCAGGCCTAACCCGCGTTCCTTGGCAAAATCTACCCATGCCTGAAAATGTTTTGGTTCAAGCTTATCGCGTTCAACTTTTTCTTTCGTAATTGCATAGGATGCATGCAAATTGATCTTGTGCTTCCCAGGAATAAGACTCATTGCCTTATCAATATCTGCCATAAGCTGTTCTGGATTCATTGCTTTACCTGGGTAATTGCCAGTAGCGGCAATGCCGCCGGTAAGTTCTTTTGAATCGAACCCAATGACATCATCCCCCTGCCAGCAGTGCATGGAGACTTTGACTTTTGCAAGCTTCTCCAGTGCCGCATCAACATCAACACCCATTTCCTGATACATTTCTTTTGCTTCATCAAACCTTGCCATTTTTCTTCACTCTCCTAAATTATCTATGAACTTAACCTGTTACTTTCTTTACATCGAAAGACCGGGCTACAACTTCGCGAGCTTCCATGAGATCCGCAAATTCTTTTGTCTTCAACATCTGCGCCATAAGGTTACCAATCGCTGTTGCTTCCACTGGCCCGGCATAGACATCTTTACCGGTATATTCCGCCATAAGCCGATTGAGCAAGCGATCCTGACAGCCACCGCCCATAACATGTATCCGCGTAAATGTACGACTTGTTACTTCTTCAATTTCGGCAACTGTATCACCATAACATTTTGCCAAACTATTATAAATGCAATAAAGAATTTCGCATTCCGTTGTCGGTTTTTCCTGCTGCGTTCGCTCACAATACTCCTGCACTGCCTGAATCATATTCTTCGGTGCAAGAAATGCAGCATTATTCACATCTACAATTGATGTAAAATATTTGCCGATTTCCGCAAGCGTAAAGAGTTCATCAAAACTGTATTTATGTTTGAATTCTTTCCGAATGGACTGCATCATCCAAAGCCCCATAATGTTTTTAAGATAGCGATATCGGTAATGGTAGCCACCTTCATTCGTAAAATTATGTTGGCGGCTCTTTTCTGTGCAATCAGGAATCAAGCGTTCGATTCCCATAAGCGACCATGTTCCTGAGCTTAAATATATCGAATCATCATCATTTGCTGGAACAGCCATCACCGCAGAACCCGTATCATGTGTTGCCGGCAAAACAACTTCCGCATCAAATCCAACAGTCGCTTGAATTTCCCCCTTCAGTCGCCCCACGCTTGTTTTAGGCGGATACAACGTGCCAAAAATTCGTGTTGGCAGCCCCAGCATATCTAAAAGCTCTCTATCCCAGTCTTGTTTTTCTGCATTAACCATCTGCGTTGTTGTTGCATTCGTATATTCATTTTTCATTTCACCCGTAAGCCGAAAGTTCAGGTATTCTGGAATCATCAGAAAATTTTGTGCCTTTTCTAAAAGCTCCGGGTTCTGCTGCTTGATTGCCTCAAGTTGATAAATCGAATTGAATAACTGCTTTTGAATACCGTTTCGTTTATAAAGATCCGCTTCGCTGATGATTTTATAAACGGCTTGATCCATACCTTGTGTGCGCCCATCGCGGTAAGCGACGCTATTGCCTAAAATTTTGCCAGCTTGATCGAGCAAAACAAAATCAACGCCCCATGTATCAATGCCTATGCTGACGGGGATTCGCTGCAAGGCTTTACAGCATTGCATACCTGCCACAACTTCACCAAAAAGCCGTTCCAGATCCCAGCACAGGTGCCCCTCCTTTTCTTCTAAATGATTTTCAAAACGATAAATTTCCTCAATACGAATTTTTCCATTTTCCAGCCATCCTAAAATATGTCGACCGCTGGAAGCGCCGATGTCTACGGCCAGGTAATATGTAGTTGCCATAGCTGTTTTCATCCCCAATACAAGTTCAGTTCATTTTGTTGTTTTTTCTTTTTTAATCTTTATTTATCTTTATGTGTTTTATAATACAACAAACAAACAGATAAATCAAGATATTTTTTCTGTTTTTATTTGTATTCATTCCCCAGTATATTATACTTATTTATATTTTTAAATAAAATCGTCTATAACTCCATAAAAGATTCCATATAAATAAAACCAGCGCCTGCTTTTGCACAGGGCTGGTTTCATTTATGTGATTTCCCATATTTGATTTCAACCGGACGTATAAAATTATTCTATTCAACACCTATGTAATCATAGCACAAGTATTACACACGAAATTTGCTAACAGCCGCTTGTAAATCTCCTGCCAATCCAGCCAACGACTGACTAGCCGTTGCAATTTCTTCCATCGATGCCAATTGCTCTTCTGTCGCAGCAGAAACACTCTGCGTTTCACCTGCTGATTTCCTACTGAGGTCATCAATTTTTTTGACCGAGACAACAATCTGCTGGCTGCCAGAGGCCATCTGCTGTATAGAAGCTGAAATCTCTTTAACCTGATCCGACACCTCTCCTACTACCAGCATAATATCTTTAAAGGCCAAGCCGGTATCCTGTATAACTTCTGTGCCTGTCTTGACCTCTTTGGTTCCAGCCTGCATAGCGATGACAGCCTGATCCGTCTCTCCTTGGATCTGCCCGATGAGTTCAGCTATTCTTTGAGCTGCCTCCTGTGATTGTTCAGCCAATTTTCGAACCTCTTCTGCCACTACGGCAAAACCTTTCCCCTGTTCTCCGGCACGAGCAGCTTCAATGGCTGCATTTAATGCGAGCAGATTTGTCTGCCCGGCAATTCCCGAAATCGTATCCACAATCTGTCCGATCTCTTTGGATCTTTCTCCTAACTGAACGACGACCTGTGCTGAGCTGTTCACTGTATTTTCTATCTGATTCATTTGTTGCACAGCATTTTTTGCTTTTTGGTCGCCATCTTTTGCTTTCTCTCTGGCTTTGGTCGAGCTTTCTGCAACCTGATTGGCATTCGCCGCGATTTGCTGAATTCCCGATGACATTTGCTCTACGACCGCTGATGCTGAATTTGCCGCATCCATCTGTTCCGTAGCACCAGCAGCTACATCCGTAATAGACGTAGCAATCTGTGTTGTTGCCTGTGCAGACTGCTCCGAATTTGCCGTAAGCTCTTCACTCGATGCCGCTACCTGCTCCGCGTTGATATTAACTTGCTTGATCAATTTTTTCAATTCCAAAACCATGGTATTAAACGCCGCAGCTAAGGTGCCTACTTCATCTTGGCGATCAATCATAACCTTCTGCGTTAAATCCCCAGCGGCTACTTTCTTGGCAACTTCCATCAACTCATTGAGCGGACGCGATATACTACGAGCCGAGAAAAACCCAATTAACATGCCTAAAAGTGCAGCCAATACCCCCGCAATGAATGCTATCGTTTTCGCATGACCAGCCAGTTCAACCGAACGATTCAAAGAATCCGTAACACTTTTATTTCTCAATGCCTGATATTCATCGACTTTATCATTTAAAGCTTTCGCTGTCGGTGTCATCTCATTGATCATAATCTGCAAAGCTTCCGGTTCTTTCCCTGCTTTTAACAATGGAAATACCTTGTTTTCTGCAATAGAGGAATATTTATCATCCAGAGCTTTGACTTCTTTGCTCAGCCTTTTCCCCTCTTCGGTTGCAGAACTATTAATCAGATCTTCTTCTATTTTACTATTCTCATTCGCAATTTTTTTATAATCGTCCAGCATTTGTGGACTTTTTGTAATGAAGTAACCTCTCACATAACCCACTTCGTCTGAAATATTGTTGTTTAATTTACTCGTCGTAAGTGTACGCGGTAAATCACGCGTTTTTACGGTATCTACGATTTCTACTACATCATTTACTTTCCATACAGTATACGAAAAACCCACGGCTGCAACCACAACCACCATAAAAAAATAAATCAACATTTTTGTTCTTAAATTCATTCTCACATTCTCCATTTCCATAATAACAACTTCATTTATTACCCGTATTAATCTCAATAAACATATCCCTTATCGCTGCTCCACCTCCATCTTAATTCCCCCGGTTTAAATGCATAGAAAAAGCTCAAGTAACACAATTGTATTATGTTACTTATATGCGTAGACTAAAGTACTATAATATATTATATTTATAGGATAAGAAACATTAAGCAAGGTGAGAAAAAAATGAATTATGTAGAACCTATTCGAGACAAAAAACAAATTAATGAGATGAAAGCGTACTTAAAGAATCGAAATATCCGCGACTGCCTCCTCTTCGTCTTAGGAATTAATAGTGGATTAAGGATTTCTGATTTATTGTCATTAAAGATATCCGACATTAAAGATCGTGATCGAATCATTATCCAGGAAAAGAAAACGGGGAAAACGAAAGATTTCCCGCTATCCGAGACCTGCAAACAAACGATTAACGAATATCTAAGCATCACAAAACGTGACAGCGGCTGGCTCTTTAAAAGCAAAAAAAGCCATCTGCCAATTAGCCGCGTCCAGTCTTATCGCATCATGAATATGGCTGCCCGTGCCGTTGGTATAAATGAAGCTATTGGGACGCATACACTCCGAAAAACTTTTGGCTACTGGGCCTACAAAGGCGGTGCAGATGTAACACGAATCCAAAAGTTACTGAACCATTCTGCGCCGAGTGTGACCTTAGCCTATATAGGAATTACAAAAGATGAACTGGATACAATTTACATAAATTTAAATTTATAATAAACTCCACAAATTAACATTAATGGAAGGAATAACGACCCCAATGTCGTATCTGACTAAGAAGGATATTTGTTTTTCTTCAAGTAACATAATACAATTGTGTTACTTGAAGAGATACAAGCGCCAGAACGTCGCTTAATCGCTATTATT
>Ga0183099_1001270_pt1 | contig 15018 bp, 15 predicted proteins | sample Biomet1_FD_127788 | JGI IMG/M metagenome (GOLD analysis project Ga0183099, IMG submission 127788) | Microbial communities from bioreactor (seeded with anoxic lake sediment) at LBNL, California, USA - Biofuel metagenome 1 | ecosystem: Engineered > Bioreactor > Anaerobic > Unclassified ... | reverse complement strand
CAGATGGATCGCCTTGGGCTTAGGGGCGAGGCGGCGGGCATTGTCCGGCCGCCGAAGCAGACCGCCGCTGAGCTTTTTCGGGTAGAATTTTTTGAAATCATTGAGCCCCACAAAATCGATCGCTTCGGCCACCAGTTTTTTCCGGGTTTGTTTATCGGAGACATAGAGACCGCAGAAGTAGTCGATGTTTTCATAAACGGTCAGCTCATTGAAGACCGCCACGTTCTGCATGACAACCCCAATCTGGCGTTTAATATCATAGGCCTCCGGCGACATCGGCTGATCGTAGATTTCAATGGTGCCCTTATCGTATTTAAGCAGCGACAGAATGCAGTTGATGGCGGTTGTTTTGCCGGAACCGTTGGGGCCCAGGAGCCCAAGGATTTCGCCTTCCTGAACTTCCAGATTGAAATGATCCAGAGCGATGAGATCACCGTATCGTTTGACCAGATTTTTCACATTGATTACCATAATAATTTCTCCTTTATGAGTTTAATCGTAATACTGCCGTGAGTTTTACAATCCGTTTCGCACTAAACAATTGTTACACTGTACGTCGGACAGGCTACTGCCTGTTCGCCTACACGTTACACAATTGTTTGTGGAAACCGATCGTAAAGCAATTATTGTTCGTCGTATATCAGTATTTCATGAATTGTATTTGTTGATGTGTCTATTTTAATAAAGATTGGGTCACTTTGTAAGTGACCTGCCTCCTTAATGAGTATGACAAATGTCACTATTTATGTTAAAGTAGTGATAAAATCACATGATCGACAGGGATGGGATTCTGGAGAATATTCTGATGAGGATTGGGAAAGTATGAATAAGCTGATTGATAAACTGATTATTTTTGTGTTCTGTCTGGCATTGTATCTGACCACTGTGGATAATGTACTGCTGATTGCGCCGGTTCTGGTGGCAATCATTTTTGGCGCCGCTTCAAGCTATTTAAAAGAAGGACCCGTGACTGCCGTTCTGTTTGTGGGCTATGTGGTGATCTGCTTTTTTGAACCGGTATATCTCCTGTTTGTGCCGCTGATGTGCTACGACATTCTCGTTTTTCAGTATAAATGGCTGTGGACCCTAGCGCTTCTGCCCATCATCATTGACTTTACTCAGCTTGACGGACCCTCGATGGTGCTGATACCAGTTTTTATGGTGGTTGCCTTTTTTTTTAAAAAAGCGAACGCTTTCTCTGGAAATATTGAAGAAAGACTACATTGCCCTTCGGGATACCACCAGGGAAACCGCCCTTCAGCTCGAAAAGAAGAATAAGCTGCTGATGGAAAAGCAGGACTATGAACTGAATCTGGCCACCTTAACCGAACGGAACCGGATTGCCAGGGATATTCATGACAATGTGGGGCATATGCTTTCCCGGAGTATTCTGCAAACCGGAGCCCTGCTTGCCGTCAGTAAAGATGAACAGACCAAGGAGGGCCTGGTGCAGATTAAGGAAACGCTCTCCGAAGCCATGGACAGCATCCGAAACAGTGTCCACGATCTTCATGATGAAGCGTTGGATTTGCAGGTGGAACTGCAGACGCTGATTAAAAATTTTGATTTCTGTCCCGTGAAATTTGATTATGATGTAGACTCGGGTCTGGATAAAGAAGTCAAATACTGTTTTATTGCCGTGGTGAAGGAAGCTTTTTCAAATATCATTAAGCATTCCAATGCCACCGATGTCTCGGTGGTTGTCCGGGAACATCCGGGGCTGATCCAGCTGGTCGTTCAGGATAATGGGACCGGCACAAAAAAGCATGACGGCGAAGGCATCGGGCTGGGGAATATTATCGATCGGGTGGCCGCCCTGAGCGGCAATGTGAATATCACGGCTGACCCGGGTTTTAGAATCTTTATTTCAGTGCCAAAAAATGAATAGAAGCCGTGAGCTTTACGAGCAGTTTCGCATGAAACAATTGTTGCACTGTACGTCGTACAGGCTACCGCCTGTTCGCCTACACGTTACACAACTGTTTGTGGAAACTGCTCGTAAAGCAAGAATTGTTCGTATTTATGATTTGCAAATAACAAAAACAGAAACGGGGGAACCATGAAAATCGTTGTTGTTGATGATGACCGGCTGGTCTGCCAATCGCTGAAAACCATTATTGAATCAGAAGAAAATATCGAAGTGGTAGGGCTGGGCCATAATGGACAGGAAGCCATTGCACTGTACCGCCAGTTAAAACCGGATGTCCTACTGATGGATATCCGGATGGACGTGATGACCGGGCTTGAGGCCGCGGGAACCATTCTGGATGACGATAAAGAGGCCAAGATCTTATTCTTAACCACCTTTCTGGATGACGAGTATATTATCAAAGCGCTTAAGCTTGGTGCAAAGGGCTATATTATCAAGCAGAATTTTGAAAGTATTGTTCCATCGCTGCGAGCTGTACAGATTGGACAGAGTGTCTTTGGACAGGATATTGTGACAAAAATCCCTGGTTTGATAAACAGTGGCGAACCTAACGATCAGAACAGCTTTGATTTGAGTGGCAAGGAACGGGAAATCATCAACCTGGTCGCCCAGGGACTCAGCAACCGTGAGATTGCCAACAGCCTGTATTTAAGTGAAGGGACTGTCAGGAATCGCATCAGTGTCATCCTGGAAAAACTGGCTCTCCGAGATAGAACCCAACTGGCCATCTTTTTTTACAAGCATCTGATGTGAGCAATCCCGAATCAAACTACAAGAAACTGGTGATCAAATGACTCCTAAACCTGAAATAAAACTATCCGTCAGAAATCTGGTGGAATTCATTCTGCGTTCCGGCGACATTGATTCCCAATTCATGAGCAACTCAAGAGCTCTGGAAGGCACCCGTGCTCACCAGAAAATTCAAAATGCGAATAAAGATAAAGGCTACAGTCCGGAGGTGACCCTGAAATATTCGGTCGACTACCAGGGCTTCACCTTCATCATTGAAGGACGTGCCGACGGCGTGATCACCACCGCAGATCTGACGATCATCGACGAAATAAAATCGACCAGCCGACCCCTGGAACATCTGGAAGAACATTACAATGAAACCCATTGGGCCCAGGCAAAATGCTATGCCCATATTTATTGCGCGCAGAATGATATAAAACGCATCGGGGTGCAGCTGACTTATTACCAGCTGGAAACGGATGAAATCAAGCAGTTCATCAACTATTTTGATCAGCATGAATTGGCGACGTTCTTTTTCAATCTGATGGACCAGTACCTCGTCTGGGCGCACCTGACCAGCGACTGGGTTTCCCGGCGGGATCAGTCCATCAAGGCCCTGGATTTTCCTTTTGAAACCTACCGGACGGGTCAACGGCAGCTGGCAGTTTCAGTATACAAAACAATTGCCGAACATAAAAAAAGTTTTATTCAGGCTCCTACCGGTATCGGAAAAACCATCTCCACGCTGTTTCCGGCCATTAAAGCCGTCGCCGAAGGCCACACCGCCAAACTGTTCTACCTGACCGCCAAAACAATTGTCCGGGAAGTGGCGGAAGAGGCATTTGCCAAAATGAAAGAAAAAAATCTCGAATTCAAAGCGGTCACCCTCACCGCTAAAGACAAAATATGTTTTAAAGAAGAACGGATTTGCGATCCCGACCATTGCGAATTTGCCAAGGGGCACTTTGACCGGGTCAATCCCGCACTGCTCGATGCCTTACAGCAGGAGAATTATTTCACGCGGCCGGTTATTGAAACCTATGCCCGGAAGCACCAAATCTGCCCGTTCGAATTTTCCCTGGATTTGACGATCTGGTGTGACTGTGTGATCTGCGATTATAACTACGTCTTTGATCCACGAGTCTATCTCAAACGATTTTTTTCTGAAAACGGCGGCGACTATACCTTTCTTATCGACGAAGCCCACAATCTAGTCGACCGGGCCCGGTCGATGTTTTCCGCCGAACTGTACAAGAAGCCGATGCTTGAGCTCAAAAAATTATTCAAGGACGAGGAACCGCGAATCGCCAGATCCCTGGGCAAACTGAATTCATTTATGATAACCATGCGCAAATTAACCGGTGATGGCCCTTATTACCTTCAGGAGCATGAACCGAAGGACATTTATCCATTGCTTAATAAATTCATCCTTGAATCAGATGAATGGTTGGCCAGGCACGAAGGCAGCGAGAGCCATGAAAAACTGCTGGAATTCTACTTCAATGTGCTGACATTCATGCGAACCGCCGAGTTCTACGATGAACGCTACATGACCTACGTTGAAAACAGCAAGGATGATACAAAACTGAAACTATTCTGTCTGGATCCATCCCACCTGTTGAGCGAGGCCATTAAACGGGGCAAGTCGGCCATCTTCTTTTCCGCAACCCTGTCACCGCTCGATTATTTCTCGGAAATTCTGGGTGGCGGAGATGACTGCTACCGCATGATTTTCCCCTCACCCTTTGATGTCAACAACCGCGCCCTGCTGATTGCCGACAACATCTCAACAAAATACCGAAACCGGGAAAAGACGTATCTGGCAGTGGCGGAATACATCCAGTCCGTTCTTAACCAGAAGCAGGGCAACTATATGGTCTATTTTCCATCCTATCAGTACATGAATACCGTTTATGAACTATTTACCGAACATTTTCCGGATGTCATTGCCGTCAGGCAGTCGCCGGATATGACCGAGGAAGACAGAGAAACTTTTCTGAACTTATTCCGGCCCGACATCAAAGCCGGTATTCTGGGTTTTTGCGTACTGGGCGGCATCTTTTCTGAAGGTGTGGACCTGAAGCATGACGAATTGATCGGTGCGATTATTGTCGGAGTCGGTCTGCCCCAGATCTGTTTTGAGCGAAATATCATCCGCGATTACTTTAATAAAAAGAATCATTGCGGCTATGAATATTCCTATCTGTATCCGGGCATGAACAAGGTTCTGCAGGCTGCCGGAAGGGTCATCCGGACCGAAACGGACCAAGGCGTGATCCTGCTCATCGACGAGCGCTTCAGCAACCGCGATTATCAGCAGTTGTTTCCCCGGGAGTGGTTTCCCAACAAACGAATCGCTAACCTGAACGAGTTGGAAGACAGTTTGAAAGACTTCTGGGCAGATCATCTGTCCCGGGATTGATTCTCGGTCGCTGGTAAGCATTTTAGCACTTTTTATACCTAATCAGGGAATTTCCTTATGCATCCTGCTTTTTGGCCGCCCAAAAGATTCCGATAAGCGAAACTATACTGATAATTGCCAGGCTCAGATAAGATACCGGCATTGGAAAAGAATAGGACATCGCAAACTGTTTCAGGTCTAGAATTCGCCACGTCACATCAATCGGCAACAATGCCGCCAGTGGTGCTACCCACGAAGCCAAAAATGATACCAATGCATAAACAATGCTGATGCAGACAGAGAGCAAAAAGCTTTTTCTAGCCAGTACCGCGATGAGCATAACCGGTAAAATACATAAAAACATAAGCCCTCCCGACAGAACATAAATCCGCAGCCCCTCCAGAAAAGAAGCCAAATCAACCGGCACCCCAACCAGGATGCCCGACAAATTCAGAACATAAGTCAGCATGCACATGGCAATAATTGAAACAAACATCACAATCAACTTGGCCAGTGCGAGTTGGATTCTTCCAACCGGTATGATCAGGAGATTTTTGTAGGTGTTTTCAATTCTTTCCCGGGTAAAGATGTAGGAAACCGAAAACACCAAATATGCACGGCCACAACAGAATAATCTGCGGCCATAAGTTCTGAGATATATATTCAATCCAGGTAAAAACAGCCGGTTTTGAGAGATTGATACCCAGCGCCATCAGCGGCAGCACGAGACATCCCCCCAGCCCGATCCACAGCATGCTTGAACCTTTCAGCTTTTTGAACTCAACTTTAATTACATTAACCAATGGTGCCACCCCCAGTCAATCTTAAAAAATATTCCTCGAGATTTCCTTTGTTCAGGCTTATTTCGCTGACACCGATTCCCGCGTTATTCAGGCGGCGGTTTATTTCTTCAAAATTTTCATCGATCTGATAAATTTTGATTTCCCTGTCACTGATGCTTTCAAAATCACTGATATTCAGTTCCTTTTCCAGCACCGGAATAGCTCTTCCGCCATCCGAAACCGTCATTTTTACGTAATGCCGATTCCGGCGCTTGATTTCATCCATTGAAAGCTCTTCCAGTAATCGGCCATGGTCGATGATGCCAACAGTGTCTGCCATCTGCTCGATTTCGCTCAGAATATGGCTTGAGATCAGAACGGTTACCCCTTTTTCCACCGACATTTTTTTGATCATGATCCTTATCTGCTGAATTCCGACCGGATCAAGCCCGTTCGTCGGTTCATCCAGGATGATGAATTCTGGTTCATGCATCAATGCCATCGCAATCCCAAGGCGCTGTTTCATGCCCAGGGAAAACTGCTTGACCTTTTTGCTGTTTTCATTTTCCAAATCGACCAACGATAAGGCATTATCAAGCGAATCCCTTGATTGCGTTCCTCGCAAATCGGCAATAATTTTCAAGTTCTCTCTTGCCGTCAGGTTTTCATAAAACGTCGGCGACTCAATCAGTGCCCCAATTCTGCTGAAGCTCTGTTTGGTCGGAACCGTCATTCTTTCCCCAAACAGCTTCACTTCACCTTTTGTCGGCTGCAGAAGTCCCGTTATCATCCGGATGGCCGTTGTTTTTCCGGCGCCATTTCGTCCTAAAAGTCCGTACACTTCGCCTTTTTTTACATGGATATTCAAGTCTGCTACCGCCAATTGGGTGCCGTAATGCTTCGTTAATCCAATGGTTTCTAAAATCATATAAGCTCCTCCTCTTTTTATTGTATGAGGCTATTCTAGCAGGCACTTGTGATACCGAACTTATAAAAGTCTGACATTTCCCTGACAAATTATCCGGCAATCGGAAAAACAACGCGAAAGATCGTATCGCCGGGAACGGATCGCAACACTTCAACGGTCCCATGCAATTTCTCGGCAAATTCTTTAGCAACAGCCAGCCCCAGCCCGCCACCGCATGTTCTTGCATCATCCGCCTTATAAAGCCGGTCAAAAACATAGGGCAGATCGTCCTGATTGATGCCGCAGCCCCGGTCGGTGATGTCAACCATGACGGTATCATCCGAAACCGTCAGAAAAACGCCTAGATAGTTGCCGCTCTTCCCATGCACCAGAGAGTTGCGGATCAGATTTTGAAAAACGCGCGTCACCGCCGATTTGTCGGCTACAATAAAATGCTCCTGATCCGGGATATCCGTTTCAAAGTTCAGATTCTCCTTTTCAATGATCGGCAGGAAATCTATCATGATTTGACGGAGCAGTTCGCAGAGATCAAGCCTTTCCAGATTGAATTTTATCTCGTTGGCATCACTTTGAACAAACTCGAACAGCTGGTTGACCTGTTCCTTCAGGGCGTACGCTTTTGCCAACGCTGTTTCGATGTAATCTGCTTTGTTTTTTCATCCACCCGTTCCTGCACAACCGCTTCGAGATATCCGACAACAGAAACAAGCGGCGTTCTGACATCATGGGATAAATTGGCGAGCAGTTTCTTTTTTGAAAGCTGCTCCTTTTCATAATTCTGTTTTTGCTGACGATAGGAATCAATCAGCTCGTTGGTTTTGTACATCAGACCGCCCAGGGTATCCTCTTTGTCGCTCAATAGCCGGATGCCGTCTTGCCCCCCGAGAATGTCTTCAATGGTCTTTTTCATATACGAAATCCGCCTGTTTTGTGTAACCTGTCTGGCCGCAAATATGCATACTGCCACAGACAATACCGCAATAATTATCCCGAGCAACGTGATCATATCAGACTTCCTCCCGGTTAAAGCGATAGCCGATTCCCCATACAGTCTGGATGTGGACCGGATTATTCGGATCGTCTTCAATCTTTTTTCTGAGTCGGCTGATCAAAGCCATGATGGTATTGTCATCGTACATAAAATCCTCTTCCCAGACATTCTGATAAATTTGTTTTTTAGTATAAACCCGCAGCGGATTCTGCGCTAAAAAATAAATCAGTTTGTATTCCTTTGCTGTCAGAGAAAGGGGGGCGCCCTGCTTGATGACGATACATTGATCGGTATCGATTTTCAACTCGCCAAAGTCCAACACGGCCTTTTTTTCGGCATTGCCGCCCAGCAAGGTGTAGCGACGAAGCAGGCTCTCGACTCTGGCAATCAACTCCGACAGCCCGAACGGTTTTGTCAGATAATCATCCGCACCGGTTCTGAGTCCCAAGACTTTGTCCATTTCATCGCTTTTGGCTGACAGCATCAGTACCGGAGTATTGGAAACGGCTCTTATTTTTTTCAGGACCTCAAACCCGCTCATTTCCGGCAGCATGACATCCAGAATCACTAAATCATTTTTTTGATTCATCACTGCAACGGCATCCCTGCCGGTATGAACCGTCTGCACCGCGTAGCCTTCATTCTCCAGGCACTGCTTCAGCAGATGACACAACTCAACATCATCATCGATGACTAATATTTTATAACGCATTCTTCTTATCCTTTTCACAGTCATGAATCTATTTCAGTAACACCACCGCTGGATTGTCAGCCTTCCCTCGTCTCGACGTATCGGCTTATCTTCTGCCAGTCAGATAATAAATGGCCATCTGGGTCCGGTGGGAAAGATGTCCTTTTTCCAATATGACACTGATGTAGTTTTTAACGGTTCCTTCACTCAGAAACAGTTTTTCCGCAATTTCCTTGTTGGATAATCCCTCGGCTACCGCTTCAATGATGCTTAACTCCCTTGCCGTAAACAGGCTGCTGTCAAAATCAGCGCTGAATTTCGTTTCCGGTTCTGTAAACTTACCGAAAACCTGACTGTCCAGAAAATTAACGCCATGATAAATCGATTTGATCATCTGCTTCAACTGCTCCGGCGTATGATTTTTGATCAGATATCCGTCGGCGCCATTTTTGATGGCCTTTTCCACCAGTTCCCGGTCATCAAATGTCGTTAATATCAGCACTTTACCTAAGTCATTGGCGACGATTTCCCTGATTGCTTCAATGCCGTCCATCACCGGCATCTGGATATCCATTAAAAAAACATCCGGCTTTTCCTGCCTTGCCAGCTTCAACGCTTCTTTCCCGTTTTTGGCACAACCAATAACGCTGAATTCTTCATCGACCCCCAGTATAATGCCCATGCCGTCTCTGACAAAATCACTATCGTCGGCGATGATCACTTTTATTTTATCCATGCACGTCTCCTTTCTCTACCCTACCCCAAAGGAAAAATCATATTGATATGAAACCCGTTTCGCCCGTCAATATCAATCACTCCATTCACTTTTCTGGTGCGGTCCTTCATCCCCTGAATTCCCATTCCTTCCGATATTGTTTCACAGCTTTTGCCATTATTGTGGACACTGCAGCGGATTATTTTATTCATTACCACTATTTCGATATTCAGTTCGGTGCAGTTCGCATATTTTAATGCATTTGAAACGGCTTCAAAGGCATTATCCAGGATGACTTCCCATATCACATCTGGAATCTCTTTATCTTCTCCTTCCATGCGCATCGCGGCCTGAATTCCATATTTTTCCCGGCATTCTTCACATAAGCCATTGAGCTGCAGCAGGGCTGCTTTTTCCGGTCCGGTTTTCGCTGCGCAGAATCGACCTGATTTCATTCATGCTTTCTCTTAACGTATCGATCACTGCCTGGATAATTCTGGTGCTTTCTTCCGGTTTGCTATCCATCAGAACTTTACAGGCTTCCAGTTGATAAACGGAACCGTTAATACTGTGACCAAGCTTATCATGCAAAACCTGAGAGATCCTGGCCCGCTCTTCCAGCATCTGATTTTTAAAATGAAGACTGTTCTTTTCCAGTTTCTTTTTGAACAACATATCCCGATCTGAAAGGGAATCCTTGAGCCGGTATTCCTCCATCTCATAGTTTTCGACTTTTTCTCGGTACTGTTTAATCATCACATGATTCTGGAAATAAATGACACTGATAAAAAGGCAATAGACCAGGTATGCCGCGGAATGATCAAACTGATTGAAAAATACCCCCGCAAAAGCCAAAGCGCCCAGCGATAACGGCCATTTAAAATAGAAAGCGATATCGAGCGCGACGAAAGGAATCAGATAAAAACCTGCTCCGCTTTCCGGAAACAAAATTAAGATCAAAATGACGAGGGCGGTTTCAACTGCCAGATATCCTATTTTCCCACTGTCGACAATTTCATAAAGCGTGGTGACAGTCAGTGCCAGCGCAAGAAAAAAACACTCCAAGCTGATATCCTGAAGTGATTTTTCACTGCCAATTATAAAATATACCAACAATATCATCAAGCAGCTGAACTTAACCATTGAAAAATAGTTTACTCTCATATTTTCACGCATCTGTCCGCTTTCCAATCACTTATTTTATATTATTGACATTCTATCATAATTACGATTTTCATTATAGCCTAATTGTCAATTATTCTTTTTGCCAACCTTAACGCCGACCGATGTACAGGACATCAGGATCAACAGATAGCCGCAAATAATGAGGGCAAACATTGTATAAACGCCGTTTTTTCCCGCCATCAGCATTTCCGAAGCAACGATCACCCAACGTTGTGGTATCAGCATCGAAGCTTTGACCCACCACTGAGCAGCACTGGCGATTGGAAAATACAAGCCGGCCATAATGTTCGATACAATCCAGATCGCAAAGACGGCATACGTCGCATTCATCGTATTGTTTGCCAGTGTACCGATGACCACCGAGAGCGAACTGACACATAGCCCCAGTCCAAAAACAAAGAACAAATAACTGCTGTACGGTATTCCGAAATCGGTGTTAACCAATAGGGGCATAACGGCAGCCAAAACAGCGGTCTGAATAATAACCGTCAGTAATATCATGCTCATTTTTGCCAGCACATAATTTAGGATGCTGGCTTTTGACAAAAAGATCCGCTCGTAGACCTTATTGTTTTTTTCTTTAACGATGATATCGGCAATGAAAATGCCGCAGAATAAAAAACCGATCGTCAGCGCGGCCACGGAATAGCCGATCCGCGTACTCTGTTTGTTCTGCTGATTGGATAGCGAAAGATTGTTTCCGACTTCAATGCTCTCAATTCGTTTTTCAAGCTTGCTCGCATTCAATTCGTCAAACAGCGTGTCAAGTGCTGTGGAATCATAGCCGGTCGTTTCAGCCGCATTCATAATAAAAGACAGATACGTATTGATGTTGCTGTTCAACAATGAAATTCTTCCGTCATTTCGGATCTCCAGTATCGATATATCGCCGGTTTCACCAGCTAATACCGCAGCTTCAAAGTTCTCCGGGATATAGACGACCGCGCTGACGGTGCTCTTGCCGGCATTGTTGATGCTTTCCGCTCTGACCGACTCCAGATCAACGACTTCTTTGTTATAGCGGAATATCCTAAACACACCAGATCCGGCCAGTTCCTGGGCAATATAGTCTGACATTTCAGTGTTGCTGTTGTCATAGATCTTAACCATCAGCTTGGTGTTCTCAATGCTGGTAATGCCTTTCGCCCGATCCTCGATATTTTGGACAAAATAAGAACTGTTGTCTTTCATTCCCACCTCACTGTCTGATTGCACCGAAAGGAGCCCAGCTGACAGGATCGGCAAGAAAATCAGCAGGCACAGATAGCCCTTATTTCTAAGCAGCAGTTTCAAATTTGTTTTTACCATTGTAAAAAAACCATTCATTTTCTATTCCTCCACTTTCCGATTCATCAAAACACTTCCCAATATGCCAAAAACAATGATCAGGCTAATCAGATAAAACAGACAGGTGCCGGTATAATCGCTGAATCCTTTAGTGGAAAACTCCACCAGCGTCCGGTTAACATAATAAAGCGGTGATGCTTTCATCAGCGTGATCGGGAAATCTTCATAAATATACGGATCAAAGGATCCGCCGAAAAATCCCGCTATCCAGGTAAGCAGAAATCCCACCACGATGCTGACAACGACTTTACTGAACAGCTGATACAGAAAAACACCAATGGCCGCGGCAGCCATTGTGGCAAGCAGGATGATTGCCGCGGAAGCCGCAATTTGACCCCAGTGGATATCAAGCAATACGACCGAAATCGTCCAGGCGATACACATTTCAATAAAGGTCACCAGAAAACAGGGAATAAATTTTGCCAGGTAGAACTGTCCCTTCGTCATTTGGGAGACACGCATTCTTTGCGGGATTGCATTTTTACGCTCGCTGGATATGACCGCCGCCAGCGGCATCATTCCGCAGAAACTCCAGAAGGCAATATAGATAATTCCATAATAATCTGTGGAGGTCGGCATCGGTTCCACTTCCAGCACTTCATGAGCGACCAGCTGCTTATCCGGTTCGATCAGTTTGACAGCTGTGATCCCTTGTTCCAGCTGTGTTTTTACGAGGACTTGGTTGGCATCCACATTATAGAAAAAGGTATCAAAAATGCTTTCCGTGACCAGTGCTTCGGCATTCTTCTCACTCGACTGATACAGGATGTAATCACCATCCTGGATATCGACAAACGCCGTTACGCTCTGATTTTTGATCAGATTCTCCATATCCCCTTCCGGATATTCGACCAGGTTCACATCGTTCTCGGCGCAGACTTCTTTCAATTCTGGCAAATACGCCTGATAGGGGCTGTCCGCGGTTATCCGGTATCCGACTGTAAAGGGGTCAATCTCACGCGCCGACGCCATCATGTCCTTGAAGGCGGTGGATAAAAGCGCAATGACGATTACCGGCATAATGATCATGATCACCAGGAAAGCCTTGCTGCGAAACATCAGTTTCATGTTGTTTTTAATCAATATCAGCGGCATCTTACATTTCCCCCTCGGCAAAATCCCGCAGCTTCTTTCCGGTCAGCGTCAGGAACACTTCTTCCAGACTCATATTCGAATCTTCTTCCGCTGTCACCAACTCAGTCAGTTCTTTTTTCGTTCCCATCGCAATGATTTTTCCGTTATCCATAATGGCAATCCGTGAGCAGATCGCTTCTATTTCTTCCATATAGTGGCTGGTATAGATGATGGTTGCTCCCTGTTCGTTAGCATACTTGATTTTTTCCAGGATGAAGTTCCGGGATTGCGGGTCGATTCCGACCGTCGGTTCGTCAAATATCAGCAGTTCCGGATGATGCCCAATCGCACAGGCAATATTCAATCTTCGTTTCATTCCACCGGAAAAGTTTTTACTGAAGACATTTCTTTTTTCTTTTAGTCCCACAAATTCCAAAGAATCATCGATTGCTTTTTTCAGCTCTTTTCCTTTTATGCCATAAAGCGAGATGAACAGTTCGGCGTTTTCCCAGGCTTTCAAATTACCGTGGATGGCCAGCTCCTGAGGTATATATCCCAGTTTCGCTTTAGCCTCCCGCATGTCCGTTTGGGCATCTTTTCCGAACAGTGATATTCTTCCGGAAGTCGGCTTCACTAAAGAACAGATCATGTTCATCGTCGTACTCTTTCCCGCTCCGTTTGGTCCCAGCAGGCCAAAAATCTCGCCCTTCTGTATTTCCAGCGAAACATGATCCACTACCGCTTTGCCATCATATTTTTTAGTCAGCCCTTCCAGTTTTACGATTGCCTTTTCCATTTTTCTTATCCTTTCCCTTTTATACATCAATCATTTATCCGCTTGCGAACAATCTTTCGCCCCAACTTATTTCTTGTCTCTAATCTATCATTTTGAACGATTATAAAAAAGTGCAAAAAGAAATAAAAGGCTATGACTTTCGTCATAACCTGTCAGAATCCTGTTTCATATCCATTTTTTTACAATGCAAGACAATCTTTTCACCGCTTCCTCAAATTCCCGGCCGTTCAGATACGAATAGGAGATCCGTAGTGCATTGGTCGGGGCATAATCATAGATATCTCCCGGATTGAGCAGAACGCCTGCTTTCACAGCTTCATCAAACAATTTCTGCAGGGGTATTTTTTTATTGAAACGCATCCAGATATAAAAACCACCGGCCGGAATTCTAAAGGAAACCGCATCACCAAGATAGTGTCTGAGCACGTGGATTGCATGATCGCGTCTGTTTTTCATTTCCCGTCGGATCCGGGTCAGATGTTCTTCATACATGCCGCTGTTTAGAAATTCGGTCAAGATCCATTGGGAAACCGAACTGGCTCCGTAATCCATCTGCATCTTTACATCCCCGAGACGGTTGATAATCGGTTCCGCGGCAATCACCCACCCGATCCGCAGTCCCGGCGAGAGGGTCTTTGATACCGTCCCCAGATAGATGCCATTACCATTCTGATCCATTTGTTTCAGTGGCAGATGGAAGCGGTCATCAAAATACAATTCTTCATAGGCACCGTCTTCAATAATCGGAATGCGGTTGACTGAGCAGTATTCAAAAAGAGCCTTTCTCCGCTGATCCGACATTGTGATTCCCGTCGGATTGTGATTGGTTGGGATGGTATAAAGGATGCGGGTTCGGTTCTCCCTGATGGGAATCCGGTGGTGCAGAAGTCCTTCCTCATCCATTGGGATGTTTTCCAGAGCAATTCCTGCTGACTGAAAGATCTGTAGCGACTTCAGATAGGTTGGCGCTTCCGTATAGACCACTGATTCTGCGGAAAGGATGCAAACCGATATCAATTGCAGCGCCTGTAACGACCCGGAGGTAATCAGCACCTGATCAGGCGTTGCCTCAATGCCGTATTTTTTTACATGCTTGACAATAGCCAGGCGCAGTTCATAAAGTCCGGAGGCTTCCAGATAATTCAAGGATCGGATGTTTTCCAGCGATTTCAGGGCTTTTTTCCACAGTTCCGCTGGAAAAAGTGCTGGATCGAGTTCTCCCGTTCCCAACCGCAGGATTCCGGGCGCGAATTCAAGCCGGTTGATGGCCTGAATCATGGCCTGGTTCGACTTAAAGCTGCCAAGATTCACATAGCGATTCCAGATGCTGTTTTCGGATAGCAGTAGCGCCCAGGAATTACTGATGATCCGGGTTCCACCTTTAAAATTGCTTTCAATGATCCCATCGGCGGTCAGCTCATCCATCACGGTGGGAATGGTGCTCCG
>Ga0183099_1001268_pt1 | contig 15034 bp, 16 predicted proteins | sample Biomet1_FD_127788 | JGI IMG/M metagenome (GOLD analysis project Ga0183099, IMG submission 127788) | Microbial communities from bioreactor (seeded with anoxic lake sediment) at LBNL, California, USA - Biofuel metagenome 1 | ecosystem: Engineered > Bioreactor > Anaerobic > Unclassified ... | reverse complement strand
TCGGAAAAATTTACGGTTTGAATTTAAAGTTAACGTTGCCCATTATCCAATTGTAGGAATGATTTGAATTTTAAGACAGCCTCTAAGGCTAATTAAATAAAGCAAAATTATAATGGTCATCCAGACCATTACTTCATAGAAGTCTGCTATTGACGTGTTTTTCCTAAAATCTGATATGTTCAATTACCCCCGCTGCACTTATAGGCTGAAGAGTTCATAGACTTCAGATAAGACTTAATTGGTTAGACTTACAAAGTGACTTTAATATAAATTATTCTATAATTTAATACAGTTTTACACCTTAATGTAGTTTTACACTGAAACAACTTACAAAATAATTGAATCTGAAAAGTAAACAAAATTTCGAAAAGAGATTAAGAAGAAGGCCGGAGGCATTATATCCCGTTTACTGTATTCCTCAGTACAGTAGCGCAGATGATACGCTCCCCCAAGTGTACCGATCCCGAGCAGGATCATCAATGGCCTCCAGGCAATTCTTTACTTGTCCATACCAGCACACATCCTAACTCCAGAATATAATAAGTAACTAAATTATTTTAAATTAATTATTCAAAAAATTGACTATAAGCAAAAAATAATTTGGCGTAAAAAGTTTAGAGTGCCTGATAAAATTTAATAATAAAATTAATTAATATATTAGAAAGTAAAACAAATATTTTTCAGATTTTTACTTTTTCCGGTCTCTGTTTTTGAAAAGTTTTTATTTTGAAAAGTAAGTAATTATATAATATTTTAAGCTTAAATTTTATACTCTATACGTTTAAGGGTTTGAACATAGATACTATGAATTAACATGGCTTATCTAATCAATTAATCCAGTTTGACAGAGAGTTGGGGGACAAATGGCGCTTTTCAAAGATAGAGTGGACGCAGGGAAAAAGCTGGCAAGAGAACTTTCGAAATATGCAAACCGTTCCGATGTGCTGATACTTGCGCTCCCGCGTGGGGGGGTTCCGGTGGCATTTGAAGTTGCAAAGGAGCTGAATGTAAAAATGGATGTGTTTATAGTACGGAAACTGGGGGTGCCCGGGAACGAAGAACTAGCAATGGGAGCAATAGCCTCTGATAATATCCGTGTAATGAATGAAGACGTTGTCAGGTCTTTTCAGATACCTGAAAGGGTAATTGATATGGTAGCTGAGAATGAGCTAAGGGAGCTTGAACGCAGGGAACGTGCTTATCGTGGAGATAGACCCAAACCTGAGATCAGCGGCTCGACTGTAATCTTGATAGATGACGGGCTTGCTACAGGTGCGACAATGCGTGCAGCTGCGGCTGCCCTTAAAACTAAAAACCCAGCTAAAATAGTGGTTGCAGTTCCCACGGCTGCACCTGATACATGCGAATTTTTCGGAAGGGAGGTAGACGAAGTAATATGTGTGGCTACCCCTGAACCTTTCTATGGGGTTGGAGCCTGGTATGGGGATTTCAGTCAGACCACTGACAAAGAAGTCTGCGAACTTCTGGATAAAGCAAGAGCTCTTCCAGCAAGATGATAATCGGAGTTAGCATTTTCATATGCAGATTTACAATTAATAGTAAAACCTTTTGGGGGTTAGCATGAGCGAATTATCAAGTAAAGGTAAAAGCAGTAGTGAAATTCAAATCCCAATTAATTCTATCACACTTGAAGGAAACCTCACAATTCCTGAGGGAGCAGAAGGAATTGTTGTTTTTGCACATGGTAGCGGGAGCAGTCGTTACAGCTCCCGGAATCGTTATGTTGCGCAGGAACTTCAGAAAGAAGGCCTCGGGACACTATTATTTGATCTGTTGACGGCTGAGGAAGAGAGAATTGATACGGTAACGGCTCACCTCAGGTTTGATATTGACCTGCTTGCAAACCGGCTTGTTGACGTAACAAACTGGCTTTTAAACAATCCTGATACTAAAAAACTCAATATAGGCTATTTTGGTGCCAGTACGGGAGCTGCAGCCGCGCTAATGGCTGCAAAAGAGCATGCGAATGCTATAAAGGCGGTCGTTTCCAGAGGAGGAAGGCCCGATCTGGCTGAAAAAGCCCTGCCGGATGTAAAGGCACCAACACTGCTTATTGTAGGTGGGGAGGATTTTCAAGTAATAGAGATGAATCAATGGGCATTAAATCAATTGAAGGTAGAACAAAAAGAACTTAAGATTGTTCCCGGGGCAACCCATCTTTTTGAAGAACCGGGCACGTTAGAAGAAGTCGCAAATCTGGCTGGAGAATGGTTTAAAAGATATCTTGAAGAAGAATAACAAGCTAGTAACAAACTATAAACATTAGTTTTACATGACAAAGACTAGCTCTCAACAAATAATTTTATTTTTATTTCCCGGAGCTATCAAACCAGATCTCGAACTCTGTTCCTTTGTCTCTTTTAAGTTCAATGCAGCCATCGATCTGTTCCACAAGAATATTTATTAGCTGGAGCCCAAGGGAGTTGGTATTTTGGAAGTCAATTTCTTTGGGAATTCCTCTCCCATTATCGGCTACGGCCAGGATGTAATAAATTGTCGGTTCACTCTGACAACCCATGCCGATTTCTGGTTTTTCTAATTTTGAGATATATTTTTCTACTTTTTGTAGGCGAATACTGATCTCACCTTTACTGTCGGCAGGGAAAGCATGCTTCAATGAGTTTGAAACGAACTCGTTTACAATAATTCCAAGCGGGATTGCGGTATCCATACCCAGGTAAACCTGCTCAAGTTCAAGCTTTAGGCTTATACGGCTATTGCCTACCTGATATGAACTGAAAAGATCTGCAGTTAGTTTTCGCAGATAATCTGCAAAATCGAGGGTATCCATGCTGTTACCTTCATGAAGCTCCTCATGGATTATTGCTATGGATGCAACGCGGTTCTGGCTTTCCCTGAAGGCTTCGAGCACCTCTTTGTCTTCGAATTTTTCTGCCTGCAGACTGAGCAGGGATGAGATTACCTGAAGGTTATTCTTTATGCGGTGATGAATTTCTTTTATACGCGCGCCTTCCATTTTTTTCAAAGCTTCTTCTGCGGTTTTATATTGAGTAATATCATGAACTGAACCCTGAAATTTCGCCGAAGCTCTGGATTCATCCGGAATTTTTCGGATGAACTCTTTGACCCACTTCACTTCTCCATTCATTATACGTATTCTGTACTCCTTTGAATGACAAAATCAGGACTTGATTTCAGTTTTTTTCTGTTTTCAAAAATCACAGAACGGTCTTCAGGTATGATTAGCTCTTCCCAATCAACTTTTCCGGATAAGAAGTCCTGTTTTGTATAACCTGTCATTTCCTCAACAGGACCGTGTAGAAATATCAGTGATAAATTTTCATTGAGCTGGAACCCGATTCCAGGGAGGTTTTGAATGAATGAATGAATGAATGAATGAATGAATGAATGAATGAATGAATGAATGAATGAATGAATAGTAATTTTCTTCATTCTTTTCCCATTTTTCCGCACCTTCTTCCAGATACTTATTTATCCCGATAAGACAGGAGTTTGAAGTAGTGCCCGAGAGCAAATGAGAAATCGTAAACTTGAGTGAATGTAGTAAAGGTCAATTCTGAGAAAATTGTCAGGATTATAGAAGCTGCAAGCAATTTGAAGATTTTGTTTTCAAAAAATCCCTCTTAAAATATAAAAGAATTAAAGAGCAAAGAAGAATTAAAGATATTATATACTCGCTTATAACTTTAAAAGGAGTAAGTCCTGAACCTTCGGCATAGCTATCAGGAAAGTTTCTGAAAACGAAAATTGAGAGTATACATACAAGGGTAATTACTGCATATATAAAAAAATACTCTCCAGGCAAACATAGATTTTTCTACAGATTTCACATAATTTTTTACATTATCCATTCCATGATTTATTAAAAGTAATGGAGTTATCAGAAGCGAGATACTTTGCATATATCTTGCAGCTATCCAGAGCTGAGTAAGGAGATTTAGACCAAATCCCGGGAACATTCCCATACTTTCATATGATAATGTATGTAAAAGATCAAGGGTTCCGACGAAAAAGTAGGATATTCCTATAAACAGAATATACCTATTCTCCAGAAAAGTTTTTGACTCCCATGCAAGAAGGAAAATAACATATGCAATTATAATACAAAACAGTTCTATAAGGGTATGGAAAAGAAGGTTGTTACTAAGGCTAAGTATGTGAAGCAGACCTATTACGACTGCCCAGAATATTATCTTGTTGTACTCGAGGCTGATTACTTTTCCCAAAATATTTGAAATATGCATAACCCCTTTTTCTTACAGCCTATTCCACATCCAAACGAATTTGTCCTTTCTATAGTAATTATAATGTCCAGCTTATAAATGTAGCATATTCAATATTGCATGCTTCTACCGCGAATATCCAAGAAATTTAAAAGAAGATAATGATATCTTAAAAGTATGAGAACTGAATTAAATGAGTGAAAAAGAAATAAAATTTCAATTAAAATCTAACTTGAGAGCTTACATTATATTTAAAATTATATTGTGTTTAAATTGCACTACGTTTAAACTTTCACTGTTTTATATATTTACTCGTGCTTTGATTTCTCAAATCGCGAGTAGCAAAGTCAGGGAATATGAAAGGTCATAAAGGATACTTCACAAAGATAGTACAGACAGGCTTCGAAAATTAATTAGTAATGAAAAATTGAATTACAGATAGTGCTAACACTGCTACCTGCCTATTCACCGGATTTCAGTCTTCTGGATTATTCGTTTTTTCTTACCTTAATCCCTTCATTATCATTGATACTGGTTTTACTCCTTCACTTTCTTTTTCGGAAGTCCATATACTGCAGGACTTTTGATTACCTCTCCCATTGCATTATATCGGGAACCATGACACGGACAGTCCCAGGTCTTTTCTGCGTTATTCCAGGAAACGATACATCCCATATGCCTGCAGGAGGGGTCAAGCTTGTGGAGCACTCCTGCCTCATCCCTGTATGCTGCAACCCTTTCGCCTTCGATTTTGACAATTGCACCTTCTCCAGGCAAAATCTGTGAAGCTTTTTCATGAACAGGAGTTATCCGATCTCCCACAAGGCCCTTAGTCGCTTCAGCAGCCTGTGAAAAGAAGGCTTTAGCTGATTCGATCGGTTTGAATCGCGAAGGATTATATACCTCCTCCCAGGGGTTAGACCGTCCAAGGATCATATCTTTAAGAATCATCGCTGCAACCGTACTTGTGGTCATGCCCCATTTCCCGAATCCTGTTGCAATAAACAGGTTTTCATTATCTGAGGTTAGCCGGCCAATGTAGGGAACATGGTCAACGGTTATGACATCCTGGGCCGACCAATGGTAATCGATGGAATTGACTGAGTAGACTGACCTAACCCACTTCTCAAGGTTTCGGTAGTGGTCAATTTCGTTTCCCTCTCCAGTCCTGTGTCCTTCTCCTGAGACAAGTATCAATTCACCTTCCTCGGCAGGCTGGGAACGCAGGGATCTGACAGGCTTCTCAGCATTGATGAACATTCCCTGCGGGAAAGGCTCTTCAATGCGAACCCCGAGCACGTATGAACGGGATTGGTATAGACGCTGGAAAAACAATCCAGGTTTATCGTGAATTGGAAAATGTGTTGCCTGGATAACCTTGTGTGCTTTAACGATTCCCTTATCCGTTGTTATAGTTACAGGGCCATCTCCTTCGATCTTCAGTACTCTCGTTTTTTCAAAGATATGGCAGCCATCTCCCTCAATCGCCCTTGCAAGAGCACATAGATACTTTCTGGGATGGAATTGTGCCTGATTGTCGAAACGGACCGCACCGTATGTTTTAAAAGGTAACGGCAGGTCAGCTTCAAACGAAGCCGGGAGCCCAAGACTTTGAGCTGCATCTACCTCGTTTTGAATAATTCCAGCCGATTCTCCAGAACCGGCATAAACGTAAGCCGGCTTACGGACAAAGTCACAGGCTATATTTTTTGAGCTTACTATAGAAACTATCTTTTCTATGGCTGCCTGATTGGATTCTGCGTACTGCTGCGCCTGCTGTTTTCCGAATTTTGAAATAAGGCGATCATAGATCAGGTTGTGCTGGGATGTAACTTTCGCAGTCGTGTGACCTGTCACCCCTGTAATAATTCTATCCGCTTCGATCACTGCCACGGACGATACCCCTGCTTCCTTTAAAAGGTAGGCAGTTGTAATACCCACCATCCCGCCCCCTAAAATTGCCACATCCATTCGTGTATCTCCGGAAAGAGGAGGATAGTTGGATTCAGGCGTGGTTGCCATCCAGTAAGGTTCTGCCCTTCCAGGCAGGATATAATCGGTTTCCTTGTGATTTTCCATATATTTCACCATAAAATCTAGAGGGGCCACACGTACCTGAGTCCTTTTCATGACCGTGCCCGTTAAGCAGCAAACCCAGGAATTTGCTCAAGTTCCGTAAACCCCTATTACAGTTCTCCCCTGTATCTGTCCCCAGAAAGATACCATAAAATTATCTAATTAAATATTATAAAATTAATAGTAATATTAACTCAGGTATCGTTGGTGCAGGCAGAATTAATTAAAGCAAGAATTGAAACCAGAGAATTCGGGATCAAAACCGAGATTAATAAGAATCAAGAATAATTAAAAACCTGAAAATAATCTGTCTCTGGCGAGTTTTTCAAACCAGAAGTTTTGGTGAAATTGACAATACACAATAAATTTCAAATTGTCCATAGTATTTTGAGGTCTGATATGAGGTATCTGGTATTTTTGAGAGGAGTACCTGGCTCCGGCAAATCAACGTTTGTCAGGGAAAATAACCTTGAGCCTTACACCATTTCTTCAGATAGTGTCAGGCTGCTCCTTAAGCCGCCTATACTATCTGTTACCGGAAGACCTGTAATTTCTCAAAGAATCAATAGCCGAGTCTGGGGTTTTATATACTCTGTCATTAAATGCCGTATGGAAGACGGGGATTTCACAGTCCTTGATGCAACAAACGCAGGAAATGCAGATATTGCAAAGTACAGGAAGCTTGTCAAAACTTACAGGTATGCGGCTATATGTGTTGATTTTTCAGAGATTCCCCTTGAAATTGCAAAGGAGAGAAATAGAAGAAAGCCTGAACACGAAATTGTGCCTGAAACTGTAATTGACAAAATGTACTCAATAATAAGCAGGCAAACGGTGCCCTCATTCGTTAAGGTAATAAAGCCGCAAGAATTTTATGAAAAAATCCGATATAAGGCTACTGATTTTTCCAGCTACAGAAAAATCCATCACATAGGAGATATAAATGGGAACTACGCGGCTTTCATGCAATATCTTGCATGCGGGCTAAATGATAGTGACCTGTACATTTTTCTGGGAGATTACACAGACAGCACAGCTGAGAACGCTGAAAATGCTAAAATAATTAAGTATCTGATTTCCATTATGTACAGGGATAATGTGATCCTGCTCGAAGGAGATCATGAGAAATGCCTTTGCAAGCTTACAGAAGACGAAGAACAAACTCAGGTATCCACGAACTCGAATACCCTGTATAATGTGCCAGGAATGAAGCAGGCAGGCGTCACAAAAAACTGTAGCCTCGACTTATATAAGAAATTGAAGCCATGTGCTTATTATAAATTTCATAACAAGTGCGTGCTCGTAACTCACGGAGGCCTGAGCAGCCTTCCTGAAAATCTGGTTTTTGTCGGAGCCCACCAGATGATTAATGGAGTGGGCAAGCCTGAAGATATATATCTGGTTGCTGCAAACTTCAACAAAAACACGAATAAGAACACATACCAGGTTCACGGTCATAGAAATCCTGAAGATCTCCCCATCGAAAACGGCAGAATGTTCAATTTGTGCCCTGAAAAAGAAGGTTTACTGAGAACCGTCACACTTGGCAAAGACGGATTCCATAGCCAGGAAATCAAGAAAGAGATATAAACCTGTCTGCTCTCGAACAGGAATCATGGTATCTGATCCCATTTACCGTCATACAAAATTAATGTTAAAAAATAAGAGATAAAAAGCTTTTAATCTGAAAAAAAAGTGAAGCGTTGCAGTGATAAAAAGGTTAAATGTCCTCTGTAAAAATCCCTGAAGTGGGAAATATAGGCTAAATTTCAAGCCAAGAACTTTCCAGAGCTTCTGTAAATGGAAAACTTAAGCTGGAGATCAGGTAATAAACGTAGGCCTTTGAAAGATCTGAGATCTTTCTGACTGTTTTTGGGTACGGTCTAATCTCCAGTACAGAATTTAAAAGCAGTTTATCCTGTACGAACTCAGGCAGGAGTTTCCTTATTCATGATATAAGCAATCATTTCAGGATTGATTTTGCTTTCCCTTGAAACCTTTGCTTCAATATCTGCATTGGATTTACCTTCGATTTTCATTTCCCTTATTTTCTCAATAACTGAGGATGGAATGCTGTAGTATTCGTTAATGTCCTTCCTGTGGCCCCAGACATCACCTTCGATAAGCTGAATTTCTTGCATCTCAAGGAACATTTCTATGGACCTTGAGATTGTGCCCATGTAGGATTTTGGTAACTGAATTACATCAATCTTCGGGCAGGTTTCAATCAGTCCAAATACGTCCTTGTTTGATGGCCTAAAGGCCAGGTGAACAATGCGCTCATTAGGATTTAATGTAAAGATTTCTTCTCTTGAGCTAACAACTCTAATTTTCATGTTTTTCCCCCACTGTGAAATTTTTTTACGTTTTTACATTGATATAAGCTACTTACACGGGCTATAAATATTTATCTTACAGTCCCGTTATTTTTTATATAGTCTTCTGGCTCTCTTGCTCCCGGTAATTTCCTGCAATTAAACTAAAGAATGAGCCAACTGAAAGAATTGTTGAGATTTAAAGGTTCAAGTCACTAAAATGAAGAGATAATGAATAGATAAGCGTAGAAGACCATATAAAAACAAATTATTCAATAAATATACGTAGGCGTAAAATTATATATCAATGTAAATCTTAAATACTGCAAGCTATTATATAGTTTGAACAGCTCAGAACATTTATCTTCTCTAATAAGGTACTGTAGCTTCGCGAATAAATCCGCGTAGTTCAAAAATGAGAGTCTTTGATCATTAACTACTTGAGAATTAATTAAATTCGGGAGAATTAGTTATTGGATAGTCAATTAAATTCTTGACGGTTAATTAAAGCGAATAAATTAAGGAACCTTATCGATACTAAAGAACTTTATCGATATTAAGTAACTCTTTCGGGGTTTTTGTCTTGCAGGAAACAAAAAAAATTATGTTGCTGGTATTAGCAGTATTGCTTGCACTTCAAGCTACCACTGGCAGTGCTTCTGCTGAAACTATTTATGTTGAGCCTGGAAACTCGATTCAAACGGCAGTGGATAACGCGCATTCTGGGGATACAATAATTGTGGAGCCGGGAACGTACGCTGGAGACATAGAGATTTCAACTTCAAATCTAACCATAATGCCAAGCAGTCCATATAAAGCAATAATTAAAGCTGAAAATAATGCCTTCTATATTTATGAAAAAAATGTTGTAATAAAAAACTTTGATATAAGAGGTCCAGGGAATTCATCAGGTACTTGTTTTTCGTTTAGCCGTAGTGGATGTACTAACGGAGCTTTTTTCTGCACAGCTCAGAATAACAAAGTATCTAACTTTAGTATAGGTGCAGATGTTGGTTTTTATATGTACAGCGGAAGCGAATATATTCTCGACAATAATATTTCCAACTGCGGAACAGGAATAAATGCCTTTGATCTGATGTTTGAAACTCTAACAGTTAGTGGAAATAGAATTACAAACTGTGATAATGGATTATATCTTGTTGATGCTCAATGTAACATTACTAATAATATTTTTAACAATACTGTAAACGTAAATGCTCCTGATGGAACCGGAAGTACCTTCAACACTACGAAAACAATTGGAGAAAACATTGTAGACGGCCCTTACCTGGGCGGTAACTACTGGGCAATCCCCTCAGGCGACGGTTTCTCACAGACTCATACCGATAGTAACGGAGACGGTTTTGCAGATGAATACTATACATTAGAAGGGTCTTATGATTCTGTTGACTATCTGCCTCTTGTATCCTTTAATAATACTTCTGTTGATGCTTTTTCGGCGTCTCCTAATTAAGAAAAGTTCCATTAAAGGTTTCAGTATACTGACAAAAGTACAGGATCGCAAACTTCATGGAAATGGAGTTTTGGAGAGAAAAGGCAGTAACGATAAAACATGTTCGGATAGTTATAGTTATAAAATAAGTGAACATATTAAATTGACAAAAAAATATAAAAGATTAAGTCTAAGGTAATAGGGTCAGGTATTAAAAGTAGGCACACAAGACCTTTTTTACCTAATTATATATAATAGAGGGAATATTTTGATTGTATCTTACCCTATTTTTGAATAACTATGTTTATCGATAGAACTTTTTGTTTTCCGTATTCTATGAAAGCAATGTGCAACGTGATGCCAGCGATGACCCATCAAAATCTGTGCAATGCTCAAAAGCCCGATGAAAGCAATATTCTTGTAGATACAGAGATTTCACATTACTCGGCCTTATTCTTATCAAAAGATACCAGAAGAGTACTTTAAATCTGTTTTTTCTATCTCTTTTTTCATATCAAGAAATTAAGCATATGAGGTCATGTTTTAATAATATGACCATATCAGGAGACATAATCTATGAGCTCATAAATGATTACAATCATTACTAAGTAGTTAATTAACAAGCAGGAGTAAAAAGGAAGTAATGGTATGACTGAACGACAGGTCGAAAGTGTACTTATCGAGATTCCGAAGGGAAGCCGGAACAAATACGAATATGATAAAGAAAAGAAAGTGATTAAATACGACAGAATGCTTTTTTCTTCAATGGTATATCCCTCGGATTATGGTTTTTTCCCCGATACCCTGGCCCTTGATGGTGACCCTTTAGATGCCATGGTTTTAACATGGGAACCTACTTTTCCGGGTTGCGTAATAGATGTACACCTTGTAGCATTGTTTGACATGGAAGATGATAAAGGAAGAGATCAAAAAATCCTCTGTGTTCCAAAGAATGACCCTATGTGGAATTATATTGAGACAGTTGATCAGGTTCCGCCTCATCTATTTAAAGAAATTACTCACTTCTTCCAAACTTACAAGAATTTAGAGGAAAAACGCGTGAAAGTTATCGGTTGGAAAAGCCTCGAAACAGCCGTCACTATACTCCAGGAAGCTAAATCTCGATATATTGAACAAAAGAAGTAATGATCAGTGAGTAGTTTTAAGCTACGCCTACATTTACCGAAACCGATGATCTCAAAAATTACTATCGTAATAACCTTGACAATGTCCAGAAGACAGATCGTTTTTAGAGAGGTAGCACAGTCTTCCCCACTGATTCAATTCCTTCATATTCTCTGTCTTTTTGACCACTCTATCCGTCGATCGTGAGCTAGGTTCAACAGATAGCTCTCTGAGGCTTCAGAGAAATTACAATATTCATGCCAGAGCCACCCACCCGGCTGTTCTGGCACTACAATTATCCCCTTTTTATCTGCAACGCCCTGAAGGATTATCTGTGCGGCTTCTTCTGCAGGAATTGCGTCTTCAGGGGCTTTCACTTCTTCATGAACCGGACCCAATATAGGCTTTTTCCATATCTGCGAAACGACAGCGGCAGGGCATGCAACCGAGAAATGAATGCCTTCTTCCGCAAACTCGTACCGCATGCTTTCACTCATCCCGACCACTGCGTACTTGGTAGCGCAATAAAGAGCCTGGAATGGAAACGGTATCAATCCTGCAAGGGAAGCCGTATTAATGATGTGTCCTCCACCCTGAAGACGCATAATTGGCAACGCGGCATTAATGCTGTATATTACACTCCACAGATTGACATCAATAATGGATCGCCAGTGTTCAAGCGTGGCGTCGACGGTCGGCATCGTACCCCCGATTCCCGCATTATTAAACAAGAAGTCGATTCTACCTTCCTGGGCTACCATGTCTTGAACAGCCTTATCTACCTCCGGCTGTTTTGTCACATCAACAAGCAGAATACGAATCTGTCCGGTATATGCATCAAGATTCTTAGCCGCTGATTCCAGGCTTTCTGCATTCCGACCAGCCATGAAGACTATTGCTCCTTTCTCCAACAGTGCTTCACTTATAGCATAACCGATTCCAGAATTCGCACCGGTTACCAAGCAACATTTATCCTTGAAATAATCGTCAACCCCCATTTTCACTCCCCTTCTCCTTTTCACCGGTTGTTTTTTGACTGACTTTCTTATACATCCAGATGAAAGAACCAGTAAAGATTTACTTTCCCGCTTAAAGTATACCATTGTATTATCAATAAGGCTTTTGTCGACTTTGTCAGGTAATATTAGAATACGCGCAGATACGGATTATTTCTTGAAAATGCAAGTTTCTCTTGTGCATAGTCCAATTGGGTTATAACTGGCGAATTATTGCCAGATGAGCCACAGCATAGGCGACAGGACCTGTGTAAATCGTCTTGAATAGTGCCAATTTCTCTACAGAAAGTTCTGTAATGCCGAATAGAGAAAACATTGAGATAGTTAAAGTCACCATGATCAATATTGTACAGATGAACAGTACCGCGCCAAGTAATATCCCTTGCCTCGGCAACCGCAACAGTATCGATCCCGGATGGGGTAGATTTTCATTTTTGAAATGGCCAGCGCGAAGTTGGCGATTAATATCGGCTGTTGAGAAAACCGTTACAAGCCATGTCATCACGATTGAGGTAATTATAGTATCAATCAAAATCCCAGGTAAAGCAACGCTGTCCACATTCCTGTTAATAAGAAATGCCAGAAGGGGATTTACGACCATGTTAATCAGAGCAGTCGACAGGGCCTGTTTATGAATATATGAATCAATCGAGCTCATGCTTACTATACCTCCGCTCTATTAACAAAGTCGGCAGTGAAAAATCTTACCAGGGTCATCTGTTATTCCGTCATTGTTTTCGTCGAGCCTGCGTGGGGTATATCTCCGCCAAGTCTGCGAGATCGTTCTCGTTAATTACTTTCTGGAGCAAACCCGAAACTCCGGAATAGTCCTTTGAGACATCCATCCTGTTACCAGCAGTAGGTAATCCCCCAGAATTTACCTTTCTCTTCCGAAGTTGCGAATCGACAACTATGTTTTTTGAAGGTCCTTTATTTCTGGCTCTTATCTTTTCCTCGATTCATGCAAAGCGGACAAAACAGCATTAAACATTTGTCGATAAAACGATAAGCGTTCCTCAATAAAAAAATTCTCCAATAAAACGACAGATTCTAGACTTTCCATAACCTGCTGCGAGACTCTTTCTGACGCTTATTGCAGCATATCCACGATACCCGGCTACTCTCCTGTGTGTATGAGATTCCCAACTTAATTTAAACACTATATCACGCATATCACACATCTTTATGATATACTATAGATATGACGCATTTCTATATTTCATATAATATCACAATTATATCAGAATATCTGGGGGTTTGACAATGTTCCAATTTGAAGATGATAAGTGTTATAGAATGCCGGCCCATTTTGGTGGTTTTGACTGCCCTGGCCCTGGAGCAGCACTGTATTATAGGGATGCAGTTTCTGTATCCTTCACGTATACCACGGACGAAAACCAGCTGATCAGCTATGTGCCCGAAGGTTTTGAGCTGTTACGACCTCAGTTGAATATCTCTTACAGTCAGTTTCGAGAGATTGACTGGATGACGGGAGGAGGGTATAATCTTGTCCAGGTCAGCGTGCCAGCCCGTTTCAATGGTAAACGTGATCAGCTGGAAGGACAGTTTATTCTGGTGGTCTCGGAGAATAAAACCTAGACGATCCTTGGAGGAAGAGAAGAGACCGGCATCCCAAAAATCTATGCCGACATCGAGGACCTGCACATCATTCAACCGAACTACTACACCAGTGCCAGCTATGAAGGAAATACATTCCTGCGCCTGGAGATGCTCGGGGCAAAGCCTGTGGACGGGCAAACCTTGGCGGATATGCAGGCTTCTGCAGCCACGATCAATGCCCTTGGGTGGCGTTATATTCCTAAAGTCGGCGGTCCTGGAGCAGATTTGAGCCAGCCAATCCTATATCCCCAGGGTGCCGAGATTCACAGCGCCTGGACAGGTAACGGTACTGTCAAATGGACACAACTGAGCTGGGAGCAGAACCCTGGCCAGTGGCATATCATTAAGGCACTGGCAGAGCTTCCTATTCTCGAAATGGCTCCAGCCATCATGTCGAAAGGTATTGTCATTCTGAAACCCAGTAAAGGATTTGTTCTCGAGTAATTGAATGCCTGCCTGTTACAGTCTTCTGCAGGTTTTTCACAATCTTTTTTATGGAATGGCTCATAGATAGATTTATTTTATAAGGTATTTGCACTCGAGGCTCCTGAAAAACAAATGAATAACCGTTCTTTATTTCAAATATATGATTTCTAAGGATTCTAATAAGTATCTGTTCTCTGTTTTAAGGTTTATTAAGAATAAAAAGCTTCCATAAAGCTTCTTTTTTAAATCAAATCACTTTACACCCTATATTAGGGGAAGTATATTTATATTTTTGTCAGCCCATTTCATGATTGTCAGCAGGTTGAGAATCTGAAGACAAACGGAAAAACGGAAAAACAAAGCAGATGGAATAACGGAAAACCCAGACGACATAACGACTGGGAAACAAGACAAGCAGAATAACTCAATACAAGACAAATAGCTCAAAAGCAGGACAAACGAAAAAAACGAAAATAAAGATCAGTAACGGAAGTATACTATGAAAATAAAAACAAAAGGATTAAACTCAGTTTACCGTTTTGCAGCGGTAATGGTAGTATTATGCATTCTCTTCAGGAGCTTTTGCTTCGGAAAACAAACCTGCATTTACTCCTGGAGAGAACATAACTGAAGAAAATTTTACTGATGTTCAGGCGGAAATGCTTGATTCCATTAGCGAACAAATTACTGGGAAGTATACTATGAAAATAAAAACAAAAGGATTAAACTCAGTTTACCGTTTTGCAGCGGTAATGGTAGTATTATGCATTCTCTTCA
>Ga0183099_1001267_pt1 | contig 15057 bp, 9 predicted proteins | sample Biomet1_FD_127788 | JGI IMG/M metagenome (GOLD analysis project Ga0183099, IMG submission 127788) | Microbial communities from bioreactor (seeded with anoxic lake sediment) at LBNL, California, USA - Biofuel metagenome 1 | ecosystem: Engineered > Bioreactor > Anaerobic > Unclassified ... | reverse complement strand
TAAATCTTAGAGCATCGGCGGCATAAAACAACATCTTCTCTGTCATTAAAATGTCAACGTCCCGACACAGAAGCGTCACTCCAGAGATCAAGACTGAATTAGTCTGGACTAGATGGAGTTTGCCTGATGTTTACAGTCGATGAATTACTCTCGACCCATAGTTCAAAACCGGTACCCCGCTGGTACAAACCCTTTCTGCGCTACTTACTGTGCGAAAAAGAATTCCAACGTTTCGGCGAAAAATATCCGAATTTGCACGGTCTGGATTTCATTGAACAGGCGTTACGTTATTTATCCTTTGCCTGCGATGTTTGTGAAAATGAGTTAGAGCATATTCCGGCACAAGGGCCGGTTGTAATTGTAGCGAATCATCCGATTGGCTCATTAGACGGGTTAGCTCTGCTGCAGATCATTTCCCGCGTGCGCGGTGATGTGAAAATTATCGCCAACCAGCTGCTCAGTCAGATCAAACCGCTGAATGAATTATTACTGCCCGTAGATAATATGAATGGAAATACGCAACGGCAGCAGATCACGGCAATTAATGATCATTTGGGTAAAGGTGGTGCCTTGATCGTGTTTCCGGCCGGAGAGGTATCACGCTTAAACATTCACGGTATTTATGATGGCCGTTGGAATAACGGCTTTTTACGCTTAGCAACACAACACCGGGCGCCGATTGTGCCGATCCATATCTCGGGGCATAACTCATGGCTATTTTATGGCACTTCATTACTGAATAAATCGCTGTCGACGCTGTTGCTGGTTCGGGAAATGTTCCACCAGCGTAAGGGGCACATTAAGATCCGTATCGGTGCCAAGATCCCCTTCAGTGAATGGTCTAAATTACCCGTCACCGGTAAGGCATTAGCCAAACTATTCCGTAAACATCTCTATCGTTTGGGCAAAGGTAAATCCGGCATTCTAACTACTGAAGCCCCCATCGCCTTAGCTGAAAATCGGGTAAAACTGAAAAAAGCGGTTGAAGCCTGCCAGCCACTGGGCAATACCCCGGATGGTAAACACATTTATCTCTATCGCCGTGAACAAGCGCCCTCTTCCGTGATCTTAAAAGAACTTGGCCGGTTAAGAGAAATTGCCTTTCGGGCGGTCGGTGAAGGCACCGGGCTGCGCCGCGATCTCGATAGCTTTGATGATGATTATTACCACTTATTGTTGTGGGATAACAAAGAGCTGGAAATTGTTGGTGCCTACCGTTTTATGCCGACCAAAGAGCAATTAGAACGGAAAGGTCATAAAGGTTTGTATAGCTATGGCTTGTTTCATTACGACACCGCGATGACGCATATTCTCGATCAGGGAATTGAACTTGGTCGTAGCTTTATTCAGCCGCGTTATTGGGGAAAACGCAGCCTCGATTATTTATGGCAAGGTATCGGCGCATTTTTAGCGCAGAACCCTCAATACCGTTATCTGTTCGGGCCGGTATCGATGTCGGCCAGTTTGCCAACGCCAGCGCGTGATCTGCTGGTTTCATTTTACAAACTGCATTTCAGCCCACGCTGGCCGTTAGCTCGTTCACGTCAGCCCTATGCGAATGGCTCACTGGACATTGCCAGTCAATTTATTGGTGAAGATTACCAGCAGGATTTAGGCATATTAAAGTCCATGCTCGACAATTTAGGTTGCAGCATTCCCACTTTATATAAGCAATATTCTGAATTATGCGAACCCGGTGGTGTGCAATTTCTGGATTTTGGTATCGACCCGGATTTTGGTAACTGTGTGGATGGTTTGGTCTTAGTTGATGTACACAAGATGAAGCAGAACAAACGGCAACGCTATATCGATTGCCATTTGCTTGATAACACAGTGACGACTGCAACTGCGTAAACTGATTTGGCGAAAACAAAACGCCCCGAATGTATCGGGGCGTTTTACTATCCTGATATTCGCAACACGGTCATGTATTAAATTAAAGCTTGTAACCCAGTTGCTGACGTAGATAAGCACCAGAGCCCAGCAAGCCCGGTTGTTCATGTGTGATCAGGAAAACAGGGATAGATTCCAGATAACCGTGGAAACGACCTTTATCTTCAAACGCAACACGGAAGCCAGAGGCTTTGAAGAATTCGAGGAAGCGAGGAACAATACCACCAGCGATGTAAACACCACCGAAGGTGCCCAGATTCAGCGCCAAGTTACCGCCGAAACGCCCCATCAGTACACAGAACAAACTCAGCGCACGACGACAGTCGATATCTTCATCTGACAATGCCCGTTCAGTGACATCTTTTGGCTGCAGTTTTTCAGGCACACGCTCATCAGACAGCACTAAACCACGATAAATATTCACCAAACCAGGGCCAGACAGCAGACGTTCAGCCGATACGTGACCAAGTTCTTCACGGAGCGCTTCCAATACCATCACTTCTTCAGTGCTGTTAGGGGCGAAGTCAACGTGACCGCCTTCACCAGGCAAGCTCATCCACGCTTCGCCGGTATGCACCAGATGAGCAACACCCAAACCTGTGCCAGCACCATAAACTGCGATCGGTTTGCCGGCTTGCGCCGCTTCACCGCCGAATTGAATTTTGTCTTCCGCTTTCAACGCCGGAATTGCCATCGAAATCGCAGTAAAATCGTTAATGATGGAAAGATGTGACAGCCCCAAATTCTGCTGCATTTCACTTTGTGAAAAGGCCCATGTGTGGTTGGTCATAGCAACCCAGTCACCTGTGATTGGACAAGCAATTGCGATACATGCACTGCTGACTTTAGCAGCAGTCTCTTCCAGATAAACGCGGATCACCGCTTCAAGAGACGGATATTCAGCACCTGAATAGTTTTTGATGTGCGATAAGCTACCATCCTGCAAACTACACAATGCGAGACGAGCATTAGTACCACCAACATCGCCCACCAGAACCTGTTCAGCCATTATAATTTCCCCCAGAAAATCGCTCATGTCGGAATATCAATATAGTTACAATAGTTTACTCTCACTAACTAGCAGTCTACATATTGTCAGAAACAGAAAACGCCAAACAGATCACAGCATCTGTGATTTGATCAACAAATGTTGTTTTTTTCCTACATTTTGCTGTCTATGCAAACGTTATCTGTTACCTTTAACATTAATAACAACTAACCAACACTATTCGCTGCGAGCTGGATCACTAAGCATGAATACACTGGAAAAAATCACTAAACATCTGGAACATTTCAGTAAATCAGAGCGCAAAGTCGCCGAAGTGATTCTACATTCGCCTCAGGTTGCGATTCATTCCAGTATTGCTACGCTCGCCAAAATGGCGGATGTCAGTGAACCAACAGTTAACCGTTTTTGTCGTCGTCTCGACACAAAAGGCTTCCCCGATTTCAAGCTGCATCTGGCGCAGAGCCTCGCTAATGGCACGCCGTATGTGAATCTGCATGTCGAAGAAAATGACACGCCGGATGAATACACCACCAAGATCTTTGAATCGACCATCGCCTGTCTGGAAGTGGCCAAAAACAGTCTGGATACCACAGCGGTTAATCGCTGCGTTGACCTGCTTACGCAAGCCAAAAAGATCTCTTTCTTTGGCTTAGGCGCCTCATCTGCCGTAGCCCATGATGCCTTGAACAAATTCTTCCGTTTTAACATTCCCGTTGTCTGTTTTGATGACATCGTCATGATGCGGATGAGCTGTATTAATAGCAGTGACGGTGATGTCGTTGTCGTGATTTCACACACCGGCCGCACCAAAGCACTGGTCGAAATCGCGGCATTGGCGCGCCACAATGATGCAACGGTGATAGGTATTACGGCACAGGATTCCCCGTTAGCCGCCCAATGTAATCTGGTGTTATCGATGGATGTGCCGGAAGACACTGATGTCTATCTGCCAATGGCTTCGCGTATCGCACAACTGGCATTAATTGATGTTTTAGCGACCGGATTTACATTACGTCGAGGCGTAAAATTCCGTGAAAATTTGAAGAAGGTCAAAGAAGGGATAAAAGATTCTCGCTTTGAATCACTGCATCAGTGAAATCGTTTCCTATATCCCGCATCATGCCCTCACCGTGTATCAAAATGTGTCGTTTCGTATCATCGAAATGACACAACTGACCTGTAATGTTCCTACAACTTACATTCTCGCACATTTATTGCAGGTCACTTTTTTCATATTAATTTCCGTTTTTTGTTATTTACATATTTATAACTAACTCATGGAGCTGAAGATGTTAAGAAGAACTAAAATTGTGACCACACTGGGTCCGGCAACTGATCGTGAAGGCGTTCTGGAAGGGATTTTGGAAGCCGGTGCCAACATGGTACGCATGAACTTTTCTCACGGTACCGCCGAAGATCATATTGCCCGCGCGAAGCATATTCGTGAGCTGGCAGCCCGTCTGGGTAAATCAATTGCTATTCTGGGCGACCTGCAAGGCCCGAAAATTCGTGTATCTACCTTCAAAGACAACAAGATTATGTTGAAAGTGGGTGACAAATTCCTGCTGGATGCCGAATTGGGTAAAGGTGAAGGTACGCAAGAACAAGTCGGTATCGACTACAAAAAATTGCCGGAAGACCTTGTTGATGGTGACATTTTGTTACTGGACGATGGTCGAGTACAACTGAAAGTAGACAGCGTTGAAGGCAGCAAAATTTTCACCACCGTGACTGTGGGTGGCTTTTTGTCTAATAACAAAGGTATCAACAAAAAAGGTGGCGGTCTGTCTGCCCCGGCGTTGACTGAAAAAGACAAAGCAGACATCAAAACTGCCGCATTGATGCAAGTTGATTATCTGGCCGTTTCTTTCCCACGTAACGGTGCGGATCTGAACTATGCGCGTGAGCTGGCTCGTGAAGCAGGCTGTAACGCTAAAATCGTTGCCAAAGTAGAACGTGCTGAAACGGTTGCCACTGACGAAGCGATGGAAGACATCATTCTGGCTTCCGATGTCGTGATGGTAGCGCGTGGCGATTTGGGTGTGGAAATCGGTGACTCTGAACTGATGGGTGTGCAGAAAAAACTGATCCGCAGTGCCCGTAAACTGAACCGTGTCGTTATCACTGCAACACAGATGATGGAATCGATGATCAAAGCACCGATGCCAACACGTGCAGAAGTCATGGACGTCGCTAACGCGGTGCTGGACGGTACTGACGCAGTCATGCTGTCAGCAGAAACAGCCGCTGGTGACTTCCCGATTGAAACTGTGATGGCGATGGCTAACGTATGTCTGGGTGCCGAAAAACATCCAAGCGTTAACGTGTCTAATCACCGCATGACTTACACGTTCAACTCGGTTGAAGAAACCATCGCAATGAGCACCATGTATGCAGCTAATCACATGCAAGGTGTAAAAGGCATTGTCGCGATGACAGAATCAGGCACGACCCCACTGCTGATGTCACGTTTAAGCTCTGGTCTGCCAATTTTCGCATTGTCTCGCCACCAGCAAACGCTGAACTGGTGTTCGCTGTATCGTGGTGTTACGCCAGTTTATTTTGATGGTGATGAAACTCAGCCAGTGATCCAGACTTGCCGTGACGCGATCAATGAGCTGAAGAGCCGTGGTCATCTGAAATCAGGCGATTTGATCCTGATGACTTATGGCGACAAGATCGAAACAATTGGTGGCACAAACACTTGTAAGATGATGATTGTAGAATAATTTCTATCATTAAATAAATAACGCCGGCTTTATGCCGGCGTTATCGTTTCTATATCTCGGTCAACCGTGTAACAGATCTGAACTGTGCCGATAACTCAGATCAACACACACTTTATTGCGTCCGGTATGTTTAGCCCGATACAGCGCGTCATCTGCCTGACTAAGCAATGCATCCAGATTGTAATCAACTGATCCGGGAGCGCTGATCCCGATAGAGACGGTAAAACGCATTGGCGTATCAGAACTCTGCAGCCATATTTCACAATCTTCAACTGAACTTCTCAGCCGTTCTGCCACGACGACAGCGCCTTCTCGGTCGGTCTCAGGAAGTAAAATCGCAAACTCTTCGCCCCCGATCCGCCCTTCGATATCAACCACCCGCAATGTCTTCCGAAAAATATCGGCCAGTGTCACCAGCACTCGATCACCGGCTTTATGACCATAGGTGTCATTGATCATTTTGAAGTTATCGATATCGAGCATCAGGATCGTGAAGTTATGCCCATAGCGTGATGCTTTTTTGATTTCCCGCTCGGCCAACTCCATAAAATAACCCCGATTATTCAACCCCGTCAGATAATCCTGACGAGCCTGTAACTCGAGTTTTGTTAACAAAGCTTTGTGTTCTGTTATATCGCGACTGATTTCCATGATCGCAACAGGTCGACCATTTTCATCTCGTTTCACCGCCCATCGGCTGGCAACCACAATTTGGGAGCCATTTTTGGTCGTGTATTTAAGCTCACCTTCCCACTGTCCGGTACGAAAGAGAATATCTTCAATTTCACCTTGTGGCTGTGGGAACTGCGTTTGCAATAACTGATGAATATACTGATTACACGCTTCTTCCTGTGACCAGCCATAGGTTCTTTCTGCACCACTATTCCAAAAAGTGACGCAATAATTCATGTCGCGAACAATAATCGCATCATGGGCTAATTCAATTAATTCAGCTTGATCATGTAACTGTTTTTCCGCCAATTTCCGTTCACTAATATCGGTATGGGTTCCTGACATCATCAGTGGTGTGCCATCTGCCGCTCGGCTGACAACCTTGCCATGCGTCAGAACGTATTTCCATCCACCCGATTTAGTTCGGCAACGTAGCTCCACCTGATGACAGGGGATCTGTCCGGCCAAATGCAGATTGATCGATTCTATTGCTTTCGCCAGATCATCCGGATGAACATGCTGGGCCCAATTCTCCACTGAGAAATTACCTTCACCGGGTTTATATCCCAACATGGATTCAAAACGATCGCTGACAATGAATTGCTTATTTGCCAGATCCCAATCCCAAAAGCCCAACTCTGAGCCATCTAAAACGCGTTGGAGACGCGCTTCACTTTCCAACAACGATAGAGCTTCTTCACCCATTTTTTTATTTTTCATATCACAAACTCTGTCGTTATTGCTTGAGCCATCAATAGTTCATCGAACTGTTCAATGGGCAGAGGCCGACCAAACAAATATCCCTGATAAGCATAACATCCCAGATTAGCCAGCAATGCACGCTGAATCTCAGTTTCCACACCTTCAGCAATAACCGATAACTTCATCGTCTGGCCGAGAACAATAATGGTCTGTGCTATCGCCACGCTGTTTGGATCTTCCAGTAATTCCCGCACAAAAGAACGATCAATTTTTAACTGATCCAATGGCAGTCGGCGCAAATAAGCAAGTGACGAATAGCCCGTACCAAAGTCATCCAGCGAAAAGCCGACGCCCTGTGCTTTTAATTCCGACATTTTAGCGATGACATCATCGACTTTATCGACCAGCAGACTCTCGGTCAGTTCCAGCTTGAGTTGCTGCGGGTTAGCGCCTGTGCGCTGTAATATAGCCAGCACCTGTCCGACAAAATCGGATCGATTAAACTGGATTGCACTGACGTTAACCGCAATAGTAAGTTTTTCTTTTTCTGGGCATGCCGCCCAACTAGCCAGCTGCAGGCACGCCGTCTCTAACACCCAGAGCCCCATGGGCTGGATCAGTCCTGACTCTTCTGCAACAGGAATAAAAGCATCCGGTGGAACCAGACCAAAACCGGGGCGCTCCCAACGGATCAACGCTTCAGCTCCGGTAATATGCCCTTTGACATCAACCTGCGGCTGATAATACAACCGGAATTGCTGCTCACGTAGCGCATCACGTAACCCTGTTAATAATTCCGCCCGGAACGTAACAGCCGCCTGCATTTCCGGATCGAAAAAGCGCAGTGAATTCCGCCCCGATGATTTGGCTTCATACATAGCCAGATCCGCTTGCTTCATTAATTCATCAACACTGCTATTGGCCTGACTGGAAAACAGCGTGATACCAATGCTCACACTGCCCATATAGTTTTGGCTGCCAAGTTGATAATTCTGGTTAAGCGTCTCTAAAATTTTCTGCGCAGCGGCTTCGGCTTGTGTGGCCGCTTCTTGCGGGTTCTGACTGAGATCTTCCAGCATAACCAGAAACTCATCCCCGCCTAAACGAGCCGCAGTATCATTTATCCGGATACACGCGGTTATCCGCTCCGCTACTTGCTGTAACAGACGATCACCAACATCATGGCCCAGGGTGTCATTGAGGGTTTTGAAATTATCGAGATCGATGAACAACAGCGCACCAACACTCTGGTTGCGGATGCTGGCAGCGACAGCCTGCTGCAAGCGATCTAGTAATAAACGCCGATTGGGTAATCGGGTCAGTGCATCATAAAACGCCAGATGCATGATCTGAGCTTCTGCATCTTTGCGCTGAGTAATATCGATCTGAGAACATACGTAGTGCGTTATTTGCCCCTTACTGTCTCTGACTGCCGTGATGGTGATCCAATTGGCATAGACCTCACCACTTTTACGGCGGTTCCAGATCTCGCCTTGCCAGAACCCGTTATCCAGCAAACTCTGCCACATCGTCTCGTAAAATAACGCAGGGTGATAATCTGATCGGATCAGCCGGGGTGTCTGCCCGACCGCCTCTTCTGCTGAATAGCCCGTGATCAGAGAAAACATCTGATTAACACGCAGAATGATCCCCTGGGCATCGGTAATGAACATGCCTTGTTGTGACTCGAAAGCGGCGGCAGCGATACGCAGTTCAGACTCCGCACGAACGAGGCTGCTCATGTCCGCATCCATGCAAAACAAGATCGGCGGATGATCGGGAATCGCGATAACAGTATGGCTGGAATGGACATGCACGGAATGGCCGTTTTTATGTTTCAGCTCTAACCGACCGGCAGGAATGCCTTGCCCGGATTCAAACATCCAATGCACTGCACCTTCGACTTCACGTCTAATTTCAGAAGGAATAATCAGATCCAGCAAATTGCCGCCTAATGCTTCTGCGGCTGTGTAGCCATAGATTTTTTCTGACGCCTGATTCCAGTAAACCACCGTGCCGTCTGGCAGGTATCCCTGAATTGACATAGCATCAGCCTCGTCAAACAGCTTTTTAAAACGAGCTTCGCTGACCTCTCTGGAATGCGTTCCATCCGGTAACGCAGAATAAGGTGTTATTTCTGCCATGTATGTCCCTGTAACCAAATAGAAAGCGGTGTCAGATAAAACTGACCTGATCTAGGTATATATTAAAAATGCTATTTTTTCCTCCCGATAAGCACCTTTAAGACTGGGAACAGGATCTGGATAAACTTTATGAAATTGAGTATGAACTCATTGCTGAGTTTTAATCTTGTTTGAAAGCAAAAGGACTAATCTGGCAACCTGTACTATGATGTATTGAGAAACATTACCTTAGTTATCAAATGACAAGGATTGAGTACGCCGTGTTAGAACCCTGCATTCCTCATGATGAAATCACTCGTCAGATCACATTGGATTCACTCAACATTCTTGATATGCCTCCCGTTGAACAACTTGATCGCGTAACCCGACTGGCAGCCGGCTATTTTAAGGTAACGACAGCACTCGTTTCGCTGATTGATGAAAACCGGCAATGGTTTTTATCTCGATTTGGGCTGGATGCCACCGAAACGCCGCGCAATATCTCGTTCTGTGGCCATGCCATTTTACAAAATGACACCTTCATTGTGCCGGATGCGAAAAATGATGAACGCTTTAGCGATAACCCTTTAGTCACGGGCAAGCCGTATATCCGGTTTTATGCCGGACAACCCGTCTATTCCAAACAAGGGTTGGCGCTGGGAACACTTTGCCTTATTGATGGAACGCCGAGAATATTCTCAGCAGAGGAAATTAAAGCTCTCAAAGACTTTGCCAGTATGGTTGAGCAATATTTACAAAGTCTGGAAGTGATCATCCATTCGGTACAAGTACAGCAACATCTTGATGAGTCAGAATCACTCTTCGAACAAACATTCAATCAGTCTGCGGTGGGTATGGCACTCGTTTCATTAGATGGTGCCTGGCTCAAAGTTAATCCCTTTTTATGCAATTTATTGGGCTATTCCGAATCAGAACTTTTGCAAAAAACATTTCAGGACATTACCCACCCGGATGATTTAGGCGAAGACCTGAATAATGTGAACAAATTACTTAGCGGCGAAATTAACAATTACAGCATGGAGAAACGTTATCTTTGTGCAGATAAATCGTACACATGGATCTCACTTACCGTCGCTTTAAATAAAACTATTGAGGGTAAGGCACATCATTTTATCGGTGTGATTAAAGATATTAACGAACGGAAAAAAGCGGAGCAGGCATTATTAATGCTCCAGCAAGAATTGGAACACCGCGTTTATCAGCGAACTAAAGAGTTAGAGCTGGCCATTAAGCAGTTAAATCAGGAAATAGAACAACGTATTGCGATCCAAAACCGGCTTAATGCTCAAAAAGAACGGTTCCGATTAACACTGGAAAATACCTCAGATGCATTTATTGAAATTAATGAAATCGGTAAAATTATCGGTTGGAACCCTTCTGCCGAGCGCATATTTGGCTGGAGTCATGAAGAGGCCATGTCGCAATCTATTGATCAGTTGATCGTTCCGGCAGACATGAGAGAGCAGCATCAACGCGGATTTATGAATTATCAGAAGTCAGGGCAATCAAAAATGATGGGGCAACGACTTCAATTGATGGCGCAGAAAAAAGATGGATCCATATTTCCGATTGAAATGACACTGAATGAAAACAAAATCGATGGAAAACGATTTGTTACAGCATTCCTGCACGACATATCAGAGCGCATCAGCTTTGAAAAAGAGATCTTAGAAGGCCGACTGCGCCTGCAAACAATCGCCGATAATATGCCCGCGCTTATTTGCCATGTAGATAGAGATTTGAACTTTATTTTTGCTAATAAGACATATGAAACCTGGTTTGGTTTTTCTGCAGAACAACTGAAAAAAATGAAGCTACCAGAGATCATTGATCAAGAAACGTTTGAAAGAGCTAAACCGCATTTAGATCGCGCATTACAAGGTATCTCCGTTACTTATGAGCGCAAATTGGTTACTGCAAAAAGAGAGATTTATCTTCAAGTTACCTTGATACCAGCGCAAGGCGGTGTCAATGGCGTCTATATTCTGGCAATGGATATTACTGAGTTAAAAGCCTTACAGGCAATGCATGAATATGATGCCAGTCATGATGTGCTAACCAATTTACCCAACAGACGTGCTTTTACATTCTTATTGGAAAATGCCATTCATGTGGCATCCCAAAATAATAATGGTCTTGCACTCTTATTTTTAGATTTGGATAATTTCAAAAACTTTAATGATACCTACGGCCATGAATTTGGGGATCACGTTTTAAAACATTTTGCAGAAGTGCTCAAAAGTTCAATACGTCAGACCGATATAGTTGCTAGGCTGGCGGGCGATGAGTTCACCATCATTCTAACCGAGTTAAATGACCCCGAAGAAGATGTTCGTCAAATCTGCGACAAAATATTGTTTGCACTGAAAGAAGTTAAAATAATCGAACAACTCCCAGTAATACTGTCTTCCAGTATTGGTGCGGCTATTTGTTATGCTGGTGATAAGACCAGCATGGATGTATTGATGTCGAAAGCCGATGCCGCGATGTATCGGGCTAAAGAGGCCGGAAAAGGGATATATTCGATTAACTGATTAAATTTACCTGTTCTTTAAGCCAGTCAGTAAAAGCGCGCAGTCGTGGGCGTTGCGCGTTTTCTTTCGGGTAAAACAGCTCATAATTCCGTCCAGCAGAAACAATCGGCCCGCATGGGCTCACTAATTGGCCGGAAGCCAACATCTGGCTTAATAAGACATGACGACCCATTAATACCCCCATACCGTTTAAAGCGGCTTGTAAGGCCAACATATAGTTGTTAAACCCGTAATAGCGCCCTTCCAATGGCAGATTTATGCCGCTAGATTCACACCAGATCCGCCATTCTGAAAATAAATTTTGTACATCGGTTGATTCAGAGGCATGTAAAAAACAGGCATCGCTCAGTCGTTCTGGGTTTCCTTGCAAGTTAAGTTGTGCGGCATAGGCGGGCGAACAGACTGGTAATAATTTTTCTTCGAATAACGGTTCCCGATATAAATCCGGATAGTGCGTTGCGCCATAATAAATAGCCAAATCAATATGTTCTTCATTAAAGTCGACCGTTCCAGCCCTTACCCGCAGCATGACATTTAGGCTGGGCCAGCGTTGCTGAAAATCAGGTAATCGCGGCATAAGCCATAGTTGCCCGAAAATAGGTGCTAAACCGATCGTGAGCGTTCCACGCAGATCGTTATAGAGAATATCGTCTATTTCATCATCAATTCGACGTAATGATTTCGTCAATGTCAGTAATAATCGTGAACCTTCCGCTGTTAATGCCAACTTTCGCGTCATACGCATGAACAAACGAAAACCCAACAGCTTTTCGAGTTGCTGAATCCGGTGACTCACAGCACTGGGTGTGAGGTGCAGCTCATCGGCAGCAAGTTTAAAGCTCTGAAATCGGGCTGCGATCTCAAAGGTGCTTAGTAGCGATAATTTATTGTGCGGGATCACGCAGCTCATCCATTTTATAGGTGAATTTAATTCATCTATATCAGCAGATTTTTCGTTTGTTTGCCGCTATTTATGCCATTTAGAATATAAAAAATACCCTATAACTCAACAATAATCAGGTTTCCACGATGTCTTACAAATTACCAGACGGTTTTCTATGGGGTGGCGCAGTCGCTGCTCATCAAGTTGAAGGCGGCTACAACCAAGGCGGTAAAGGGCTGAGTATCTGTGATGTTCTCTCTGGCGGGTCGGTTGATCATGACCGAGTGATCACAGACGGCATTCAAGAAAAAGTCTATTACCCTAACCATGAAGCGACTGATTTTTATCATCATTTTAAAGAAGACATCGCATTGTTCGCTGAAATGGGTTTTAAATGCTTCCGTACCTCTATCGCTTGGACACGTATATTCCCTAATGGCGATGAATTAGAGCCTAACGAAGAAGGTTTAAAATTCTATGATGAATTCTTCGACGAGCTGCTGAAATATAATATTGAGCCTGTCATTACCCTCTCCCATTTTGAAATGCCTTATCATCTGGTTAAAGAATATGGCGGATGGGCAGATCGCAAAGTAATTGATTTCTTTGTTCGTTATTCTGAAGTCGTTATGCAACGCTATAAGAATAAAGTGAAATACTGGATGACCTTCAATGAAATTAATAACCAGGCAAAATATGCCTACCCGTTATTCGGTTATTGCTGCTCAGGCGTCATCTTTAATAATTATGAAAAACCAGAAGAGATGATGTATCAGGTGGTGCATCACCAACTGGTGGCCAGTGCTAAAGTGGTGAAATTAGGCCACGCCATTAATCCTGATTTTAAAATCGGCTGCATGATTGGCTTTATTCCTTATTATCCGTTCTCGTGCAATCCAAACGATATGATGTATTCGGTTGAAAAAATGCATAAACATTTTGTCTTCAGCGATGTGCACATGCGTGGCGCCTACCCTTCCTATGCCCTGAAAGAATGGGAACGTAAAGGTTATAACATCGCGATGGAACCTGAGGATGCCCAAACGCTGAAAGAAGGTTGCGCCGATTATCTTGGTTTTAGCTATTACATGACCAACACCGTCAAAGCAGACGATTTGGGCACAAATACAGGGCTGACTTCCGGTAGTGTCACCAACCCACATATCACAGCATCAGATTGGGGCTGGCCAATTGATCCGGTTGGGTTACGTTATGCCATGAATGTGCTGTATGAGCGTTACCAAAAACCGTTATTTATCGTGGAAAATGGCTTTGGTGCCTACGATAACGTGGAAGAGAATGGCGAGATCAATGACGACTATCGCATTGGTTATCTGAAGGCACACATCGAGCAAATGGCAACCGCCATTGCTGTTGATGGCGTTGATTTGATGGGGTATACCCCATGGGGTTGTCTGGATTGTGTGTCATTTACCACTGGTGAATATCGCAAACGTTATGGTTTTATCTATGTGGATAAACATGACGATGGCACTGGCACCATGGTGCGCAGTCGTAAGAAAAGCTTCTACTGGTATCAGCAAGTGATCAGCAGCAATGGTGAAAATCTTTAAATTTCTAATTTATATTTAACGCATTACTTTGAGCCGTTCAATTGAACGGCTTTTTACATCATATACCCCATCTGGGGTATATATCCTGTCTGCTTGATGATGATATCGTCATTTTCAGTTTCTAGAAAAACTAACGAATCAATTAGTTAGCGCATACATCAAAAGCAAGGACAGCAAGATGAATACTTCTTTGAAATTATTAACCGTAATGATGGGCTTCACAATGTCTCAGGCCGTGTTGGCAGATGAGTTATCAGTGATCTCTTTTGGTGGCGCTAATAAAGATGCGCAAGTGAAAGCCTATTATGAGCCGTTTAGTAAAGAGACTGGTACCAAAGTTGTCGCTGGTGAATACAACGGTGAAATGGCAAAAATCAAAGCCATGGTGGAATCAAAAAGCGTGTCATGGGATGCCGTAGAAGTTGAATTATCTGAAGTTCAGCGCGGCTGTGATGAAGGCTTATTTGAAAAAATTGATTACAAAGTGATTGGTGCCAAAACTGATTTCTTAGCGGGTTCCGCCGTGAAGTGCGGTGTGGGTATGTTTGTCTGGTCAACTGTCATGGCTTACGACAGCAGTAAACTGAAAAATGCACCAACCTCATGGGCTGATTTCTGGGACACCAAAAAATTCCCGGGCAAACGTGGTTTACGTAAAACCGCAAAATACGCGGTTGAAGCAGCGTTGCAAGCAGATGGCGTAAAAGCCGCTGATGTTTATAAAGTGCTGGCAACTTCTGAAGGGGTTGATCGTGCGTTCAAGAAACTCGATGAACTGAAACCCAACATTCAATGGTGGGAAGCCGGAGCACAAGCGCCACTAATATCTGGTTTCTGGCGATGTCGTAATGACCACCGCTTAACAATGGCCGTATCGCGAATGCGAATTAAAGAAGGTAACGCCTCGCTGAAGATGG
>Ga0183099_1001266_pt1 | contig 15060 bp, 13 predicted proteins | sample Biomet1_FD_127788 | JGI IMG/M metagenome (GOLD analysis project Ga0183099, IMG submission 127788) | Microbial communities from bioreactor (seeded with anoxic lake sediment) at LBNL, California, USA - Biofuel metagenome 1 | ecosystem: Engineered > Bioreactor > Anaerobic > Unclassified ... | reverse complement strand
AGTCTTTAACTTAAGGACTTTATTTTATTTTTTGACTCAATTGTGCTCTGGGCAGCCACCAGTCTTGCAATCGGAACTCTGTAAGGATTTATATTTGTTTTCATAGTCCAGTGACTGAAATCAATCATATAGTTAAAGTTTCCAAAAAAGAATGTACAAAAATAGTAATATGGGCAGGATAAATCCTGCCTCTTCTTAAATAAGTCTTTAACTTAAGGACTTTATTTTATTTTTTGACTCAATTGTGCTCTGGGCAGCCACCAGTCTTGCAATCGGAACTCTGTAAGGAGAGCAGCTTACATAGTTAAGGCCTATTTCGTAGGCGAAGTGGATGGACTTCGGCTCTCCGCCGTGTTCTCCGCAAATTCCCATTTTGAGGTCGGGTTTGACGGAGCGGCCTTTTTCTATTCCGATTTTCATAATCTCGCCAACGCCTTCCTGGTCCAGAACTGCAAACGGATCATGCTCAATAATTCCGGCCTTCTGGTAGATGGGTATGAATTTGGATACGTCATCACGGCTGAACCCGAAGGTTGTCTGGGTCAGGTCGTTTGTTCCAAAGGAGAAGAAATCGGCTTCCTGTGCAATTTTGTCTGCGATAATCGCAGCTCTGGGCAGCTCGATCATTGTTCCTACTTTGTAATCGATCTTTACGCCTTTCTCTGCCATGACGGTCTCTGCCATCTTGCAGACCTCTTTCCTGGTGATGGAAAGCTCTTTTACAAGGCCCACGAGAGGTATCATGATTTCAGGAACAATCTGCATTCCCTCGGTTGCAAGTTCACAGGCCGCTTCCATGATTGCGCGCACCTGCATATCATAGATTTCCGGATAGGTTATTCCGAGCCTGCATCCCCTGTGACCAAGCATAGGGTTGAGTTCTTTGAGGGAAACAACACGCTTGATGATCTTCTTTACCTCGTCGATCTTTCCGCAGTCTCCTGAAGCCTCAAGCTCCCTTAGTTTTGCGTCCAGCTCTTCTTTGTCAGGAAGGAACTCATGGAGAGGAGGATCAAGCAGCCTGATAGTTACGGGCAGGCCTTCCATGCTGCGGAAGATCCCAAGGAAGTCTTCCTTCTGCATAGGGAGTAATCTTTTGAGGGCTTTTTTCCTGGACTTCTCGTCTTCGGCCATGATCATTTCCCTTACTGCGGGAATCCTGTCTTCCCCGAAGAACATATGTTCAGTTCTGCAAAGTCCTATACCTTCAGCCCCGAGTTCACGGGCAAGGCCTGCATCTGCCGGATTGTCTGCATTTGTTCTCACTCCGAGAGTTCTAATCTCATCAGCCCAGAGAAGGATCTCCTTCAGATCATCACTAATTTCGGCATCAATCAGCTCTACTTTCCCGATGATTACGCTGCCTGCACTTCCATCAATGGTAATATAATCGTGCTTCTTAATAGTGTGACCATTTACCATGAAGATGCCGCTCTTTGTATCGATTGAGATATCTCCGCAACCTACAACGCAGGGCTTACCCATACCTCTTCCAACGACTGCGGCATGAGAGGTCATTCCTCCGCGCACGGTAAGGACACCCTGGGCAGCTGCCATTCCTCCTATATCTTCAGGGGAAGTTTCGGTTCGGACAAGAATTGTCTTTTCTCCTTTCTCAGCCATTTCCTCAGCTGCTTCGGCAGTAAACACAACTTTTCCTACAGCTGCACCGGGTGATGCCGGAAGTCCCCTTGCAACCACTTCAAGTTTTGCGTTGGGATCAATTCTCGGGTGCAGGAGCAGGTCGATATGTTCGGCTTTAACCCTTGTAACTGCGGTTTCCTTATCAATGAGCCCTTCTGCTACCATATCCGTTGCGATCTTCACGGCTGCGGCAGCTGTGCGCTTTCCTGTCCTGGTCTGCAGCATGTAGTAGTTTTCCTTCCTGGATAGTAAACTCTATATCCTGCATATCTTTGAAGTGAGCTTCAAGCCTCTGACAGATATCAACAAGCTGTTTGTAGGCTTCTGGGATCTTGTTCCCAAGAGTGTCAATGAAGTCCGGAGTCCGGATGCCCGCAACAACATCTTCGCCCTGTGCGTTGATAAGGTACTCTCCGAAAAACTTCTTTTCTCCTGTAGACGGGTTTCTTGTAAAAGCAACTCCTGTACCTGAGGTGTTTCCTCTGTTCCCGTAAACCATTGTCTGTACATTGACGGCTGTGCCCCAGCTGTCATCAATTTCGTTAAGTTTTCTGTAAGTGATGGCTCTTGGATTATTCCATGAATCAAAAACAGCATCAATTGCCATCTGAAGCTGAATTTTTGGATCCTGGGGGAAATCAAACCCTTTTTCAAGTTTAATTACTCCCTTGAACCTATCAACCAGCTCTTTCAAAGCTTTTACACCAAGATCGGTATCGGATTCGACTTTAAGCTCTTTTTTCTTATCCTCGATAAGGGATTCAAACTTGTCAAAGTCAATTCCTAGAACCACATCTCCAAACATGGAAATAAATCTGCGATAACAATCGTGAGCGAATCTTTCGTCATTGACCTTATTTGCAAGCCCGATAACGGATTTGTCCGTGAGCCCAAGGTTAAGGACGGTATCCATCATCCCCGGCATGGACACTCTGGCTCCGGACCTTACAGAAACAAGCAGCGGATCATTAGGATCCCCCAATTTTTTATTATTTAAGGTCTCGAGCCTATAGATTGCTTCTTTGATCTGTTTGTGTATTTCTTCAGAATAAGTTTTATTTTTTAAATAAAGTACACAAACTTCGGCCGTTATTGTAAAACCTGGGGGTACCGGGATTCCAAGATTTGCCATTTCGGCAAGGCCTGCGCCCTTACCTCCAAGTAAGTCTTTCATACTACTTTTGCCATCAGTTACATCCTTTCCAAAAAAATATACGAACTTGGACAATGAGTCTCCTCCCTAGAATGAGATCATTAATCGGAGCTAGTGAATGGATTGACCATATTTATAGTCTGATTGCTGCCAACAATGCCCATTTAATATATAAGGTTGTGGATTCCCTCTCCTATATTTTATACGTTACTATCTGAATTTAGTTAAGGCTAACGTATAATATAGGTCTTGCGATATCTTTATATATAATAAGCGTAGACTACATATGCTTTTCAGTCTATAATATAGATTCTTATTTATGGCTGACAAAGTAACATGCTCAAAGCCAGGAAATTTTTTCCCTGAGCTGGAGAAATAGCTATTAATTATTTGTGGCTGATATGAAACGACTCGGTAAAGTGCTGCACAGAACAGGTGTTAAAAACCTGATAATTAGAGGGGATGAGGTAAAACCCGAGAATGTCTCAGGTAATCTTCCTAAATTGAATTCGGTAGTTGTAGATAAGGCCCTGAATCGGATTGGTACGATCGTCAGTGTTTTTGGACCTGTAAACCATCCATTTTTTTTAGTGAAGGGCTTTAAGCGAACTCCTGATTCAGAATTTCGGACTCTCGTTAATGAAAGAGTCTATATTCGGTGAGATCTCTGACACTGAATGCGCATTTGAATTCTTTATTATGGTTTAACATTAACTGGTTTATATATTTTTTGCTAGTTATAGCCGTGATTTTTCTTATCCTTCCTTTTATATATTCACTGTGATTTCAGTGGTGCAGCCAAGGTACTGAGAATATAAACACATGGTCATTTTAATTTGTAAGGTGATATGATATGGTAGAAGTCGAAAGAGTTCGTTATTCGGACACTCTTGAAAGGGAAAAAATACGTGCCATGATCAAAGCTCGCAAAGAGAAGCAAAAGGAGCAAAATTTTGAGACCGAAAAGGCCGTGTGTCCAGAATGCGGGAGCAGGAACCTCGTTCACGACTATGAGCGAGCCGAACTCGTGTGTGGGGACTGCGGACTTGTCATTGATGCCGATTTTGTGGATGAAGGCCCTGAATGGCGAGCTTTCGATCCATGATAACGTATGAAGCGTTCCCGTGTGGGTGCGCCCATGACATATACAATCCACGACAAAGGGCTTTCCACAATGATTGACTGGAGAAACCGTGACTCCTACGGAAAGTCAATCTCTTCCAAAAATCGTGCTCAGCTCTACCGTTTAAGAAAATGGCAGCGTAGAATTCGTGTAAGTAACGCAACTGAAAGAAACCTCGCATTTGCATTATCCGAACTGGACAGAATGGCTTCTGCTCTGGGTCTCCCGAGAACTGTCAGGGAAACCGCAGCTGTCGTCTACAGAAAAGCTGTGGACAAGAACCTTATCCGTGGAAGAAGCATTGAAGGTGTCGCCGCAGCCGCTCTTTATGCTGCTTGCCGCCAGTGCAATGTCCCAAGAACTCTTGATGAAATCGAAGAGGTATCCAGGGTCAGCCGGAAAGAAATTGGAAGAACCTATCGCTTTATTTCCAGAGAACTGGCACTAAAGCTTATGCCCACGTCGCCTATTGACTATGTCCCGAGGTTCTGTTCTGGCCTTAACCTTAAAGGAGAAGTTCAGTCCAAGAGCGTTGAGATTCTGAGGCAGGCTTCCGAAAAGGAACTTACAAGCGGAAGGGGGCCCACAGGAGTTGCTGCAGCTGCAATTTATATCGCGTCCATTCTCTGTGGTGAGCGGAGGACTCAGCGAGAAGTTGCGGATGTGGCCGGGGTTACAGAAGTTACCATCCGAAACAGGTATAAAGAACTTGCAGAAGAATTGGATATCGAAATTATCCTCTAAATCAAGCCTTTTCAAAAAAGGCTTGAGCGCAAACTTTTAAAAAAAGTTTGATCAAAAACAGGGAACGACGTGACGGCATGGTCAAGCGGCGCAACGCTTGCGGCTGGAACGGTTGTGAGATATAGAGATTATCCTCTAAATTCTTATTTATTTTTCTTTCATCAGTCGGGTATTCTCTGTTCTGACATAGAGAAATGACCTATTTTTCTCGTTGGTTTTATAGATCCAGGTCTCCCGGCTGTACGAAGGTTTATTTTCAAAACGAAATCTTAGAACTTTAAAATTTATGATCTATAATGCTAACAATTGAAATTCTCAAAGCTTTTCTTTTAGGTTTCTCTGTAGGGCTTACAGGGGCACTCGTTCCGGGCCCAATGCTTTTTGCAACTATAGAGATTTCTCTGAAAAAAGGTTGGCTTGCAGGTCCGCAGGTGGTATTCGGGCATATGATCGTGGAGGTTGTGCTTTACGTGCTGATTATCTTAGGGGCTACTTCGCTTGTCGACAGTGGCATGATCTCCGCAATTTTCCTTATAGGAGGACTTTCACTTTTGTTCTTCGGGCTTCTTACCTTAAAGGATGCTAGAACCGCGACTTCTTCTGCGCAGATTTCTCAGGATTCGTCAGGCTTGAAATTAACTCCCGGCCCTACACTGATAGGCCTGACCACTTCCGTTTCGAACCCATACTTCTGGATCTGGTGGCTGACCGCGGGAGGTGCCCTTGTACTTAAGGAATATGAACTGGGAATTGTAATTGCAGTGGCTTACATGCTTGGGCACTGGACCGCAGACCTGAGTTGGTTTACTGCCGTATCCGGATCTTTTAGCCGTGGGAAAAACCTGTTCTCCCAAAAAATGCATAGATATATTCTCTATACCTGCGGGATATTTCTGGTAATTTTTGGGTTGTACTTCATGCTTAATTACAATCATTCAGCTCAACTGCCCTGAGTTTCAGCTACCCTGAGAGCTAAGTTCAGCTGCCCTGAAAGTTCAACTGTACTCAGATTAATTGTCCTCAGGTTAATCAATTATTCTGAGATTTATTTTTAGTTTCCTATCTGCGAAGCCATTTATTTTATGAACCCTTACCAAAAACTTAAAAATAAGAGGAAACATCATCATCCGGTTACTTATCAACAAATTTATACTTATATAAATTCTATAATCAATCTTTTTTTTGCAGACACCCCTGGTTTATAAAGCCGTGAAAACAGGTAGACTCCTCCACTGAAAGTCGACAGGAACAAAACCACAAGAGTCCTCATATTTTTGACAGTTTTCCAGCTCCACCTGTTAGCTATGAATAAGGAGCTAAGAGCCAGAGTTATAAACCCGAAGAGACCGTGAATATATAAGACTGCAGGAGCTGCTCTAGCAATCATGAGCCTTAATCCAGAGTATAGCATATAAAGTAAAGATAAGGCTCCCAGGGTATATCCAAACGTGTTTATTTTCCCGTGTCTCGAGACTCCTTCTTTTTTTGAACCGCTTAGCTTCAGTACAGCAAATCCAAGAATATAAGTCAACAGGGTCGAAACCTGCAATCCAAGCGAGATCTTCCTGAGCTGGTTAATGCCCACTCCTATTACCAATTTTAGCACCCCTCAAAATCGAGTTGTGCTTTCTACATTATTTGAAAATAAAGCCCAGGCTTAAAGATCCCTTTGGAAGCAAAGTTTCTGAGAAATCTTCCGTTACTGGAAAACTTACTTTGAGTTCTTCAAAAATTTGATGTCTGGACAAATAGCAGGAAAAATAGCAGGAAAAGTATCATAATAAATAGCAGGACAAATTTTCAGGTAGCTTATTAATAGAAGGATAACCTTAGGCTTCCGAAAGGTCGATTTTCCATGAAACGGCAGTGCATAAAAGTCCCTAAAAAGAAAGGAGAAACTGTAAGAAGAATGCTCCTTGAGCTTGAACTTCTTGACAATTCCGTAAAAATAAGCACAGGTGAGGCATTTCTTTATCTCCCCCTGACCAGAGAGCCTGCCCCTGACGAACTTAAGAGTTTTCCTGAAGAAACTGAGCTTACTGAGTTCGATTTTGAGTTTCAGGAGAAAAAACCTGTTCCTGAAGACCTGCTTGGTTTCAGCCCTGCCTATGAAGTTATAGGAGATATTGGCCTTCTGGAAGATCCTGATCTTGATACGCAGAAAGCTTCAAGAATTGCCGACGCTCTCCTCCGGACCCAGCCGAATATAAAAACCGTACTCAAGCCTCTCACGCCTGTAATCGGGGAATTCAGGATCAGGGAATTTGAGGTTGTTGCAGGCGAGCCCAGAACCGAAACTATTCACAGGGAATATGGCTGCCGCTACAAAGTCGACCTTGCACGGGCTTATTTTGCCCCTCGCCTTTCGACCGAGCGCTCGAGAATTCTTTCACAGGTTAAGGAAGGGGAAACCGTTGTCGATATGTTTGCAGGTGTCGGCCCTTACAGCATCCTAATCGCAAAGAGCAAAAAACCTTCAAAAGTCCTGGCAATCGATAAAAATCCAGATGCTGTACGTTATCTCAGGGAAAATATAATTCTTAATTCTGCAAAAAACATCGAAGCAATCGAAGGCGATGCCCGAGAAGAAGCAAAAAGGTTTGCAGGTACTGCGGACCATGTGATTATGAATCTGCCTCATAAAGCCTTTGAGTTTTTAGATTCTGCGGTTCTCTTGACAAAGCCCAGCGGAATAATCCATTATTACGGAATGACCCCTGAAGACGACCTTTTCGAAAGCTCCATCAAACTCATAAGGGCAGCTGCGGAAAAAGCAGGAAGGAAAATCGAGATTCTGGAGAAAAGAGTAGTACGCTCGTATGCCCCTCACCAGTATAATATATGCATAGAAGCCAGAATAATTTAAAGGATGTCAGGATTATTTAAGGCATTTAAAAAGCAAACGATCCTGCACGAGCGAAATGATTAAATTCTTGATCGCTATTTTAAGTCTGCTTATTTTTCCTGTGCATTGCCGTCGTGGCTTAGCGGTATAGCGGCTGATTCGTAATCAGCAGGCCGAGGGTTCAAGTCCCTCCGGCGGCTCTCGTTTATTTTTTGGGTAACCTTAGCAGCTTTGAGTATTATCCTTATTTGGCCCCTTTTGACTATTTTCTGAGCAAAGTCGCATCATCAGGCAAATAATCTGTGCATATTACTTGAGAATCCTTATTCTTAAGAGATTCATTAAAAATCAGAGAGCAGCGTATTCATGATGCTTTACACTATACAGTTCTTAAAAAGCGTCTGAAATAAAAATCAGATAGATGAAGATTAACGTATAAGCAGTCTCACCGTAGAGAACCCACCCCAACTCCTAGTGCAACAAAGCCTATTGCCTGGGCGGTGCACATCCAAGCGAGCCAGCCCAAAGTCTCGATGCCACTACCCAATCGGCACAAGATCACTTTTTACATATTTTATAAATATTATATATAGGACTTACGCACTTGAAGTACAAATCAAGCACATTAGGCGTTGTGACTGATTTAGTGTTTTTGACAGCTAAAGGTTTAATGCTATCGATTTTTCATTTCAACCGCGTAAGTCCTAATATATTGACCAAGAAACTGTGAAGCATTGTTATTAATCGCGAGGAGAAGAGCCTATTTTTAATTGTCTTCTGCTTTCTAATGTCTCTCCTCGGCTGGCTCTGTTGAAAACCACTGGAAACTGTCATCCTGAGTGGTATTCCGCAAAGGATCTGGCACCGACCGGTGAGGAACCAGATGCTTCGGAGTGCTTCAGCATGCCATTTCGAGAAGGATTTCAACAGAGCCGGCACGCTCCCTTTTCACTCGCCAGTCTTGTCGACCCGAACGTCCCGCCGTACTGACGGTTGCCAGAACGCCGAAGAGTTTTACTGCTTGGGATTAGCGTCTCATTGTTGCAACGGCGGCCCACCGCGATTGTATGCCGTTGAATCTAGGACAGCCAGCCAGTCGAAATCGGTGAAGCTTTGAGGAGTTAGTGGGAAGTATGTTGGGTTCTTCGTACTGCCCGAGCGAGTCGGAAAAGCTGCAATTTCCGAGGTTGGAAGCCCTTGACCTTTGTGAGTTGGAATGAACCTCACCGGCCCCGGCGCGTTAGTCAGCCGCGCCTCAAGAGTGCCGGGTTCGGGCTGGCCGATGCCATTGGCATCAGAAACGCCCAATGCCGAACCGATGACGGCATAACGTGAGCCGAACATCTCATTGAGGTGAGATCCCACAGGCCACGATGTTAATACATCACTGCCCAATTGCCATTGTGCCTTTCCGCGCTGCAGATGGCTGTTGTGAGCAAAGATCAACACTTTCCCCCGGTCAACGCTCACTGGACACCATGTACGCCAGATTATCCGCCATCAACGCGTCACGAATGCCGAGAAGTCTGACAAGCCGATTGCCCGAATTTTGCGCCAATGCAGCATGATAGTTTAGTAACTGCCGTGCCACAGACGCATAATGCGTGGCTTCCAAATAGCGGCTTTTGTCGCTTTTAGCCAATAATTCGGGACGGCGTGCGCATAGTTCTGAAATTAGATCCTCTGTCTCAATTCGCAAAGCAGTTGCGGCTGGGGGACAGGCCTATCGACTCAGTCGGATCGATCATTGCAGGGGGTTCTCCCAATCGGAGTCCTGGCCAAGAAGCTGGTCGATGTGTTTGCGATGCTCTTGGCCGCTGGCGCCATCAATTGAGGCGAGATAATCGAGAACAAAATGCAGTACTTGGCGTGGGCTATCACTGACGGTCATTTCGGTTGGACTATCGAAGCCATAGAACTGGAGTTTGACGCAATGGGAAGGATCGGCATTGTACTGCCGCATCCACTCCACAAGTTCTCGATTTGCATCGAGCTGGCCGAAGCCGTGGCTAAACCCGAGGTCCTGAACAGCCTCATACGATGCCGGGCCGCAACAGATTATGTACTCATTCACTACGCGTGCCCGAGGGAAACTGCTCTCGATGGCGATGGCGCTGTAGCCATGCGTCTTCACCAAGCGCTGGAAAAGCTGGTTGCGGAGTATAAGAATGTCTTCGCCGCCGTGAAGTGCTTCTCCAAAGCCAAGCAACTCCACCGAGTCGTTAAGTGAGGCAATGAGCTTGTCGACGGCGACGTTGAAGGTTTCGGACGAACTGACGGAGAACGGAATCGCTTCTTGTAGAATCCAATTGTCGAGGGTGGTATACACCGGGTAGGAACTTCTCTGAGGAAATAGACTTTTTTCCGTTTTCCCAAGCCCTCCTGATAATTAGACAATCCATACATTTTTGTATATTAATCTTTTTTCGTTTAAAGTCAACAACTTTTAATTCTTCTGATACCGGATATCATATGACGAACAACGCTTGCCGCGATTAGAAAGATGCATACGGAGAATCGTCTCAGATAGTCTGTATCCCAGATCTAATGAAATGATCAACTTAACAAACGACTTTTAGAAAAATAGAAAGGGCGGACATCATATCGTTAACCTGCCAGAAGATCGGATTTTAGTTATGTCAATATATGATAAACTCAAAGTATATATAAAGAATTAAGAATGTTTATATTTTAAAATGGGTTTACAACTGAAATAAGTGCGTGAAATTTCAAAGTGTGTCTCTTTTCTAGTTCACCACAATCCGATCAATTTTAGAGAATACAAAAACATAATTCCTGACAGGATATTGAGTGCTACAAGTTGGCCTTTTCTTTTCTTCCATCTTTTTGTCATGATATGATTTAGCCAGTAAGCCATCGAAGTCGCCAGCATCCCGATAATAAAAGCAACGAAAACATCAGGAAGCCCAAAAATTCGACTGAGAATAAATCCAATTCCCCCAACCACACAAACTGGACAAACCATAATTATCCCCTTGCTCTTTGATCCTTATCTGAACTCTGGGTTTTATCTGAAATTTTAATTTCCGGTCTATATCGGAATTTAAGATTAAGTCTATTAGTCAATGTTTCGTTTCACTTGCGTTTGCTTTTTCCTGTTGAAGAAGGGCAAGATCCAGAACATTTTTAAACAGTTCTCCATCAGTATCATTTCGTCCAACAAACCTAGCCTGGGATATATCTGTGCTGACATTCCCATTTTCTTGCATATAGACATATGTTCCATTTTCAATGCCCACAATCACAAAGGAGTAAGGAATAATTTCTACTCCGAAATACTCTCCAAGTTCAGGACTTTTGTCTACATCTACGGACGCGATAGTTGCTTTTCCTTGAAATTCTGCTGCTAGTTCTTTAAGGATGGGCTTCAAAGACCGGCACTCTGGACACCATCTAGCTCCTATCTTCACAAATACGGGAGTTTTCTGGAGGGATGTGTTTATCTGCTCCAGTTGGGTTATAACAACAACATTTTTATCCACGCTAATCTCAGAGTTTGTGGAATTTTTCTGAGTTTTTTCATTACATCCAGCCGTAAAGAGTACTGATACAAGCAGAATCAGTAATATAACTAATTTCTTCATGTTAGTCTTCCATTATTTTCACTATTTATTTTCACTATTATACGATTGATGTTTTAAAATTCGTAAGTGTGAATATATCTGTGATAATCGCAACAATAAATTTTTTAAATTATCTGGATTACACATCCTTATTTTTAAAAGAATGAACCTAAATTTAGTTCATTTTTGAGCATAGATGTATATAGCTAATATAACTAGACAATAAATAAAATTAGCCGAATAAGTATTCCTTATTATTAAAAATTATAAAACGTAGGCAGTCTCGATATTTGGTTGATGTTATTTTCAGAGTACACTAATGTCGTTTCTTAGCTTTTTGTTCCTCGCTTCAGTGGAGCTAGAATAGATTTCATTGGCCATTGGTTAAGGAATTTTCTTGCCTGATGGTTTGTCCTGTATATACTATTTTTTAAAAATTTGGAAGTTTCCGGACAGGAAATATTGGAAGTAATCGAGGCCTTTACAAGGCAGCTATCCAGGCAAAAAAGGCAGGCTTTGACGAGGTACAGCTTCATTGTGCCCATGGTTTCCTTTTAAGTAATTTCATTTCCCCATACAAACAGAAGAACTGACCGCTGGGGGCTCAGTGGAAAATCGGGCAAGAATAGTCACTGGATTGTCAGGCGAATGTTTCCCAATTCAACTAAAAGTTTTTCCAGTTTTTAACCATCTTTTGAGTTTGCAGAGCTTCCGGACAATGTAAAAATAGACTCTAAAAAGTTTTTCAATTTATAGAACCGTTAACAATTTTTGCGAGAAAAGAAAAAATTTATTCCCTCCACGTTCTCTTTTCTTTTTTATCCTTCCTCTATTGTTCTACCCAAAAAATAATACACGATCATATTTAGAACGGACTCCGCGCAGGTAAAAGCAACCGCAATAAAAAGATTGTACATGGAGAATTTAAATAAACAGCTTCTGATAACGTTCTCCGTTGGAAGAAAATACACGTTCTTTCTAGATACTTACATACAGTATATGCACCTACATACAGTAATTTTTTTATATGTTTAGATTTATTAGATTAAAGGGGTATACAATGACTATAAAGAAAACACTTTTTAATATCTTTTGGAACTGTCAAAATTTAGCATTATTTTCCACATTCAGTGACTGCAGTCAATCAAAAACTCAAAAAATAATGGAAAGTCACATAAAGAACGATTGTATTTATCATAAATACTGGTATGAACCTGTGCATAACTGTAGTAAGGAACCTAAACATATTCAGATTGATAGATGTACTTTTGGACTTCTGGCTATGGGGGGCTGTAACACTGAATGCACGTCATATACACCTATGAATCAAGAAGATAACTGATTTGATAATGTTTTTAGCAGGTGTTACCCAGAGTAATATTACCTCAAATAGTGATGAAAACTAAAAACAATACGATTTTAACATGTGGGATCTAGGATCTTACCAAAACTTATACCATTTTTTTACTCCAAGGTGCTTCAATTAGCTTCTGATTGATGAGTATTTGAACCTGCAGGGCTGTACTAAGTATTTTAATCTCACTTTTTAGATCATTTGAAGTTCTCAAAGTAGTCCGTTGACGTTTTTTATGTCGGGGTGCTCCGATATTTTTGAAGATGTTAGTATATTTACAAACTTTTTGTAAAAAATAAACGTATTTTAGAATGTTTTTATAAATATTAAATTCAAAAGATAATCCTTAGCAATTATTCAAGCTCTCGAGTAGTAACATTTTTTAAATGAAATATAAAAAGAGAGAAAAAATGAAAAATATTAAACGCAAGAAATACAGCGCAGAAAATGATTTTCAGAATATTATTACTCATGATTGTTTCAAAATAGATATAATTTACGACACCAAATATAAGTCATAGTAATTTTTTATTTTTTCATATTTACTGTAATTAACTGTAATTTACGAAACTAAATTTTAAAAAGGCTCATTATTTTTATGGATTCTCAGCTTAGTGCGGTTCAAAACTGAAGTTTTCTTTACGGGGGATAGTATGAGCAAATTACGCATAGCAACCTTCAATCTGGAAAATTTTGATGACAACCCGAACCAGCGTCCGACATTGAAAGAACGCATCTCCCTGATGCGTCCTCAACTCCTCAGGCTCAATGCCGATATCCTCTGCCTTCAGGAGGTCAACGGGCAGGAGGAAGTGGGACACCCTCGCCGTCTACTGGCTCTCGATTCCCTGCTTCAGGAAACTCAGTATGCAGGTTTTCACAGAGTATCCACAATGGCCGAAAGCGGGTCTGGAGTTTATGATGAACGCAACCTTGTGATTTTAAGCCGGTATGAGATCATGGAATCTCACCAGTACAAACGCCATTTTGCCCCTGCTCCATTTTACAAAATCGTAACAGCCGAGACTGCAGAAGGTGAAGAACCGAAAGCGGAAAAAATCAGCTGGGAGAGGCCGATCCTTCATGCCAAGATCAACATTGGGAATACAGTACTGGATGTTGTCAATCTCCACTTAAAATCTCAGATACCCACGGATATTAAAGGCCAGAAAATCGACACCTATACCTGGAAAACCTCCTCTGGCTGGTCAGAAGGCTTCTTTCTCTCTTCCATGAAGAGGGTGGGACAGGCCCTGGAGATCAGGATGTTAATTGATGATTTATTTGATAAAGCTGAAAATCCCTGGATTGTGGTCTGTGGAGATTTCAATGCGGAATTCGAGGAGGTACCTCTGGATGCCATCCAGGGAAAAGTTGAAAAGACAGGGAACGGAAAACTAGCAAAACGTGTCATGCTGCCCTGTGAAACGAGCATCCCTGAATCCTCCCGTTTTTCACTTTACCACCAGGGCAAAGGGAGGATGCTAGATCATTTGCTGATCTGCAAAAATCTGCTGGCTTACTACAGAGGTTCCGAGGTGCACAATGAATTGCTGCATGACGAAACTATCGCCTTTGCGACCGAAGGAAAATTTCCGGAATCGGACCATGCGCCGGTGATTGCAGAGTTCGAATTGCCTGACCATAGCCCGTAAAATTTTGCGGATTTAACTCTTTCCGATACAACTATTTCCGATACAGTTGTACTTGTTTGAGGTGCGTATTTCCAGATTGGGATGACCAGAAGTTCAAATTCGTTAGCTTTTTCAGGGATTTTCCTACAATTTGGTTATTATTTACACTTTATGTCAGCGTTTTTCCTGCGGAAAACCTGATTTCGGCTGCATTCACCCCTAAAAGCCAGCCATACCTGATAGTATATAATCATCTACCACTAAAGAAGGTGAAACACTTAAGTGTGCAAATTTTGCGTTGCTGTACATTTCCTTTTTTAGTTTTACAGTTAAGAATTATCTGCCTGAAATAAGCCAATAAAGCTGAATGGAACTTTTGAGATTTTGTTTATTCTTACGAAGCTGGTTCTTCCTCGGGGGCAAGAAATCCGAAAGGAAAGTTAAGAACCTGATTTATTCTAAGTATTGTTGAGTATCTTATATTCTATAATTATTAAATATTATTTATATAATTACTTAACTAATAAAGACTCTGGGATCAATGACTATGGAATATTAATTTATTTTAGCTGTCAGGGTGGAACTAATTACCAGAATTAAACGTTATTTTTTGAATGTCGGAGTCAGTAATATTGATCTGTAACAGATGATCAAATTTTAGGTGGCAAGTTCATTTTAGGCGATGTGCCTAATTCTTATAAAGTTGCCATATCTGCAAACCTTGCTTTGAAAAATAGTCCTCAGGGAAAATGGTCTACAGATGGTGAATTTGATTTTCTATTATGTTTGGGATTTTTGGATTTACAGAAAAACTTTGACAGACAACCAAATTTTAGATTGTGCATAAATCTAAATTTTAACGCGTAAAATTTGTAAAAACTCCTGGAATCTTAGAGCGTGTCTTAAAATTAAACTTGGTTCTATAATTGGGATAAGACTCATGCATTTGAACTGAAAAACAGTAGCATTAAACCGTTAA
>Ga0183099_1001265_pt1 | contig 15065 bp, 15 predicted proteins | sample Biomet1_FD_127788 | JGI IMG/M metagenome (GOLD analysis project Ga0183099, IMG submission 127788) | Microbial communities from bioreactor (seeded with anoxic lake sediment) at LBNL, California, USA - Biofuel metagenome 1 | ecosystem: Engineered > Bioreactor > Anaerobic > Unclassified ... | reverse complement strand
CTCCCGTAGAATTCTATGCCCAACATCAAAACGACCAGCCAGGTTCACAGCAGACAATGAATCCAAAACCCATTACCTCTGACAATACCTATGTCGGTTCGGGAAAACTGACGGAAAAGTGGCGGTGGATTACCGCGGGGGACAGCGGAATCGGTCAGGCAGCCGCTGTTACGTTTGCAAAAGAAGGTGCGGATATCGTTGTTGTCTTTTATAGTGAACAGGATGACGCCAGTGAAACTGTGAACTTGGTAAAAGCAGCAGGCAGAAGATGTACCCTCGTCAAATGCGATTTAAAACAGGAACAATCGGCGGCACAAGTTGTACAAACTGCGTTAACTAATTTTGGGCATATCGATATTTTAATTAATAATATTGCGGTACAATATCCGCAAAACAGCATTGAGGATATTACGTCAGAACAGTTAAACAATACGTTTGCAACAAACATTATCAGTTATTTCTATATTACAAAGGCAATTCTTCCCCAACTGAAACAGGGATCATCCATTATTAACACAACCTCGGTCGTTGCTTATAAAGGATGCCCAACTATGATTGATTATGCTGCGACAAAAGGCGCTGTTGTATCATTCACACGTTCCTTGGCTCTCTCACTCGCTGCAAAAGGCATCCGTGTAAATGCAGTAGCACCAGGGCCTGTATGGACCCCTCTCATTCCATCCAGCATGTCGGAACAGGATGTTGCGACATTCGGCAAAGATGTACCTATGGAACGTGCTGCACAGCCTGTGGAACTTGCTCCAACCTATGTATATCTTGCAAGCAATGATTCCGCTTATGTGACGGGTCAAGTATTGCATGTCAACGGTGGAGTAATCACTGAATCGTAACTGTGCTATCAAACGAAAAAGGCTTTCCAACCAGATTGGAGAGCCTTTTTTAAGTGCAATTTAATGTTGTGGTGAGATAAACTGTTCTACTTTTCTTGTGAATCCCTTATGATATCATTGCAACAGCGGCATCCAGATACCATATACAGAGAAGTTTTGTATCATTCATTTTATTTTTATATCTGTGAGAATTCATCCATGAAACATCGTAATTTTGAAAAGAACATCTCCAATTTTTTGAGAGTATTAACGTTCCCTTCAATCGTTCATATAATAATATTGTACTTGTATATTTATGGTATACGGTATTAATATAGAGTGGAGGGTAAAAATGATATCAAAAGAAAATCCAAATATGAATTCAAATAGCAACTACCCTGATAGTTATGGAATGATTGGCAGAAGAGCCACAGGGACTACTGGTATGACAGGGTCAACCGGAAGAACAGGTACGACCGGTGGAATGGGCATGACTGGCAGACCAGGCATGACCGGCGGAACCGGCATGACTGGCGGAACCGGCATGACTGGCGGAACCGGCATGACCGGTGGAACCGGCATGACCGGTGGAACCGGCATGACTGGCGGAATGGGCATGACTGGCGGAATGGGCATGACTGGCGGAACCGGTATGACTGGCGGCTCAAACAGTATGTCTGGTAGAACCGGCATTCGCGGTATTTATGGTATGGGAAATGCAGGTGATATGAGCAGAATGTACGGTATGGATGATAAAGATTTGCACGATGAAGAAATACAGGAGCAACCCCAAAACAATCAAATGCAACAAATACCGGCAGACATTTTGCAATATAGATTAATGTACCCCGAAATATTCTATAAATTATATCCGTATATCGTCATGGTTTGTGATGAATTGGATGCAATGGGAACAAATAATATTCCCACACAGGACATGGTTGAAAAATTAACCGATAGTATTTATGACGATATTTTGGAAATGTACCCGGACATCGCTGATTACGCAACAAAATCAGAAACACGGGAAACAATCGCTCAGCCATATTATTCCCCTCGTTTCCGCAACCGCTACAAACGTAGAGGAATCTTCAAGGATTTAATTGATATATTGCTGTTGACAGAATTGACAGGGCGAAGAAGACGTCGCTATTATTAAGATTTTAAAAGAAAATAGAAATCTCAATTCAAATCACTCCGAACATAGACTTTTATTTACTTAAAAGTCCAAAGACAAGTGTTAATTTTTACGTAAGAATTTTTCGTTTTAAAAAAGCCTCCGCATTGAAAAATCTTTCATGCGGAGGTGAATTTTTAAGTTTTTTAGTATTACATCGTAAATTTCCCCGGTGATATTCCGACGTGTTCTTTGAATTGACGGATAAAATGATGTTCGCTGGAATATCCCGTCAACTCCGCAATTTCCGTTATGGAATATTTTTTTTGCGAAAGCATCCTTTTTGCACTTTCAATTCTTGCAAAAATAATGTCCTGAGTCGGTGTAATTCCGAAAATATTTTTATATAACACAAAAAATCTTGCTTCGCTGAAGTTGGTGAGTTTCGCCATATCCGAAACCTTCCATGGTTTATTCAAATTTGAAAATACATAAAAACGTACAGTTTCGAATATTTTCTTTGTTTGCTCTTCAGGGAATGTCGGTGTTTTTCCTCTTGCTATTTTTGCAAAAAGTTCATTCAATTTCAAATCGCAGATCTCTTCTGAAAATTGATATCTACAAAAAAATTCATGTTCAATTTCGTTTGTAATATTCGTAACAAAAAAGCTGTTTTGCAGTGGATATAATTTATCAAATTCCAATCCGTATTTTACGATTGCCTCTTTCACATTCCCTGTAATATGAATCCAATCGTGTATCAGAGGAACATCGCAATACCACAGTTGCGGTGTGTTTGTATTGTAAAGTATACATGTTGAAGGAAAAACAGAAATCATATCTTCCCCCAGCTGCATGCGTACAGGCGAAAGAAAATGAACAAAAACATATTCTTCCTCCAATCCCTTTTCCCGCAACAGGGAAAAAGGCACATTTTCGGGATATAAATGTCTTGCACATTTAATTTTCATTCAAATTCCCCCAATCTTGTTATCAATTCAGTATAGGGCGAACAATAGGATATGTCAACTATTCCAAAGAAAATATCATTGAATTTTTAATTTGAAAAGGTATAATAAAACCAAATGATAGAAAAGGCGGTGCAATATAAATGAAAAACAATATACCAAGAGCGGAATATCCGAATCCACAATTTGAACGGACCGAGTGGCAGAATTTAAACGGTGAATGGGAGTTTGCATTTGATCTGTCAAACAGCGGACTTGAAAGAGGGTTTCAAAACGGGTCTTTTTTTACCCATAAAATAATTGTCCCATTTGTTCCGGAATCTTCTCTTTCAGGGCTACAATATCAGGATTTTATGCAGTGTATTTGGTATGGAAAAAAATTTGATCTCCCCACATCATGGACAGACGGTAGAATATTCTTAAATTTCGGTGCAGTTGATTACTATTGCGAACTTTGGGTGAACGGAGTCCGTATATCGGAACACAGAGGTTCGTCCGCTCCTTTTTCAACCGATATCACACACTTTGTAATCTCCGGTGAAAATAGCATCGTATTGCGTGTGTTTGACGAAACAAGAAGTGGAAAACAGACCCTCGGAAAACAAAGCACAAAATACGATTCCCACGGATGCCATTATACCCGTACCACAGGAATCTGGCAGACAGTATGGATGGAATATATTCCATCTGAAGCCTACATTAAAAACTACAAAATCATTCCTGACCCTGAAAACAAAAAAGCATATCTCACCGTCAATCTGTGCGGACAGGATAAAAACGGAACGTTAATAATCAACGCATTGTACAACGGTGCAAGTGTCAGTAGGGCAGAAATCGTTACATTTGGCAAGCTATCGGTCAATCTCACACTTTCCTTTGATGAAATACAATTGTGGGAAATAGGAAATGGCAGGTTGTATGACCTTGAACTCACCTATCAAACAGAAACCGGCACCGATACAGTAAACTCTTACTTTGGCATGAGAAGCATTTCGCTAACAAAAAATGAAATGCTCCTCAATGGCAAACCTGTTTTTCAAAGATTGGTGCTCGATCAAGGATATTATCCGGACGGTGTTTGGACAGCACCGAGCGATGAAGCGTTGAGAAATGATATACTTCTCTCGCTTGCCGCAGGTTTTAACGGAGCAAGACTACATCAAAAAGTATTTGAACCGAGATTTCTCTATCATGCAGACAAACTTGGTTATATCGTATGGGGAGAAAACGCAAGTTGGGGCATGGATTTGCGCAGTGGTGAAGCCTTTGAAGGCTTTATGGGGGAATGGCATGAACTATTGAATCGGGATTTTAACCACCCCTCCATTATCGGCTGGTGCCCATTCAATGAAACTTATCAAGAACAACGTAGCATCAGTCTGATCAATATATATGAAATGACGAAGAATTTCGATCCCACACGTCCCGTGATCGACACATCAGGATATGTGCATGTGAAAACCGATGTTTTCGATATTCATAATTACGAACAGGATCCCGAAAAATTCAAAGCTTTTTACCAACATATGAATGAGATTGACGGAGTATTCAAACCATTTAATCCCCATAATATCAATATGAATATCTCCGAACGATTGCCTTACTTTGTCAGTGAATACGGTGGAACCTGGTGGAACGAAGAGGAAGCAAAAAGCAGTTCCTCCTCCGGTTGGGGATACGGACAACGACCAACCGATATCGAAGAAGTTTATCACAGAATTGAAGGTTTAACAAAAGCATTGCTTGAAAACAAAGGTGTTTGCGCTTTCTGTTATACTCAGCTTACCGATGTACATCCGGAATTCAACGGAATTTATACATTTGACCGTAAACCAAAGTTTGAACTCGATCGAATCAAAAAGATATTTTCTGCAAAAGCTGAAATCGAAAATTAATTCAGGTAATACAAAATTCGCAGGTAGATAATTTGATCATATTGTCTACCTGCGATTTTTTTATTCAATTAAAATGGTTTCGTTTCTATTTTTTTATAATTTGTTATTGATTTAACATGTAGGAATGTGTATAATATATAGTAAATAAAAAAATCAGAAGAATGATACTGGATAGAAACTGAAAGGAACCTCTAATTTAATGTCTAAATTTCACCTATCAAAAACAGGAAAAACCGCTTTTCTAACAAAAGCAGCAATGATTGCCGCAGCATATGCCGCACTCACATTGATCCTCGCACCAATTAGTTACGGACAAATACAATTTCGCGTATCTGAAGCACTGACGGTATTGCCGTTTTTTATGCCGGAAGCAATTCCGGGATTGTTTATCGGGTGTATCATCGCCAACCTATTTACCCCGAACATCATGATTATTGATGTTGTGTTCGGAAGTCTTGCCACTCTTGCCGCCGCTATCTGTACTGCACTTTTCGCAAAACTCGGAAAAAAAGGCAAATGGCTTGCTCCCCTGCCCCCTGTCGTGTTTAACGCTTTTATTATCGGTGCTGTAATTGCTTATTCCAGTTCGGTAGAGAGTGGGGCATTTTTTGTCACCTTTTTATTTAATGCACTCTGCGTCGGTATTTCCGAACTTATTATCACGTATATATTTGGCATTCCGATTTTATTCATTTACGAAAATATATTGACAAAGATAAAGAACAACTTGAAAAAGGAGTAAATGAAATGGAACGAATCAGTAAAGACAATTATTATCTTGATATTGCCTATACCGTTGCAAGCAGAGGAACCTGTTTAAGACGAAAATTCGGTGCGATTATCGTCAAGAACGATATTATTATTTCAACCGGTTATGTCGGTGCTCCCCGTGGACGGAAAAATTGCACCGATCTTGGACATTGTACAAGAGAGGTACTTAATATCCCACGCGGAGAACGCTACGAAATGTGCCGTTCGGTACATGCCGAAGCCAATGCCATCATTGCCGCATCTCGGGAGCAAATGTTAGATGCAACACTCTATCTTGCCGGGATAGATGCAAAGACCGGTGAACTTGTACCCGATGCATGTTGCTGTCAAATGTGTAAGCGCCTTGTCATCAATGCAGGGATATCAAAAGTAATAATCAGAAACACACCAACCGATTACACTGTCATCAACACACGTGATTGGATTTTTAATGATGACAGTTTAACCGGGAAGTATGGATATTAATGAAGAAGATTCTGTTTGTCTGCACCGGAAACACCTGCCGTTCACCAATGGCGCAGGCAGTGTTCCAAAGCAAAGCGGTACAACAAAACCTACCGTATGAAGCACTCTCCGCCGGACTTTATGCAACCATCGGTGAATCCATGTCCTCCTATGCTTCAAAGGCACTTGAGAAGAAAAATATTACTTTTTCCCATACAGCAGTTCAAATGAATGAAACGCTTGCAGAAAATGCGGATATGATTTTCGGTATGACGGAAAGCCATGCAAGAATGTTGTGTGCAGCTTTTCCCAAACACTGTCATAAAATTTTCGTTTCCCCAATTGAAATTTCCGATCCGTTTGGTGGGGATTTCAATATTTATAGTGCCTGTCTTTTAGAGATTGAAAAAAGCATTGACAGCATTCTTTCTCATTTGAACGATTTATCGGGTAACGAACCAGAAAAAGAATCAATTTCTATCGATCAAATGAAAAGAGAACATTTATTTGATGTATTTGAAATAGAAAAGGTCTGCTTTGATCATCCGTGGCTTTCAAGTTCTCTCCCCGGCAGCATTGACTCCAACCATTTCATTGGGTCTGTTGCGAAAAAAGGCAAGGAACTTTGCGGATATATTTGCGTGAATTATGTGTTGGACGAAGCGGATATTATCAGTGTGGGTGTGTTGCCCGAATTTCGCAAAAAAGGGATTGGTTCTCTTTTATTAGAATGGATTTTGGATTTTGCAGACAGTCATTCAATTCAAAAAATCGCACTTGAGGTGAGAAGCTCTAACATCGCTGCGCAAACACTCTATGTAAAACACGGTTTTAAACAGGTAAATGTCCGTAAAAATTATTATAAGAATCCTACGGAAGACGGACTTTTGCTGATAAAACAAATGAAATAATCAAAGAAAGTTGATTCTATGAACATACTCGCAATCGAATCTTCCTGTGATGAAACAAGCGCTGCTGTTGTATCGGATGGAAGGAAAATTTTATCCAACATTGTTGCAACACAAATCGATATGCACGCATTATACGGAGGGGTTGTCCCGGAAATTGCCTCCCGTGCGCATACTGAAGCGATCGTATCTGTAACGAAGCAAGCTTTGCAGCAAAGCGCACTCTCCCTTGATGAGATAGATGCGGTTGCTGTTACCAACGAACCGGGGCTAATCGGTGCCTTATTGGTGGGTGTTAATTTTGCAAAGTCTTTTGCGTACAGCGCTAACCTTCCGCTGATTCCCGTTCATCACATCAAAGGTCATATCGCCGCAAATTACCTGCAGTTTAACGGACAGGATTCACCATTGTTGGAACCCCCGTTTTCTGCCCTTGTTGTATCAGGTGGCCATACATCACTGATCAATGTGGAAAGTTACACTCGGTTTCACATCATCGGTGCAACAAGGGACGATGCCGCAGGGGAATGTTTTGACAAGGTTGCTCGCATCATGGGGCTTCCCTATCCCGGAGGCGCAAAAATGGATCAGAATGCCGCTCTTGGCAATCAAAATGCGTTTCCCTTTCCCGAAGCAAAAGTCAAGGACTATCCGTATGATTTCTCGTTTTCCGGTTTAAAAACAAGCGCAGTCAATTTGATTCATGGATTTGAACAAAGACGGGAACTTTTTAGCGTTCCTGATGTTGCAGCTTCTTTTACAAAAGCAGTGGTCAACACGGTTAGTTCAAGAGTGGAAAAACTTTTTTCGGACAGGCAATTGTTTTGTTCCGAACAGTTTGTACTTGCAGGCGGTGTTGCAGCAAACAGCCATTTGAGAAAGGCGCTGTCCGATTTATGTAAAAAGCATCATGTATCGTTTTATTGCCCTCCAATTTCACTTTGTGGCGACAATGCTGCTATGATTGCTTCCCAGGGGTTTTACGAATTTTGTGATAAAAACAAAACATCTTCATTCGACAAAAAGCATTTGGAATTAAACGCCTATGCCACAAAAGCGATAGAAGTTTAGTTTTTTGAATGGTTAATATGTGAAAATGCGATGTTTCTTTGTGCGTTTTTCTGGCATCGCTTTCAATAATCAATATATTATATCCACATTTGTTTTTCCACAATCTGTGGATAACCCGGTGGAAAAAAGAACAGAATAAACGGAAATCGCCATTTATAGACACAGTTCAAGTGTGTAAAACCTGCTTTTTCACACTTACCTGTGGAAAACTCGGTGGAAACTGTGGATATATTATGTAAACAAGCCTAACATTCTCGGTTGACTTCCCTAATTTGTTTCATTTTATATCAACATCAAATTGTTTTATCCTAAAAAAATATATCAGTGGCTGAAAAATCGGTCACACCTCGGAAAGGAAAATAAAGATGCAAAAAAATTATGACGTCCAAATCAAAACAGCACTTGAAGGATTTGAAAAGCTCTTAATCAATCAGTTAGAGAGAGTAGAAAAAATTGAAAATGTAAAAGAATTCACGAACTTTAAGAAACTCGATAAAATCATTATCGGCATTTGCGGTGGAGATGGAATCGGGCCTGTTATCTGTAAAGAATCGGAAAATATGTTGAAATTTTTACTTGCGGATGAAGAAAAAGCCGGTAAAGTTGAATTCCGCACCATTGATGGACTTACCATCGAAAACCGTGTTAAAGTCAACAAGGCAATCCCCGATGATGTACTCGAAGAATTAAAACAGTGTCATGTTATTTTAAAAGGTCCGACAACAACGCCCAAGGCGGGCGATCCCTGGCCGAATATTGAAAGTGCAAATGTTGCAATGAGAAAAGAACTCGATCTCTTTGCCAATGTTCGTCCCGTGAAAGTACCCGATAAGGGCATCGACTGGACCTTCTTCCGTGAAAACACCGAAGGCTCGTATGCGGTTGGAAGTAAAGGGGTCAATGTAACCGACGGACTTGCGATTGATTTTTGTGTCACCACAACCGAGGGAACAAACAGAATTGCACGTCTTGCCTATGAATTTGCAAAAAATAACGGCAAAACAGAAGTTGCAGTGGTTACAAAAGCAAATGTCATCAAGACAACTGACGGAAAATTCTTAAAAATATGTACCGATATCGGAAAAGAATATCCTGAAATTAACACCTCCGACTGGTTTATCGATATTATGACAGCAAAGCTTGTGGATGAAAAAAGAAGAACCGCTTTCAGGTATTCATTCTTCCGAACCTCTACGGCGATATTATTACCGATGAAGCAGCTGAATTTCAAGGCGGTGTCGGAACTGCCGGTTCTGCTAATATCGGAAAAAAATATGCGATGTTTGAAGCAATACACGGCTCTGCGCCCCGTATGATTACCGAAGGCAGAGGCAAATATGCCGATCCCTGCTCCATGCTTCGTGCCGTTGTCCTTCTGCTTCAACATATTGGCAAAACAGAAAAGGCGGCAAACCTCGAACGTGCACTTGACTTTTGCATGTTTGAAGAGAAAAAGCTTGTCATTACCGGCAGAGAAGGCGGCGCAACCTGTGCTGATTTCGGTGAATATGTAAGACAGCATCTTTCTTAATAATTTTAGTGAGACGTGACCGGCGACATCGATTAGGAAAGGAACGATAACTCTCAATGATTCAAGACGACAAAAATGATAAGCAAATATCACAAGCGGTAATACGGAGATTACCAAGATATTACCGTTATTTGCGTGAACTTATTCGGAATAATATTTTGAGAATTTCCTCACGTGAGTTGTCAGAGAAAATGAAAGTGACCGCTTCACAAATTCGTCAAGATTTGAATTGTTTCGGCGGATTTGGACAACAAGGATACGGTTATAATGTCAAATACTTATACAACGAGATCTCCCGTATTTTGGGTGTTGACAAGCATTTTACTGCAGTTATCATCGGTATGGGAAATCTAGGAAAAGCACTTGCAAGAAACCCTTTGTTTGAAAAACGAGGTGTTTCCATCAAAGGCCTGTTTGATATTTCTCCCGATATTATCGGGAAACCCTGTAATGGAATCCCCGTCATGTCGATGAATTTGGTCACCGAATTTTGTGTCATCAATTCGATTGATATTGCCGTACTCACTTTGCCGAAAAGTGAAGCTGCCTCTGCAGCAGAGACGCTTGCAAAAGCAGGAATCAAAGGGTTTTGGAACTTTTCAAACATGGAGCTTTCTCTTTCCGAATACGATGTAAAAATCGAAAACATCCATCTTGGTGATACCTTGATGACATTATGTTACGAATTGGCAAGGGATCTCGACGAAAAAGAATGATATTTCATTCAATCTTCAAATTTGAATGAATGCTTATTCCAATGAAAAACCACCAAATCTTTGCGGTCTTTTCTTTGCAGATCTGCACCGATATCTATCCTTCCAACCGCAAGAGTGATCCGGCAAATATTTATGATTCTTGGGCGGTTTACAATCGGAATTAGTATCAGTTTAAAAGGACATACTTTACTGTTACAATAAAGTATGTCCTTCTATTGCTAAAAGAATCAATGTCGTGGTTTCATAGTCGTTGCTTTTTATCCTTTTCTCCACAAAGAAATTTAATGGTACGTTCAATCGAATCTTTTGCGTTGCCCCAAGGCTCCTTATCGTATCGATAATCAAATTTCTTGCAAAACCACGACACATCGCATTGTAGTTCATTTAAAACTTTCGTTTGCAATTCATTGATATCGTTTAAGAAATCGGGGTAGTTTTTCTTCGAGATATACTTTGGAGCAACCTGTAAAAACAGTTCATAATGCGGAAAGCAAAAATATGGTTGTGTTTTTGTCATTTCCCGAAATTGTTTTTCTCGCTCCCAAAGAATTGCGGCAGTTTCAATCATTTTAGAGAACTTTTCGTTGATTCTGGAACATACATAACAGTCATTGTTCAGTTTTCCCAAATAGTCTGACGTCACAGCACCTGGATCTTTAACAAAAAGCCCGTTTTTGATGGAAACCCCTTTTTTGATTGCATCCAAATGGCTCTCAAGCATTAAGCCCAAGCCCAAACGGTTTTTTAGCTCAAACATTTTATCATAATGCTCACCGCAAAAGCCCTGTTTGTTCGTTTCAATTCTAACATCAGGCTCCATCATGGATGCACCGAGAATCAAATCAAGTTCTGTCACTTCAAGTTCATGCATCAGCGTGCAAAACGGACAACCGTCATTTTTTTCAAATGCCATCGTAACGGGAATGGTATAAATCTTCTCGTTCAAAACAATACTCCTTTCAACTATGAGGAATTCACTATGTCTGATTATATCATAAAACACACAGAATCGTCGGTTATTCTTGAAAATATAACCGAATTTTCCTTGTCGCAGATTTTCAACTGCGGACAATGCTTTCGGTTTAACCCTGTCGGGGAACATACCTATGGCGGAGTCGCCTTTTCAAAGTATATCGAAGTATCGCAACATGAAAATGCGGTTATACTAAACCATGTAACAATTGATGAGTTTTGTACTTTATGGTGCGATTATTTTGATCTTAAAACTGAGTATGCCGAAATTATAAAATCCTTTTCTTATGATACCTATTTAACCTCGGCCTCGGAATTTTCCTCTGGTTTAAGAATTTTACGACAGGAACCGTGGGAAACGTTATGTTCCTTTATCATTAGCCAAAACAATAACATCCCGAGAATCAAAGGAATCATCGAAACGCTTTCTAAAACTTACGGGGAAAAGGTGTATGAAAAGGACGGAAAAGAATACTTTTCGTTTCCGTCGGCAAAAACACTTGCCGGGGTGGGCGAAGAAGCCATATTCCGCCTTCGCACCGGTTTTCGTGCAAAATACATCTTTGATGCGGCAAACAAAGTATCCTCCGGTGAAATTGACCTTACTCAAATCTTTTCGATGAATACAAACGACGCAATGCAATACTTACAAAAAATCTGCGGTGTCGGTCCTAAAGTTGCATCCTGTGTATTACTTTTTGCTTATCACAAATATGATGCATTTCCGATGGATGTCTGGGTGAAAAAAATTCTTTCCGCACATTACCCAAAAGGAACAACAGCTGAATATTTTGGTCCGTTCGCCGGCATTGCACAACAATGTCTCTTTTACTATGAGCGCTGTTCGTGCGGCGTTTTTTTGAATACAAAAAAGGAAGTAACACTATGAATTCTGATAAAACGACTACCATTGCATACAGATGTCCCGATTGCGGCAGAGAAATTAAATCAGAGGTCAACATATTTCAACTATCCGGAAACAATTTTTATTTGGAATGCGGATGCGGAAAATCAAAACTGAACGTCAGTTTATCGCATGACGGAAAAGTTCGTCTGCTTGTCCCCTGCCTTGCCTGTCCTCATGCACATCCATATACGCTTTCCTCCTCGATGTTTTTTTCCCGTGAACTATTTATTCTTCAATGCTCATTTTCCGGTATGGATATTTGTTTCATCGGAAAACCGACGAAAGTGGAGGAAGCACTGGAAAAGAGCAGCGAAGAACTTCTGGATTTAATGGATTCCGAACTGGACGAACAATTTGGAATTGAAAACCAATCGGCAATGAGAGAAGCATTGACTGCAATTGAAGACCTTGCAAAAGCGAACGAAATTCATTGTCTTTGTTCGGAAAAAGGTGAAAAACCGCAGGTTGCCGTGGTAATTGATTATGACCAGGTGATATTGACCTGTAAAAACTGCAACGCAAGACTTGTGATTCCTGCAAAAACAAATTTCGATGCAAATAATGCAATTGAATTGGATCGCATTGATTTAAAATAGTTACTGTTCGTCAGAGTTTAGGTAATTGCAACCTTATTTACTTGGCACAGGCAAGTCGCAATACAGCATCCTCTTCCGTTGTCACGAAAAAGACATCACTTCCGTGATTGCTTTCATACATGAAGTCTCTCAACGGTTTGCTTGTATAGGTTGAAAAGTCGCCATACACAGCAAATTTTATATGATAATTGATGAATTTTTGTAATATTTCCCCGCAAGACGGGTACTTAATATAAAAAAGTCTTCTGAAATCGCATCTTTATTCAAAGCAATTCTGGAGCTGCCAGACTCATAATATTGCGTCATAATCAAGTCGAGTGCAGCCTGTGTATCTGTGATCATCTTTTCTGTGCTGTTTATCACCACTATGGTATTACCGTTTTTCTCTATTATTTTTTTGTCCATTATTTACCTCCGTTTTAAAATTTCAAATAACATCTTTTTTGTATCACAATATTGGATTTAAGAAGGCGTCGAATATCCTCTGAACGCTGCCAAAATGCTTTAAATTTTGCTTTTTAAATTTGTTTCTTGTATTTTTATTAAGAAAAATCCCACGCCGTTTGGTGTGGGATTTTTGAATCATTCCGTGATACGGAATCATTACTTATTGTAATTTCGCTTTACTTTTCCTGTTGTTGTTTTAATAAACGGATCTTTCCGAATCACAACCTTCAAAACACGTTTATATTTCGGCAGGTTCGCACTAAGCGCAACAACTTCTTCCCGCACCTTATTTAATATTTCATCTTCGGTAAGACCCTCGATCAACTCTTGATTCGGGTAAATTTCAGCGGAAAGAGCAGTTTCTTCCCCTTCAGTGTTTTGAACAGCACTGACGACAACTTCACTGACAAGCGGATTTGCGGAAATATAATCTTCAATTTCTTCGGGATAAACATTTTTTCCGTTTTTCAATACGATTAAATTCTTTTTTCGTCCGGTGATGTATAGTCTGTCCACTTCGTCTATCTTGCCATAATCTCCGGTATGGAACCAACCGTCCGCTGTGAGCACTTCGGCTGTGATTTCAGGCTTTTTATAATATCCGAGCATGACAGTATCGCCTTTTACACAAATCTCGCCTTCTCCGTCGGAATTCGGGTTGTCAATTTTCACTTCTACGCAGGGCAATTTGACACCGACCGATTTCCAGTCGTAGAAATAATCACGATTGACTGCAACCAAAGGAGAACATTCGGTAATCCCGTATCCATTGATAACAGTAATGCCGATGGACTCAAAGAACTCGCCGAGTTCAGCCCTAACAGGCGCTCCGCCACAAACAATCTTTCTCATTCTGCCACCAAACACTTCATGAATGGATTGAAACAGTACTTTTCTCATGTCGATCCCGACTTTCAAGAGGGAATTGCTTGTTTTAATTAAGAGTTTTAATGCTTTTGTCTTGCCTTTGCTTTCGACTTCTCCCCAAATCTTTTTATAAAAGCTCTCCAAAAACAGCGGTACCAACATAATATAGGACGGTGAATACAGCTTTAAATTTGTGGCAACTGTCCGTAAACTTTCGTTGATACAAATGGTAGAGCCCATATGCATTGACACCAAAAGTCCGCACACCGATTCATAGGTGTGGTGATAGGGCAAAACAGAAAGACAGGTATCATAAACCGTAGAAATTTGTAGTCCGTAATAGACACAGGATACCAAATTGTGCAGCGACAGCATAACCCCTTTTGCCGTACCGGTAGTACCGGAGGTATATACAATCATTTTCATTTTATCCTGTTCGGGTTTTATGTCGATGTAGGAACGATCGCCCCCGTCCAGAAGCGTTTTCCCCTTTTCCAACAAGTTCTGATAGGAAAGGTATTCGCCGTTATCCTCTTTTTGATCGAACGAAATCAAATACTTCACTTGCGGCATTTCACTTCTTCTTGCAAGCATATTGTCTTTATATGCGGAGGAATAGAATACAACTTCGCTGTCGCTGTGATTGATAATATGTAGAATTTCATCAAAAGGAATTTCCTTATCAACCGGAACAAATACTCCTTCGCTGTTTAAAACAGACAAAAACACGGTTAAATAATCATAACTGTTTCCGCTTACAATCGCAATATGGCTTTTCGCAACACCAAGAGAAGCAAGGGCTGTTCCCAAATTTTTCGTTTCTTTGGTAAAATCTCGATAGGTTGCCTCTTTCGCTTCATTTCCAACTTTGTATTTGAACCCGCTCTTGTCTCCACCAAGTTCACTTGCTTGTTCCAGCATTTCCTTAAAATCAGCAAAGGGTACGACTTCATTCAGCGCATAATTATGGTTTTTGTTTTTAATCAAATTTATCACCCACAATACTATATTTAACTAAATATAGC
>Ga0183099_1001264_pt1 | contig 15066 bp, 15 predicted proteins | sample Biomet1_FD_127788 | JGI IMG/M metagenome (GOLD analysis project Ga0183099, IMG submission 127788) | Microbial communities from bioreactor (seeded with anoxic lake sediment) at LBNL, California, USA - Biofuel metagenome 1 | ecosystem: Engineered > Bioreactor > Anaerobic > Unclassified ... | reverse complement strand
GCTGACGGCGACCTCACCGCGATCGGCGTGGCCACATGAAGAAGATGGGCATGGAGTTCCATCTGGAATGCCCCGTGCAGGCTGTGGAGTCTCCCCCGTAGGCGCGAAGGTGGTCTGCAAGAACAAGGCGGGCGAGACCGTCAGCTTTGAGGCGGAGAAGGTTCTGGTGGCAATCGGCCGCCGCGCCAACACCGTGTCCCTGAATCTGGAGGCCGGCGGTCTGAACAACGACCGGGGCCGTATTCTTGTCAACGATCAGATGGAGACCAGCGTTCCCGGCGTGTACGCCATCGGAGACTGCGTTATGGGTTATGCCCAGCTGGCGCACACCGCCTCCGCCATGGGCGAGGTTGCCGCCGAGAATATCTGCGGCGTTCCTGCCGTGTACGACGAGAAGACCAACCCCACCTGCGTGTATATGGAGCCGGAGGCTGCCGGTGTGGGTCTCACCGAGGAGCAGTGCAAGGTCAAGGGCGTTGCTTACAAGGTCGGCAAGTTCCCCATGAGCGCCAACGGCAAGGCCCTGATTCTCAACGGCGGCGAGGGTCTGGTCAAGATCATCGCCGATGCGAAGTACGGCGAGGTGCTGGGTATGCACATCATCGGGCCCCGGGCGACGGACCTGATCGCCGAGGGCGCGCTGGCCATCCGTCTGGAGGCCACGGTGGAGGAGTTGATCTCCACGATCCACTCTCATCCCACCGTTACCGAAACCATGCGTGAGGCTGCTTTGAATGTGGAGAAACGCTCCATCCACACGAAAAACTGAAATTTTCCCCTGTAAAAAAACGCCGCAGCCCGCCGTGCAAAAGTACGGCGGGGCTGCGGCGGTCTGTTATAAAGCCTGAGGAATGATTGCTTTGACTTTTTCCGGTATTCAACAAGCAGGGCGACAAAGATTACATATTCGGCTTTGCCGTCGGTTTGCCGTTAGGGAGGATGAACCGCTCATTCGGGAAAAGTGAGTCCTGCTTGAAATCCATCCGAACCGGTAACGATGATATCCCCCGCCGCCGGGATTCCCTCGCAGAGATACAGGTTCACCTGTACGCCGTCAGGACGCCCCGGATAGTTCAAAACGGTATAGGTGTAGCGGGTGACCTGACGGCCTTTCAGGTCCTCCAGATCAAAGCCCTGCTCTTTCTGGAGCTTGTTATAAGCGGCATAATCCGCCGTCAGAGGGTCGGGCAGCTGAAGCTGCAGGGTTGCTACCGGGTCAGGGGAGATCTCCCAGCCCAGATCCTTTAAATAGTCCGCCCGGGATTCCTCCGTGTCCAGCCGCCCTACACCGTTCTCGGCAGATTTATGGAGGAAGCCGCCCAGAATTACCAGCAGGATTACTAGTGCGGCGATCAGTACCACTGCCAAAAGCGTCTTTTTCTTCCGCAGGCGTGCCGTCCAGATGAACATGAAAAACCATTCCTTTCTCCCTGTGCGGCGCCGTTCCCGGCGGCGCAAAACCATAACTTTTTGGACAAACTTTTTGACCCTTCCGCCATTTCCTTATTCCATTTGCCCTTCAGATATGCTAAAATTAGAAAAATACAGTGTGAGAGGTGATGGTGCGCCGTGACGACACAGAGACTGGACAAGCTGCTTTCCGGAACGGGCAGATGGTCCCGGCGGGAAGTGAAGCTGCTGGTGAAGCAGGGACGGGTCCTGGCGAACGGCGCGCCCGTGCCGTCGCCGGAGTCGAAGTACGACCCGGAGGCCGTGATGCTGACGGTGGATGGGGAGACCGTTTTTTGGCGGAAGAACACATGGGTAATGATGAACAAGCCCGCAGGCGTTCTCTCTGCAACGGAGGATGGGAAAGGGAAAACCGTTCTGGACCTTTTGCCGCCGGAGTTGCAAAAGCTGGAGTTGTTTCCGGTGGGACGGTTGGACAAGGACACGGAAGGACTGTTACTCCTGACGAACGACGGGCAGACCGCCCACCGCCTGCTGTCCCCCAAATACCACGTTGACAAGGTGTATTATGCCAGGGTGAACGGGCATCTGGAGGAATCGGATTGCCGGGCGTTCGAGGCGGGCATATCGCTGGCGGACGGCCTTGTTTGCCAGCCTGCCGGATTGGAGATATTGTCTTCCGGATCGGAGAGCGAATGCCTTGTGACGGTGCGGGAGGGTAAGTTTCATCAGGTGAAGCGGATGCTGGCGGCACAGGGAAAGCTCGTGACTTATCTGAAACGGGTGTCCATGGGCAAATTGCCGCTGGATGCGGCGTTGGGTATCGGCAATTTTCGATATTTGACAGAGGAAGAACTGGATGTACTGCGAAACAGTTTGGCAGGAGCTTCATGAAATCTTAATATTTTACAAAAAGCCACTGATTTTTTTGTTGAAAAAAGAAAAAATGTCTTGCATTTTCACAAAAATATCGATATAATGTAGTCATTGACAAAATGCACAAAGCAAAATGACGAGTGTGCGTTAGGAGGGCCGGCAATGTCGGGAAGAATTTTTCAGAACGTAGTCCTGCAGCTCAAGGAAAATACGGACCGGACGGTGGGCGTGATCGACGGCGAGGGAATTGTGATTGCGTGCAGCGAACTTTCCATGATCGGACAGCGGTGGGCGGAATTTGTCCCTGCGATCAACACTGCCGGAGGAAGCATGCTGGCTTCATCCGGGAAGACCTTCAAGGCGCTGAACGGCTGGGGCAACCAGTTTGACTATGCCGCTTTCGCTTTCGGCGACAACGACATCAGCAAAACGGTTTGCGCACTGGCGACGGTGGCGCTGAACTCCGCTAAATCCTATTATGAGGAAAAGCATGACCGCGGCTCTTTTATCAAAGACATTATCACAGACAATATCATGCTGGGCGACATTTATATGCGGGCGAAGGAACTGCGGGTTGTCAGCGACGTGGCCCGGGGTGTGTTCGTCATTCGTTCCATCAAGAAGACGGAGTCTGTCCCTACGGACTCCATACAGACACTGTACCCCGACCGGCAGAACGATTTCGTTCTCTCTGTGGGGGAGGGGAACGTGGTTTTAATCTGCCAGCTGCCCGAGGGGGCTGGCGTTCGGGAGTTGAATAAGATTGCGACTTCCATTGAAGAGGCCCTTCGTTCCAACGGCGAGTCCACCGTGGTGGTTGGCATCGGCACCGTGGCCACGCATCTGCGCGATCTTGCCAAGTCCTATAAGGAAGCGCAGATCGCCATCGAGGTGGGCAAGGTCTTCGACACGGAGAAGTATGTTATCAACTACGAGAATCTTGGCATCGGCCGCCTGATTTATCAGCTGCCCACTACCCTTTGCGAGATGTTTTTGCAGGAGGTCTTCAAGAAGAACCCCATTGACGCGCTGGATAAGGAGACGCTGTTTACCATCCATAAGTTCTTCGAGAATAATCTGAACGTCTCCGAGACGGCCAGAAAGCTGTTCGTTCACCGGAATACGCTGGTGTATCGTCTTGAAAAGATCAAGAAGCTTACGGGCCTCGACCTCCGGGAGTTTGACGATGCCATTACCTTCAAGGTGGCGCTGATGGTCAAGAAATATCTGACCTCCCGCGGCATTGACGCCTGATAGGAAATCAAGAGGGGAACGGACGAAGGTCCGCTCCCTTTTTTTGCCCGGGACGAAGACGGTTCATTGGGAAGACGCGTTTTTTGCGCACGGGAGGAAGTTGAACGGAGGACAATTTGAAAGAAATTCCGGCGGTTCTGTGTAGGCTGTGCCGGTTGGTCCCCCGGGGAATTTTAGAGTTGGACAAAGCCAAGCAGATATGATATAATAAAAATGTATGAGTTGCGAAAGGTACGAGGTGTTTCCATGCGGATTGATGTGCTTGGCGTTGGCTTTGACAATGTAACCATGGCGGAGGCTGTGGCGGAGGGGCAGCGCCTTTTGAATACAGAAGGGGCGCATTATGTTGCGACCCCAAATCCCGAGATTGTGGAGGTCTGCCGGGAGGACCCGGAGGCGCGGGCTGCCGTCAACGGTGCGAATCTGGTTTTGCCGGACGGCATCGGCGTGATCAAGGGCGCGGCAATACTGGGGACTCCGCTGAAAGAAAAAACGCCGGGTATTGAATTTGCAGGGCGCTTGATGGAGAAAATGGCCATTGAGGGGAAGTCCCTTTACCTGCTGGGGGCTAAGCCCGGCGTGGCGGAAGAGGCTGGAGCCCGGCTGGCCGCGAAATATCCCGGATTGAGGATTGCCGGGACCCACGACGGGTATTTCAAGGAAGATGCTCCTGTGGTGGAGGCCATCCGACTCAGCGGGGCAGACTGTGTGTTCGTGTGTCTGGGAGCACCGAAGCAGGAACTGTGGATGGCGAAAAACGGAAAGTCCACCGAAGCCCGTCTGCTGTGCGGCCTGGGCGGCAGTCTGGATGTATTTGCGGGAAGAGTGGAGCGGGCACCGGAGTTTTGGTCGCGTCACGGGCTGGAGTGGTTTTACCGGCTGTGCAGGGAGCCCCGCCGCATCGGACGGATGATGAAGCTGCCGCTGTTTCTGGTCCACGTGAAGCAGGAGAGGAGACGGCGGAGATGAGTGGAAAACTGATCGTGTTCGAGGGAACCGACGGCTCCGGCAAGGCTACTCAGGCCGGTATGCTGGGGATAAAGCTGAAAGAGCAGGGCGTTCCATTTCAGGAAATTGACTTTCCACGGTACGGAAACCCCTTTGCGGAACCGGCCAGACTGTATTTAGATGGGGCACTGGGGAAAAAGCCCGGCGATGTCAGCGCCTACGCCGCCTCCACGCTGTACGCGGTGGACCGGTATGCTTCCTACAAACAGGACTGGGGCGCGGCCTATGAGGCCGGAATGCTGATTCTTGCGAACCGCTATACGACTTCCAATGCGGTGCATCAGGCGTCAAAGCTCCAGCCTGCCGAGCGGGAGGAATTTCTGGATTGGCTTTTTGATCTGGAATATTGCCGCCTGGGCCTTCCACAGCCTGATTTGGTGCTCTACCTGGACCTCCCCACGGAACTTTCAGAACAGATGCTCCGTCAAAGAGAACTTAGTACCGGAGTCAAAGCGGATATCCATGAGCAGGACGACACTTATCTGCGCAACTGCCGGATGAATGCCCGGCAGATTGCCCGGGATCTTGGCTGGTCTATGGTGAACTGCGCCCGGGACGGACAGATTCGCTCCGTGCAGGATATTCACAGCGAGGTATGGCGGAAGGTGAAAAAATAACCTGAAAAGCCAGTCCACTTTTCATATTGGCAAAACGGGACGTCTCGCGTCCCGTCTGCCCGTGGAGGTGGATCAGCAGCAGCCGTTGCCGCATCCGTTTCCGCAGCCGTTTCCGCATCCGTTTCCGTTGTTGCCGCAGAAGCCGCTTCCGCCGCAGCAGCACAGAATCAGAATGACAATGATGATGAGCCACAGGCAGGAGCAGTTGCTATTCCCCGAGTTAAAGCACATGTATTTGTCACCTCACTTAAAGTCTTTGAGATAATCTATGCGCCGGTGAACCGAGGGGAAACTTGGCCCATTAAAAATTTTGAACACAGCAGGATCGCAGGAGGTATAACAAGGTATGTCCGAATACAACAATCAGGAAACCGCCAACTGGGACGCGAATCAGGTTCGCCGGGATAGCGTACGTCAATCCCAGGCAGAAGAGAAAGCAGGCCGGGGACCGCACCGCCGCCGTCGCCGCAGACGGTTTCTCAGCGGGTGGAAATATGTGCTGTTTGTGCTGCTGACCTCCGTGCTGGTGGCAGGCGTGGGCTGGCTGCTCATCAATGACTTTTGCGCGTTCAGCAAGGCGGATGTCACCACCACGATTCAGGTCACGGCGGATGACAATCTGAAGAGCATTGCTGGCAAGCTCCACGATGCTGGGCTGGTTCAGTATAAGTGGTTTTTCAGATTCTTCGGGGGCATTGCCGATGCCAATGACAAAATTGGGATCGGAAGCTATGAGCTGAACAGCGAGATGGACTATATGGCGCTGATCAACGCGATGCACAACTCCTCCGGCGGCATGAATACGGACACTGTCCGCATCACGATTCCGGAAGGCTATACCGTCAAGCAGATTATTACTCTGCTTGCGAAAAACGGCGTCAATACCGAGGCAAATCTGACCCAGGCCGCTCAGACCGCCACGTTCAGCTATGATTTTATCGACAATTCCTCCAACGACATTTCCCGCCTGGAGGGCTATCTGTTCCCGGACACCTATGATTTTTATGTGAATGAGAAGCCCGAAAGCGCTCTGCGCCGCCTGATCTCCAACTTCACCACGAAGATGGACGACGACATGATGACTCAGGTGGAAGCATCCGGCCACAGCCTGAAGGAGATCGTCACCGTGGCGTCCCTGATCGAGAAGGAGACGGCAGGCAGCGACCAGAAGACCATTGCCTCCGTCATTTACAACCGGATGGCGGACACCGGGAGCCATGGCACCTATGGGATGCTGCAGGTGGACGCGTCCTTGCTGTACGCGCTGCCGGATCACGCGGGTGCCATCACCAACGACGACAAAAAAGTGGATTCCAAGTATAATCTTTACAAGTACAAGGGCCTGCCGCCCACGCCCATTGCCAACCCGGGCCTCACCTCGCTGGAGGCGGCGCTGGAACCCGAGTCCACCAACTATTATTTCTACGCTCTCGGGAAGGACGGAACCCACCACTTCTCCACTACGCTAAAGGAGCACAACGACTTTATCAACAGTGATCAGTATGCTGGAAACTAAGCTGCCGGAGCTGCTTTGCCCCGCGGGAGACATGGAGCGGCTGAAAATGGCGGTGGCCTACGGCGCAGATGCGGTGTATTTGGCGGGGACTAGCTTTGGAATGCGCTCCTTTGCCGGAAACTTCTCCGATGAGGAGCTGCCCAAGGCGGTGGAATACGCCCATAGCCGCGGCGTCAAGGTCCACTGCACGGTGAACACCATGCCCCGGAACGACGAGGCCGCCCGCCTTCCGGCGCATTTGGAAAAGCTCCAGAGCGCCGGGGTGGACGCGCTGATCATGGCGGACTTGGGGGTTTTTACACTGGCGGGAAAATACGCGCACTGCTGCCAGCGCCATATCTCCACCCAGGCCAGTATTTCAAACTATGAGTGTGCCAGGGTCTGGCACGATCAGGGGGCGCGGCGGGTGATTTTGGCCCGGGAACTGAGTCTGGACGAGATTCGGGAGATTCGGGCCAAAACCCCGGCGTCCCTTGAAATCGAGTGCTTTGTCCATGGAGCGATGTGCGTCAGCTATTCGGGCCGCTGCCTTCTCAGCAGCTATATGACCGGGCGGGACTCCAATCGGGGCGCCTGCGCCCAGCCCTGCCGGTATCAGTACGCCCTGATGGAGGAAAAGCGCCCCGGGGAATACTTCCCGGTGTTCGAGGATGAGAAGGGTACGTATATCATGAACTCCCGGGACATGTGTATGATCGACCATCTGGACGAGCTGTGCGCCGCCGGAATCAGCAGCCTGAAAATCGAGGGGCGCGCAAAGTCCGCCTATTACGCGGCGATTGTCTCCGGAGCTTACCGCCACTGTCTGGACGCCGCAGCGGCTGGGAAACCGCTTGACCCCGTGTGGCGGGACGAGGTGGAGCACGTCAGTCACCGCCGCTATTCCACCGGCTTTTTTTACGGCCAGCCGGGGCAGTACATTGAGAATTCCCGCTATATCAGAAACTGGCAAGTGGAAGCGCTTGTCGTTGATTGCGACGAAAACGGAAATGCCACTCTGTCCTTGCGGAACAAGATGTACACCGGAGAGGAAGTGGAAGTCGTTGGGCCGGACTGCCGTCCCTTCGCCATGAACGTCCCGGAGCTGCGGGAACCGGACGGCACGGTGGTGGAAGAGATCAAAACGCCTCAGACCGTATTTCAGATGAAACTGCCCCGCTCGGTGCCGCCGCTGTCGTTGGTGCGGCACGACGTGGAGCTGTCAGCCAAGTAACAGGAACCAGATTAGTGAGGAGAAAGATAATGAACGCAGACGTTGTGATTATAGGCGCAGGCCCCGCTGGCATTTTTACCGCTCTGGAAATGCTGAAGAAGGGCAGCAAACAGAAGATCGTTATGGTGGAGAAGGGTCAGAGCGTAGAGAAGCGCCACTGTCCAAAGGACAAAACGGGGTACTGCATGAACTGCAAGCCTTACTGCCACATTACCACCGGCTTTTCCGGCGCGGGGGCTTTTTCCGACGGAAAGCTGTCTCTTTCCTATGAGGTGGGCGGCGATCTGCCGACCCTGATCGGGGAGAATCTGGCTCAGGAGACCATCAACTATGCTGATCAGATCTACCTGAACTTCGGCGCCGACGAGCATATTGAGGGCCTTGGCAACGACCCTGAGCGCAAGGAAATCCGCAAGCACGCCATTCAAGCCGGCTTGAAGCTGGTAGACTGCCCCATCCGCCATCTTGGTACGGAGAAGGCGCAGAGCCTGTACCTTGCCATCGAAAAGTATCTGCTGGAGCAGGGTGTGGAGATTCTGTTCGGCTACGAATGCTCCAATATTATTTTGGAAAACGACGTATGTAGGGGCGTCTCCATTTCCAATGGAAAGATGGACCAAGAGGTTTATGCGAAGCATACCGTGGTGGCCACCGGCCGCCGCGGCGCGGACTGGCTGGAAAAACTCTGCGCCGAACACAACATTGCTCACGCGCCGGGCACGGTGGACATCGGCGTTCGGGTGGAGGTACGCAACGAGGTCATGGAAATGGTGAACCGGGTTCTTTATGAGTCCAAGCTGGTTGGCTATCCCCGACCGTTCAAGAACAAAGTCCGGACCTTCTGCCAGAACCCCGGAGGCTTTGTCTCACAGGAGAACTACGACAATAATTTGGCGGTGGTCAACGGTCACAGCTATAAGGATCTGAAGACGGAAAATACCAATCTGGCGATTCTGTGCTCCCACAATTTCAGCGTCCCCTTCAATCAGCCCATCGCTTATGCCCAAAAGGTGGGAGAGCTGACCAACATGTTGGGCGACGGGCACATTATGGTCCAGCGCTTCGGCGACATTCTGGACGGCAAACGGACTTGGCAGAAGGAACTGGCTCAGTCCAACATCCGTCCCACACTGCCGGATGCCGTGGCGGGGGACATTACCGCCGCCATGCCTTACCGCTCCATGGTGAACATCATCGGTTTCATTCAGGCCATGGACCATGTGGTTCCCGGCTTTGCCTCCACGGAGACGCTGCTTTACTCCCCGGAGCTGAAGTTTTACTCCAACCGGGTGAAAATGGATACCGACTTCAATACCAGCCTCAAGGGACTTCATTGCCTGGGTGATTCCTCCGGTTGGACCCGCGGATTGATGATGGCCTCCGTTATGGGGACGCTCATGGGCCGGAAAATCGCGGAAGAGGGCTGAAGCCACGCAGGGAACTGTACTTTTTCAGGGCCTTTTTTGGGCGATTCCCTCCATTGCATGGAGATAAAAATCGATACGGTCAGAATACACAAAATGTCACAGAAAGAAGGGAGGTCATTATGAAACTGAAAAATATCAAAGATGTGAAAAAATTTATCAGCGTGCTGGACGAATGCAAACGCGATGTATATCTGAAATCTCCTCAGGGGGACGTGTTCAATTTGAAATCCTCACTGTCCCAGTATATCGCCATCGGGCGGCTGTTGGAGGAGAACGGCGACAATCTGGAGATGTTTGCCGACGATCAGGCGGATGAGGCACTGCTGATTGGTTTTCTTATGGAGCTGGCGAAAGAGGATTCGGAGAGCGGGAAGTAAAGCGCTCGGCCCAGAAGGAAACAAGAAGCTGAATAAGCTGGAAATATGTACAAAAAGGCGCGGAACAAGTCGTTCCGTGCCTTTTTCTGCATGAAAAATTTGCTGACCGTATGTAGCTGATTTTTTCCACTGTCAAGTCTGATTTTCACTTTGATTGCGACCTGATTTTTGCACCGGCTGTCCTATAATGGTGACTGCTCAGTAATCCGCAAGGCGAGTTCAATGTGCGCCGGAGCAGCGAAACCCTGTACAAAAGGGAAATGCGGAGGAAAACAGCGGAGCCTCCGTGGGCTGCGGTCAGAATTCGGAGAAGGGGGCGGCGGAAATGACGGTGGTATACATAGACAGCGTGTTTGTGTTGAACGCACTGGCGGATTATCTGCTGGTGTACGCCGCCGCCCAACTGGCGGGGGCCAGACTCCAAAGGCTCCGGTTCCTTCTGGCGGCACTGCTGGGGGGAGCCTATGCCGTGGCGGTGTTTCTGCCGGGGTTGGGGTGGCTTTCCACGCCGCTGGTGAAGGCGGCAGCGGGAGTATTGATGGCACTGGTGGCATACGGCGGTGAGCCCCGGTTCCTTCGGTTGACGCTGCTGCTGTTTCTGGTGTCCTGCGGCTTTGCGGGGTGCGTGCTGGCGCTGGGATTGGCCGCTGGGCAGGGGATACCCATGGAAAACGGCGTTTTCTATACAAATGTGGACGCAAAGATTCTGTTAATCTCCGCCGCTGCGGCGTACATCGTACTGACGGTGGTATTCCGCGCCAGTGCTCGAAGCAGCGGGGCAGGGGGGTTCCTGATCCCGGTGACGGTTGCATTTTACGGTCACCGAACAGCTCTGACGGCCCTGTGCGACACAGGCAATACCCTCCGGGACCCGGCGACGGGGAGATCGGTGTTGGTAGCCTCGGCGGAAAAACTCCAGACGCTCTGGCCGCCGGAACTGGGTCCGTTGCTGTCGCCGTCCGCCCTGCGCGCTCCCTCCGAGATCATGGAGCGCCTAGCGTCGTCCGGATGGGCGGCGGAGCGGTTTCGTCTGCTGCCATACAGTGCGGTAGGGGTAGAGAGCGGATTACTGCTGGCGGTCCGCCTGGATTGGGCCAGCGTCAACGGAAAGAAACGGGAACGATTGTTGCTGGCACTGTCGCCCACCCCTGTGGGAGATGGCTGCGATGCCCTTTGGGGCGAACTTGAAAATTAAAAAATGTGCCGGTAAAGACGAAAGGGAGGACCGAGAACATGCCTCATTGGTTGGAAAATTTTCGAAAGCTGCTCTGCCGTCTGGGTCTTCTGCCCCGGACGCCCGTCCACTATATCGGCGGCAGCGATACCCTGCCGCCGCCACTGACCCGTGAGCGGGAGGCAGAGCTGCTAATTCGCATCGGCGAGACCGACGCCCGTCAGGAGCTCATCGAACACAATCTCCGCCTTGTGGTGTACATAGCCCGCCGCTTTGAGAATACCAAGATTAACATTGAAGACCTGATTTCCATTGGCACCATCGGCTTAATCAAAGCGGTTGAGACCTACAGGCCTGATAAAAATATTAAGTTGGCAACCTACGCCAGCCGCTGTATTGAAAACGAGATCTTAATGTACCTTCGCAAAAACGCAGGTCGAAAAGGGGAGGTCTCCTTTGACGAGCCGTTAAATACCGACTGGGACGGCAACGAGCTTCTCCTCTCCGACGTTCTGGGTACCGACGCCGATGTGGTCATGCGCCCGATCGAGGACGACGTGGACCGAAGTCTCCTGACCGCCGCTTTAAAAATCCTTTCTCCCCGCGAAAAAGAGATTATCACACTGCGCTTCGGGCTGAACGGGGGACAGGAGCGCACCCAAAAAGAGGTGGCCGACCATCTCGGCATTTCCCAGTCCTATATCTCCCGTCTGGAAAAGCGCATCATCCAACGGCTGAAAAAAGAAATTCTTCGACTCAGCTAGCAAAATTTATAATACTTACAGCGCCCGACTATTCCATGGCCGGGCGCTGTAATTTACAAAAAAAGAGGACTGCCTTACAGCAGTCCCAAATCGCTATGCTCCTCGTCTCGCAGGCGAAAGACCTCCGTCCTTCAAATGGGCGAGGAATTAAGAACTTGTATAACGACGGCCCCGCTCGGCCGTGTAGACCCCGTTATAACCTGCACCTTTACGGACAGGTGGGTCGCCTGCAGCACGCTTTATCGCTTCCAACTTCCAGCCGCAGACAGCAGCCGGGAGGCCTGCGAACCACGGACTGATCCGGCATCCCTTATAACGAAATGTGGGTTAAAAAAGGTCTATCACGCACCGCGCAGGGTCTTCACTCAAATAGGATAAATCAAGAGAAGCTGTCAGGAGTTTTCGTCCTCCTCGTCCTCAAACAGCGCTTCCATGAACAAGTCGTACACTGCGTCCAGCTCCTCGTCGGAGTCCAGCGTGGAGAGCATTTCTTCGCCGTTTTCCGTCACGGCTTTCAGAATCACCAGCCCGGTGTCCGCGTTCTCCTCGTCGGAGTCCTCCGTCTCGGCGGGGAAGAAAGCCATATACTTTTGGCCGTTGTGCTCCAATGCGTCCACGAACTCCAATTCAATATCGTTTCCATCCTCATCGGTGATTGTGACAAATGTGGGGCCAAGATCTTCGCTCATGGGAACGCCTCCTTACGGTTCTTCTTTGATCATATTGTATCCGCTTCAGAGGGAAAATGCAAGTGTATCAGGCTAGGAAAACATGGAAAATTGAAATTATAAGTAGGTATATTCTTGAGCATCGAAAAAATTTTTTAAAATTCTGGAACTTTTTTAAAGGGAAAGACGACAATTTAAGAGTTGACAGGAATGGTAGAATATAAAATATGATGGTGCACTATGACAGTTGTTCCACCGTAGATAGCGGAACGACTGATGCCCCAAATTTTGGAAAAGGAGGTGCCCTGCATTGGAACAGCATGGCAGACACGAGCAAAATCCGCAGCCCCATGAACACCGACGGCGTCAGAGCACCAGAACACACACCGCAAGTACGATTTGGTTCGTAGTCCGGACCCTTCTTCTGATTGGCGTTCTGTCCGGCGCCATGATTGCCGGCATTTTCATGTATTTTGTGAAGACGACGCTAACCCCGACGCTGAATGTCAACGCCGACGACTATACCATGAATCTCAGTTCCGTCATTATGTATCAGGACAAGAGCACGGGCGCATGGAACAATCTTCAGACGATTTACGGTGACGAAAACCGCATCTGGGTGGACTATGATCAGATCCCGGACGCCATGTGGCAGGCGGCGGTGTCCATCGAGGACGAACGCTTTTTTAAGCACCACGGTGTGGACTGGAAGCGAACCGCCGGAGCAGCCGCAAACTTGTTTCTGCACACCAGCAGTACCTATGGTGGGTCCACCATTACCCAGCAGCTGCTGAAAAATATGACCGGCGACAACGACGGTACGGTAAATCGCAAGGTCCGGGAAATTTTTCGGGCGCTGGAGTTTGAGAAAAAGTATTCCAAACAGGAAATCCTGGAGCTCTATCTCAATACGATCTATCTGGGGCAGACGTGCTACGGCGTTGAGACTGCCGCACAGTATTATTTCGGCAAGGATGTGTCGGAGCTGTCGGTGGCGGAATGCGCCAGCATCATCGCTATTACCAACAACCCCTCGCTGTATGGCCCCATGTCCACCGTCACCATTACAGACCCGGATACCGGCGTGAAAAAGACGGCGCGGGAGATGAACAAGACCCGCCAGAAGAACATTCTGGATAAAATGCTGGAGCAGGGGTACATCGACGAGGATACCTATAAGAAAGCGATTAATGAGGAGCTCAAGTTTACCGACGGCTCCGTCTCTGCCCAGGAGCTGGTGGCCGCCGACAACGCCGACAAGAGCAATGGCGCAGCCACCGGTATCAATTCCTATTTCGTGGATCAGGTGATTCTGGACGTCTCCAACGATCTTGCAAAGCAGCTCGGCATTTCGGCGAAAGAGGCGCGTATTAAGCTGTATAACGGCGGATACACGATTTATTCCACCGAGGACCCACATATTCAGGAGATTGCAGAGTCCATTTATGAGGACCGCTCCAATCTGGATGTGACTTCCTCCAGCGGGCAACATCTTCAGTCCGGCATTACCATCGTGGACCCCTCCACAGGAAATGTGGTGGCCATGGTGGGCAAGGTTGGCGTGAAGGATCGGAATCTAGGTTGGAACTATGCCACAGGCAACCGCCAGTGCGGTTCCGCCATCAAGCCTGTCACGGTCTATTCGCCGGCGCTGGACGCTGGAGTAATTACAATGGCGTCCACCTTTGACGATTATCCTGTCCGGCTGCTGAACGATAAACCGTGGCCGAAGAACTCGCCCCAGGGCTACAAGGGCTGGACAACCTTGGCCACCGGTGTCGCAAATTCTGTCAACACCGTGGCCGTGCAAGTCATTGAAAAACTGGGCATCTCCAACTCCTTTACCTTTGCCACGGAGAAGATGAATCTGGATCTGGTGGCGGACGACATCAACACGGCGTCCCTGGGATTGGGCGGTTTGACCAACGGCGTTTCCACCGAGGAGATGGCCGCGGCCTTTGCAACTTTCCCCAACGGCGGCGTTTATAACTCGCCCCGGCTCTATTCGAAGGTGGAGGACGCCGACGGCAACACGGTTCTCGACAACCAGACGGATACCCACGTGGCTGTGAAGGAAACCACTGCGTATTTCATGAACCAGCTTCTGCAGGGCGTTATGAACGGCGGTACCGCCTCCCGGTATAAGCTCTCCGGTATGGCCAGCGCCGGTAAAACCGGAACCACCAGCGAAAACTATGACCGCTATTTTGTTGGCTACACACCCTATTATTGCGCGGCGGTCTGGTGTGGTTACGATAATAATGAGCGTATCAGCTATTCCGGAAACCCCGCTGCTTCCATGTGGAACAAGGTCATGCAGAAGATCGCGAAGGAGCAGGAGAATAAATCCTTCTCCAAGCCAACCAGCGGCCTTGTTTCCGTGCAGGTCTGCGCCGACAGCGGTCTTCTGGCAACGGATGCCTGTGCCGCCGACCTGCGGGGCAGCCGCGTCCGCACGGTGGAGGTCGCCGTCGGTACCGCGCCGACCGAGAGCTGCAACCTGCATAAGCTCTTTGACTACTGCACCGAGGGAAAGTGTCTGGCCACGGAGTTCTGCCCCGCGTCAACCGTAAAGAAAGTGGGGCTGCTGGACTATACCCGCACGGACTACGGCCCGAATATTGTGGCGGACGATAATGCTTATCTGGTCAACTCTCTCCGGACGGTGCTGGCGGACGGAACGATCCAGCTTCCGCCCTGTTCCGTCCACAAGGACGGCTCCGCGCTGCCTCCCGCTACGGGCGGCGGGGGGGGGGGAACGG
>Ga0183099_1001263_pt1 | contig 15068 bp, 13 predicted proteins | sample Biomet1_FD_127788 | JGI IMG/M metagenome (GOLD analysis project Ga0183099, IMG submission 127788) | Microbial communities from bioreactor (seeded with anoxic lake sediment) at LBNL, California, USA - Biofuel metagenome 1 | ecosystem: Engineered > Bioreactor > Anaerobic > Unclassified ... | reverse complement strand
GCCGCCGGGAAGAAACTCCGGCCGCGGGTGGTGGCCATCACCGCCTTGGAGCCGCAGATGCAGGCCCTGGCCGATGAGGATTTCCCGACCAAAATCGTCGCCTGGAAAGAGGAAGTGGCCGCTGGCCGCACTCTGGACGACCTGCTGCCGGAGTGCTTCGCTCTGGTGCGGGAGGCTGGTCGCCGCGTGCTCGGCATGCGCCACTACGATGTTCAGCTCATCGGCGGCATGGTTCTGCACAGTGGGCGCATTGCGGAAATGAAGACCGGTGAGGGCAAAACCCTTGTCGCCACACTGCCTGTGGTGCTGAATGCGCTCTCCGGCAAGGGCGTGCACCTGGTGACGGTGAACGACTACCTGGCCAAGCGTGACGCCGCCTGGATGGGCAAGTTGTATAATTTTCTGGGGCTCAGCGTGGGCATTATCGTCCATGGTCTGACGGACGAAGAGCGCAAGGTCAACTACGCCTCGGACATTACCTATGGCACGAACAACGAGTTCGGCTTCGACTATCTGCGCGACAACATGAAATTCTACAAGGAATCGCTGGTACAGCGGCCTCTGAATTACGCCATTGTCGACGAAGTGGACTCCATCCTCATCGACGAAGCGCGCACCCCGCTCATCATCAGCGGCGCCTCGGAGGAATCCACCCACCTGTACGGCAAGGTGGATACCATCATCCCGTTGCTGAAGCGTGGCGAGAAGTCCAAGGATGAAGACGCGATTCCCACCGGCGACTTCTTGGTGGATGAGAAGGGCAGGGCGGTTTCCCTGACCGAAGCCGGCGTGGCCCAGTGCGAGCGGCTGCTTGGCATTGAGAACCTGTACGACCCGGCCAATGTGACCCTGCAGCACCACGTCATTCAGGCCCTTAAAGCCCACAGCCTGTATCGTCTCGATGTCGAGTACATCGTGAAGGACGACCAGGTCATCATCGTTGACGAGTTCACCGGCCGCCTTATGCCGGGCCGCCGTTTCTCCGATGGTCTGCACCAGGCTTTGGAGGCCAAGGAGCATGTGAAGGTCGAGGCGGAAAACCAGACCCTGGCTTCCATCACCTTCCAGAATTTCTTCCGCATGTACGAAACGCTCTCCGGCATGACAGGCACCGCCGACACCGAGGCTGTGGAGTTCAAGGAAATCTACAACCTCGACGTTGTGGTTATTCCCACCCATCGCCCCATGGTGCGCATCGACAACGCGGACATGATCTTTAAGACCCAGCGGGAGAAATTTGAGGCCATTGCCGGGGAAATTGCCGAGAGCCACAAGTCCGGCCAGCCGGTTCTGGTGGGTACCGTCAGCATTGAAAAAAGCGAACTTGTTTCCGAAATGCTGAAAAAACGCGGCGTGCCGCACAGCGTGCTGAACGCCAAACAGCATGAGCTGGAGGCCGAGATTGTGGCCGAGGCCGGTCAGCGTGGCAGGGTCACCATCGCCACCAACATGGCTGGCCGTGGTACCGACATCGTACTGGGCGAGGGCGTGAAAGAGGTCGGTGGCCTGCACATCATCGGCACCGAGCGCCACGAGTCCCGCCGCATCGATAACCAGCTGCGTGGCCGTTCTGGCCGTCAGGGCGACCCCGGCAGCTCGCGCTTTTACTTGGCTTTGGACGACGATCTCATGCGCTTGTTCGGGTCCGACCGCATCACCGGGCTGATGAACAGCCTGGGCATGGAGGAGGGCGAGGCCATCGAGAACCGCATGGTCAGCCGCGCCATTGAAGGATCGCAAAAGCGCGTGGAAGCCCACAACTTTGAAATACGCAAACAGCTTTTGGACTACGACAACGTCATGAATCAGCAGCGCGAGGTCATTTACGCCCGCCGCCGCGAGATTATGTACGCTGAGACCATGGACGAGATTGTGGAGGACTACGCAGCCCAGGTGCTGGATGAGGCCTACGCCGTTCTGGATGCCGCTGGCACCAAAGGCCTGGACGAGGAGCAGGAAGGCATCATCACCTCCCGTCTGGACGAGGTGTTCGACTTCAGCCGCTTCCCCGAATTTGCCAAGGGATTGCCCGAACGCACCCAGGCCGAGGCCTGGATTGCCGAGATTTTGGAAGGATTGCGTGCCGCAAGCCCCGACAACTTCCAGGAGATTCTGCGCTACTTTAGCCTGGAAACCCTGGATCGCAATTGGAAGGACCACCTGCTGTCCATGGACCACCTGCGCGACGGCATTGGCCTGCGCGGTTATGGCCAAAAGGACCCCAAGGAAGAGTACAAGCGCGAGGGCTTCGAGATGTTCCGCGAGATGCTCTTCACCATCGCGGAAAAGTCCATGAGTCTTATTTGCCGCCTGCGCATTCAAAAGGAAGTGAAGGAAGAAGAGTTCCAGCACAAGGAAACGGCCACGGAGCTTGAATACGCCGGGCCGGAATCCGCCGCGACAGAGCCGAAGAAAAAGCAGCCTGTGAAGCGCGCCGCCAAAGTTGGCCGCAACGACCCCTGTCCCTGCGGCAGTGGCAAAAAACACAAGGCTTGCTGCGGAAAGTAATCTCCGCCGCAAAGCGAAAAAGCTCCGCGTTCGTCGCTTCCCCCCAGCGGCGTGCGCAACCTTTGGCCTTGAACGGTGCTGCCGTTTTCATGGGGTAGTATGCCACGAGTGCTTATCGCTGAGGACAGCCGGACCTTTTCCAGCATGCTTGCCCGGCGCATAACCGCCGACCTCGGCTTCGAGGCCGTGATTGCCAGTACGCGCGCTCAGGCGGAGGCTCTGCTGGATTCGGATACCGCGTTCATTGCTGCTCTGCTCGACATCAACCTGCCCGACGCCCCCAATGGCGAAGTGGTGGACATGGTGCTGGAACGAGGTGTGCCGGCCATCGTCTTTACCGGCGAAATGGACGATGCCTTGCGGCAACGGTTCTGGTCCAAGCATATTGTGGACTATGTGCTCAAGCAGAATATGGAGAACGTGGAGTACATGCTCTCCCTGGTGGAGCGCCTGCACAAAAATCCCGGCATCAGCGTGCTGGTGGTGGAGGACTCGCGCAGCGCGCGGAACCTTATCTCCACCATGTTGCGCGCCCACCGTTACAACGTGCTGGAGGCCGTCAGCGGGAGGGAAGCTCTCGACCAGTTGGCCGCGCACCCAGACATTCGGCTCATCATCAGCGATTACAACATGCCGGGCATGAACGGGTTGGAATTGGCGCGCGAGATTCGCCGCCACCACCCGAAGGATGCGCTGGCCATCATCGGTGTTTCCGGCGCGGAGGGTGCCTCACTTTCGGCGCGGTTCCTTAAAAGCGGTGCCAATGACTTTTTGCGCAAGCCCTTTGGGAGCGAGGAATTCTACACCCGCGTGACGCAGAACGTTGAACTCATGGAGTACATTGCGCAAATTAAGGAACTGGCCCACAAGGACTACCTGACCAAGCTGTATAATCGCTTGTATTTCTTTACAACCGGTGCCGCTGCCCTGGCCGGGCTGTGCCGAGCAGGCAAGCCGGTGGCCTTGGCAATGATAGACATCGACCACTTCAAGCGCGTGAATGACGAGCACGGACATGACGCGGGCGATGCAGTGCTGCGGCATCTCTCCGGCATTTTGGCTGCGCGCTTTGGCGGGGAGGACATAGTGGCCCGCCTGGGCGGCGAGGAATTTTGCGTGCTGGTGGCGGATATGGGGCAGGAACGCGCCTGCCGCTGTTTTTGAATCCTTGCGCCGCGCGGTAGAAGCGACCCCCGTGCTTTTCAACGGGATGGAGATTCCTTTCACAGTCAGCATAGGCCTGTGTTGCAAGCCTTTGGATAGCCTGGACTCCTTGCTGAAGGAAGCCGACGATGCGCTGTACCTTTCCAAAAATGCGGGCAGAAACTGCGTGACCCCGGCTTAACGGCATTTTTGCCTTGGGTTCGCCTCTTCTTCCACTGGGTTCCCCACACATTCGACTCTGGAATACCGCACCCGTCTGTGCTAAGAAATGCGTCCCGGCGAGAATGGTCGCGCTCGCGCGTATCGTTGTTGGCCGCATACTTTTGTTGGAGGCAGAACAATGACCACCGTGCCTAAAGGATTTTCTTTCGCTGTTGCCGCTGCCGGCTTCAAACGCGCGGACCGCAACGATTTAGCCCTCATCGTCAGCGATAGGCCCTGCACGGCCGCTGGCGTGTTTACCACCAACAAGTTTCAGGCCGCGCCTGTTTTGGTGTGCAAACGTGCGCTGCAAAAAAGCCCCAGCGCCCGCGCCGTGTTGGTGAATTCCGGCCAAGCCAACGCCTGCACCGGCGAGGAAGGCTTGGCCAACTGCCGCGCCACCTTGGAAATGGTCGGCAAGGCTGCGGGTATTGAACCGGGCGAGATTCTTCCTGCCAGCACAGGCGTCATCGGCGCGCAGCTCAAAATGGACCGCTGGGCCGAGGCCGCGCCCAAACTGGTGGCGAACATCGGCCAGGCCGCCCCAACAGATGCCGCCCGCGCCATTATGACCACGGACACCTTTCCCAAGCTCGTCACCCGCAGCGTGGAGCTGCCCGGCGGCGTGGTCAACCTGCTGGGCATGTGCAAGGGCGCGGGTATGATCTGCCCGACCATGGCAACGATGCTTGGTTTTGTTATTTGTGACGCGGAAATGGCTCCCGGCCCCTGGCGCGAGATGCTCAAAGCCTGCGCGGACAAGTCCTTCAATGCCCTGACCGTGGACGGCGACACCAGTACCAACGACACGCTGCTTGCCCTTGCCAATGGCGCCAGCGGTGTGCGGGTGGAGGATGCCAAAAGCCTGCGTTTGCTCAAGCAAGCCATGCTGGAGGTGTGCCAGGAGCTGTCTTACCGCATTGTGCAGGACGCCGAGGGCGGCACCAAGGTGGCGCATATCACCGTAAGCGGCGCCAAAAGCCCCGCCCAGGCGGAGGCCGCTGCCCGCGCCATCGGCAATTCCCCCTGGTCAAAACAGCGCTGTTTGGCTGTGATCCGAACTGGGGCCGCATCGTTTGCGCCTTGGGCCGCAGCGGGGCGGAGTTCGACCCCGATGCCGTGGTGCTCACCATCGGCGGCATTCTCGTGTTTTCCCAGGGCCAGCCCGCGCCGGTCGATCTTGACGCGCTGTTGGCTCCGTCCATGCGCCACCAGGATGTGGAGATTGCCCTGGATTTACATGCCGGGCGCGGAACCTTTACCTTGCTGGCTTCCGACTTGACCAAGCGCTACGTGGAAATCAACGCGGATTACCGCACGTAAGGGAACACTGTGTGGGCAAGCGCGCAGCTGCATCGTTTGTCCGGTCTCTGCGTTCTTTGGAGTACTGATGTCCCGACTTAAAAAACGTTCGCGTCTTACGAGGATAGTCGATTTTATCAATGAATGTGGGATGCTGCGACGCACTCCCCGGTCTGGATACCAGTTTTTAGGCACCGGGCAGGAGAACGTTGCCGAGCACAGCTTCCGCACCGCGGCCATCGGCTTTGTGCTGGGGCAAATGGCCGGAGTAAACGCCGAGCGCACGGCCATGATGTGCCTGTTCCACGACCTGCACGAGGCCCGTACAGGCGACTTCAATTACGTTGGGCGCATCTACAACAGTTCCAAACGCACCCAGGCCTTGGCCGATTCCCTTGCCGGAACCGGGCTGGGCGAGGCCATTATGCCCTTGTGGGAGGAGTTGGAGGAGACGAAAAGCCCAGAGGCCATGCTGGCCCAGGACGCAGATCAGCTCGACCTCATCGCCAACCTGAAGGAACAGTCTGACCTGGGCAATAAGTACGCGGACAAGTGGCTGGAAGCCGCCGTGCAGCGTGTGCGCACGCCAGAGGGCAAAGAGCTTGCCGCCACCATCATGGAAACAGACCACACCGACTGGTGGTTTTTGGGGCCAGATGAAAGTTGGTGGACGCGTAAAAATGGCGCGCGAAAAGACGTGATCAACGTGCCTGTTCCCGCTGCAAGTGGCGACGACTCCGCGGACGGAAATGAGGACGGGCAGTAGCATATTGAGAACGTGCAAAAAGCCCGCAACCCTTGATGTTGTTTAAAATGCTCGCCTCTAACGGGGCAGAGCTTGCGGGTCCGTGGGTGGTGTGCTATCTCTTGCATGTTTTGACTGTCTCTATTGTGTGCACCAGCCGGCGCGGTTGTATGTTGTATGCGTGAGACGTTACGTCAAAGCTTTGGAATGATTGGGGGATGCTGCTGATATGACACTGGGACGACGAGAAACGATGCCGCCTGTCGCCAGGTTGGGCGATGTGACCCTGCGCACCGTTGGTGATATTGGGGCTATGTTCTTGTTCTTTGTCGAGGCCATGGGGAGGATCTTTTCGTCCTGGGGCCAGGTTCGAAAAATCATCCGCCAAATCTATTTCGTCGGCGTCAAAAGTGTCACCGTCATCACGCTCATCGGCCTGTTTACCGGCATGGTTATCGGCCTGCAAATGTTCTACGCCTTGACCAAATTCGGGGCGGAAGGCTTTTTGGGCGCTGCAGTCTCCCTTTCCCTGGTGCGCGAGTTGGGCCCTGTGCTCACCGCCATCATGATCACTGGCCGTGCGGGATCTTCCATGACGGCCGAGATTGGTGTCATGCGCATCACCGACCAGGTGGACGCCCTCCGCGTGATGGACATCAATCCCATCGGCTACCTTGTTAGCCCCAAGCTGGCCGCCAGCATCCTGTGTTTCCCCATCCTTACCGCATTTTTCGACCTTGTGGGCATTTTGGGCGGCTACCTTACTGGCGTTCTGCTTCTGGGCGGCAATTCCGGCGTCTATGTGTATCGCATCTCGGCATATCTCAAGCTTTCCGATATCACCGGCGGTTTCGTCAAGTCGTTGGTGTTCGCCGTTTTAGTCTGCACGGTCTCTTGTTTTATGGGCTATTACACCCACACTCGGCACGATGCCGTCGGCCCTGAAGGCGTGAGCCAAGCGACCACCTCGGCGGTGGTCACCTCCTGCGTGCTCATCCTGCTGTCTGACTATGTGCTGACCTCGCTGCTGTTTTAACGGGGATAGAGAAAAAGAATGCAGAACAAAACGCCGGATATTCGCCTGGAGGGTTTGAGCATCGGCTATGGTGCTCGCACCGTGGTCAGCGGCATTGATGTGACGCTCCCCGGCGGCAAAATTTCCGTCATTCTCGGTGGCTCCGGTTGCGGCAAGTCCACACTCATGCGGCATATTTTGATGCTGCAGCCGAACTTGACCGGGCGCATTCTCATTGGTGAGCATGACCTTGCCAAGTTGGACCGGCGCGGTATGCACTGCCTGCGCCAGCGTATGGGAGTGTTATTCCAGGATGGCGCGCTGCTTGGCTCCCTGTCGCTGGGCGACAACGTGGCTTTGCCCCTGCGCGAGCACACCCGCCTGAGCGAGAAAGATGTGCGCGAGCGCGTTCTTGCCAAGCTGGGGCTTGTCGGGCTGGAAGAATTTTATGATTACTACCCCAACGAGCTTTCCGGTGGCATGCGCAAGCGCGCCGGCTTGGCCCGGGCCATGGTCATGGACCCTCCGCTGTTGTTTTGCGACGAGCCTACCAGCGGCTTGGATCCTGTGACTGCGGCGGAGTTGGACCAGTTGCTGTTGGAATTGGAGCGCCGCTCTGCCATGACTTTGGTGGTTGTGAGCCACGATCTGGACAGCATGCGCACCATAGCCGACCATGTGGTGGTTTTGGGTTCTGGCCAGGTCTTGTTCAACGGCAGCCTTGCCGAACTGGATGCTACCCAGGACGAATATTTGCGGCGTTTCCTCGACCGCAAGGCAGAGGAACGGACCAGCCCGCGGCTGACACTGCCGCCGCTGGATTTTGGGCTGATGAAACGCGACTGTTCCCAGTATCTGGGCGATAAGTGACCATAACCGCCCGGCAGTGAGGTGCATGATGAAAAAGTACGCTAAAGAAACACAGGTTGGCATTTTTGTGATCGTTGGCTTTTTGGCCATAGCCTATATGAGTGTGAAGCTCGGGAACGTGCATCTGTTCTCCGACAATAATTACGCAATTAAGGCGCGGTTCAATGATGTTACCGGCCTGAAGCTGAACGCCCCTGTGCAAATGTACGGCGTTGAAATGGGCTTTGTGGAAAAAATCGCCATTGACCAAGATTCTGGTATGAGCGAGGTGACGCTTAAAATCCGCAAAGATATTCAGCTCACCGACGATACCATTGCCTCGGTCAAGACGAGCGGACTCATCGGTGACAAGTATATCAAGATTTCTCGCGGCGGCGGTGAGCCCATAAATGCCGGAGCTGTATTGCGTGACACAGAATCCTCTATTGACCTTGAGGAGCTTATCAGTAAATATGTCTTCGGCGGTGTGTAGATGTCTGTCTATACGTCGACGCTAAAATTCATGGGCGGGTTGCAAGGAATGAAGAAAATTATCAGTGTTTTGTGCGCATTGGCAGTCTTGGTATGCTTTTCTACAGCTGCTTTTGCCGGTGAGCCGCAGGACCGCTTAAAAGTCGGCATCGACAAAGTTATCGGGATTCTTTCCGATCCAGCTTTGAAATCTGCCAACAAGCGTAAGGAGCGTCAGACCAAACTGCGCACCGTAGCTGATAGTTTCTTCGATTGGCATGAGCTTTCCCGCCGCGCCGCAGCAGAGCACTGGAACAAATTTACCCCGCAGCAGCAGGAAGATTTTGTTGCCAGCTTCTCAGAACTGTTGCAGAAAACATACATCCGCAAGCTTGAGAAATTTAATAATGAAAAGGTCAGCTTCTTGAAGGAGCAGATCGAAGGGAACCAGGCTTTCGTCAACACCCAGGTGCAGATGAAAGACAAAAATGTCCCCATCAACTATGTGATGATCAAGCATTCCCAGTGGCTTGTGTACGATGTCTTTGTCGAAGGCGTGAGCTTGGTGAAGAATTATCGCACCCAATTTAGTAAGATTTTGTCCAAGGAAACACCGGCGATGCTCCTGCAGCGCATTAAGGACAAGATCAAGGCGCTGGATGAAGGTAAAAACGTTGACGACAAGGTCGGCGCTTAGGGCTTGCCCTCAAGCCCCGTTCCCTGAAACAAGGCGGATCCATAATGTCTATCTCGACCCGGTCATTTGCCACTGCAGTGGTCTTTGTGTTGCTGAGCAGCGGTTTGGCTTTGGCTGGAACCAGCGCGGCCCCCGGAACGGCCACTCCGTCTCAGGTCGAAGGTCTGCAGAGTGATCTCGCCTCTACTCCTCTGAGCCCCAGCCCAACCCTTCTTGCTTACGGCGATGAGGACATTTGGGACGAAAATGGGCAACTGATCAAAAAAACGCCAGGTGGTGGTGATCAGACTTCCGCAGACGTTGTGGCGCAAACCCCGGACCCCCTCGAGGGCTGGAACCGTATGTGGTTTGGCTTCAATGATAAGTTGTACTTCTATGCCTTGAAGCCCGTGGCGCAGGGCTATGGGTACGTTGTGCCCGAGCGTCCGCGTTTGTGGGTCCAGAACTTCTTCCACAATCTGATGTATCCCGTGCGCTTCGTCAGCCTGATGTTCCAGGGCAAGTTCAACGCCGCCGGAGTCGAAACCTCTCGCTTCATTGGTAACACAGCCTTCGGCCTTGGTGGTTTTGCGGATGTCACCTCCGATCTCAAGCCTACCCGTCCCATCGGTTCCACCGAACAGGATCTCGGCTTGACCTTCGGCTACTGGGGTGCAGGCAACGGCATGTACTTGGTGTGGCCCTTCATCGGCCCCTCCACTGGCCGTGACACCCTGGGCTATGCGGGCGACTATTTCCTGACTCCGATCAGCTACGTTCACCCCTGGTACTGGTCCGTTGCGGCCAAGGGCTACGACAAGGTCAACGCCATCTCCTTCCGCATCGGCGACTACGAGGCGGTGAAGGAAGCATCCCTTGACCCGTACGAAGCCGTTCGTGATGGCTACCTGCGCATGCGTTACAAGAAGATGAACGACTAGGCTTCGGCCCGCAGCCTCTTGTCTCTTCTATGTCCATGCTGCTGGCAGTCCTTTCCGATACGCATCTTTCCGCCCCGGACCAAACGTTCGCGGCAGTGTATGAACGGCATCTCGCTTCGGCGGATGCCGTTTTGCATTGCGGCGACATGGTGGGCGCATCTCTCTACCATTTCTTGTCCTCTCATCCTCACTTCTACTGTGTGCGCGGCAACTGCGACCACTTTGTGCTGGATCATGACCTGCCTGCCACGCGCAGCCTCTCCTTGCCCTTGCCAAGCGGCGGCGTGTTCAGCATTGGCATGGCGCATGGTTGGGGCGAGCGCTCCAGCGTTGGGCTTCGCGTGGCCGAGCTCTTTTTTGACCACGACCTCGTTTGCTACGGGCATACGCACCGCCGCGACTGGTCCATAGCGGGTGGGACGCGCCTATTGAACCCCGGAAGTTGTATGGAGGGTTCGTTGGCCCTGGTCGAAGTGGGAGATGACGGCTCGATGGCATGCCGATTCGTTGATTTGGCGCAATCTTTACGCTAAGAAGCTGAGTAGAGGCATCCCCCCAGCCCCTGGTGTTGTGGTCTGGCTTTTCATGGAAATCATGGAGGTGTGAGGATGCTTTCCCTGCCCCTGTTCCTACGTGCGCTGCCCCCTGTTCTCCTTTGCCTCCTCTTGGGGGCGTTCCCGTCCACTTTGGCCTTTGCTGAGGAGCCCCCTTCCGTGCATGCTGTGCAGGATAAATCGGCTGCACTTGAGGGCTACGCTACGGAGTTAAATCGAATCCTTTCTCGCGGTGAGGTTCCGCTTATTGATGTAGAACACCACTGGGGCGGCAAGCTGCCTCTTTCGTCACTCCTTAAAAAAATGGACGCCTGCGGGGTTGCATTGACCTGGCTTGGCCAAAATGAACGGAATGGCAGTGCCAGAGCATTGGTCGAGGCGGCACAATACCGGACGCGCATAGTCCCTGCGACTCTTCATGGCGATGGTCCACGCTGGCATGGCGGTGATCTTACGCTTGTGCAGGAGCTTGAAGCAGATGCACGCTCTGGTCGATATTTTGCGTTGGGCGAGTTCGAGGCCAGACATTATGTCTCCAGCACGAATAACCGTGATGTGCATATGCCGATGGATTCGGAGATGTTCGAGGGAGTGTTCCGCATTGCGGAGCAAACAGGCTTGCCGTTGCTGCTGCATCATGAGGCTGAGGATGCGTTATTGCCGGAGCTGGAGCGGATGCTTGTCCGTCATCCTGCGGTAAACGTCATTTGGTGCCATGTTGGGCGTAACCGCAATCGGTCCACCTGGACGGTTTTGCCGACGCCAGCCGGTGTACGTTCCTTCTTGCAACGGTACCCTCATCTGTACTTCGACTTGAATCAGGCACCTCCAGGCGGTACCCATAAGGGCACCCGGCAGCTGGATTCCGTGCTTTATGATAATATCGACCCGAACAAGGGCGGGGGCAACCAACCCAATGCGCAATTGAACAGTGCTTGGCGTGATTTGTTTGAGGAATATCCTGACCGGTTTCTCTTTGGCTCGGATGTGAACACAGGCCGTTTTGACAACTATGAGCGCGTGGTTGGAAATTTCCGCTGGCATATTTTGCGCAACCTGTCTCCAGGGGCGGGAGCTAAAATAGCCTACCAGAACGCCTGGAGGCTGATGAGCGGCCAGGAATGGCACTCGGGAAGAGTGGGCTCAACGAGCTACATGCCCACGAATTCCTTCTTGGCGGAAAGCACCTTGCGCAGATAGTCGCGGGTTTCCTGCGCCGCGTGTTGGGTCACGATGGTCTCGTACACCTGCATGGGCGGACGGCTGTTGATGACTGCCACGGCCTTGTTTCTGTCTGGGCTGAACGTTTTGAGCAACGCACCTGCGCCGCCATTGTAGGCAGCAATAACGCAGTACTCGCGAGATATGTCCTCACCGACTCCTGAAAGATAGCGTTGATTCAGCATGTGCAGATACGCCGTGCCGTAGGTAATGTTGTTTTCTGCGTCAAAGAGGAACGCTTTACTTGGTTCGCTGCGCTTGCCGGTAAGCAGGGCCTGCACATCCGCACCTGCTGTTTGTGGCACAACCTGCATCAGCCCCACTGCGGGCACGGTATTGATGGCGTAGGGGTTGAAGTCGCTCTCTACTCGGATGATGGCGTAGATGAGGTTGCGACTCACCTGAAAGCGCTTGGCTGCTTGCTCAACGTAGGGCCGGAACTTGGCTGCGCGCACCTGCATGTGGTCGTTGACCATGGGAATGACAACGTAACTGACGGTTTTTCCGCCTACTTCCGCCGGGCGGGTTTGTACGCCAGTCTCCACAAAACGCAGGGCGAATTCCTCGGCCTGCGTCTCGGTGCGAATGTCGCGACCATGAGCGTCCTTGACCTCGCCCAGCAGGAAGGGTTTGCCACCCAGCTTGACCGGTCCGGCGGAGTAAAGGTCCACCGCGCGCGGGTCGTACGGAGTCATCAGCGTGGTGGCGACGGCTTCGCGCAGGCTTTTGTGCGGAGTGTCCTGATCCAAAGTTTCCACTACAATGCGCCCGTTCTCAAAATCCACACTGGCGCGCGACAGATAATTCTGCGTGTACTTCACGTATTCCTTGGGCTGGGCCTCGCGGGAATCGCCCTTGCCCCAGGTGCCGCCCACAGCGCGCCGAAAACTCGCCAACAGGCTTTTGAAGCGCTTGTAATCCGCCTCAATGGAGCTGGGGTGGGTGGCGTAGCGGATTGCCTTATTCCGGGCCATGCCAATGGCCGCGCTGGTGTCTCCACTGGCAACGCGGGCCAAGCTCACGGCATCGCTCGCCGAACAAGAGGAAAGCACGAGACATAAGGCCGACAACGTGGCGGCGGTGAGTATTCTGTAGCGGCAGTACATGTGTGTCAGCCCTTTTTTTGGGATGATGAGCCTAGCAGTGGGCTGGATTGTTATTCAGGGCACGGGCTTCGCGCAGGTAGCGAGCGGCCAGTTCCGCACTGCCGCAGTGTTCCGCCCAGTGCAGAAACAAAAGGCGTAAGGCCTGTGCGCGTGTTGTGTTCACAGTGGCCAGCCGTGCTTGGGGCAGCGTTTTCGCCATTCCCTCGCGCAGAAAATGGACTAGAACCTCCGCCCTGTGCTTGGGCCGATGCGCGGCGTTGACCTGTGCACAGCCCGCCTGGGCCAGCGAGCGGCGAAGAGGCGCATTCGCTAGTAGGGTGCGGGCCTGTTGCGCAGCATCTTCTTCGTTGTCAGACTCGTAGCAAACAAAGTGTACACCCTCGGTAAACAGCTCACTCTGCCCATTGCTGATGCGCGGGGTCAGCAGGCAAGAGCCGCAGGCCAAGGCCTCCATAACGCGAAAATTCAAATCGCCACGCTCAGCGATGTTCAGCACAACACGCGCACGCGGGAAAAGGAGCGAGAAGTCGCCGCGCAGGACTGCCAATTCGGGGAAGACAGCGCCGAGCCGCTGCAAGAAAGCGTGCCGCTGTGGCGTCGTCTCCTGGTCCACAGTGCCGACAAAGAGCAGGTCGAGGTCAGGCTCAACCTCTGGTCTGGGTTGGTAGCGGTCTTCCGCAAAGGGCGGCAGCCAAAGCACCTGCGAGGGAGCCAGCTCCGCAGCAAAGCGTGGCACGTCATCGTGCAGGCTGGTCGCGCAGAGGTCAAAGGCACCTGCGTACAGTGGGTACCAGCTGTGAATGTGGCTGTCGATGCAGTAGAACGCCGTCAGGCAGGGCATGCGCTCCACGCCCAGCAGCGGCGGCGGCAGGCTGCGGTCGGTGTAGACCACGGCGTCGGGTACGCTCTGGCAACGCTCAGTGATCTCTTGCCAGTCGTAGGCCCCCGGTCCAGTGAGCGGCAGGCGCACCACGCGATGGCCCAAGGCTTCTACCTCGTGCATAAAAAATTGCCCGCCCACCCAGGCTATGGTCAGGGGTGTGTCGCTCATGGTCGTGTTACCTCAAATGCAAATAGCTGATGAAGTCGTCGATGCCTGCCAAACGGCATTCCACGTACGCTGCGGCATACTCGGCAAAGGTTTTTGCTGTGCCGCTGTACATGCGGTAAAGCGAGCCAGGCACACCATAGTTCAGGCCATAGTGTGCGGCAACCTGCGGGTGCACCGGCAGTTCAAAGGCAGAATAATAGCCTTCCAACTCCAGCGTTGGCTGGGTGCCAGGTGGGTTCATGCCCAGATGACGCAGAATCCCCGTGGCCGCAAGCTGCAGCAACTCCGGCCCGGGGTGGTTTACGGTAAAGAAGAGCGGACGAGAGCGCCAATGCTCCAACACGTAGTCCAGGTATTTGACAGGCGTATGCGTCTCACGCTCGCGTTCGCGGGCGGTTGTTTCCGCAAGCAGCATGTCCAGGTCAAATTTTTTTGCCAGGGAGGTGTTGAGATACAGGTGCAGAATATCGCGCCCAGGAAGTCCCATGCCCAGCAAGTGGTCCAACAGGGTGTCGCGGTAATCAAAGCCCGGCGCACCGTTCCACAGTGGCCACATGCCCCGGAAAAACATGTTCGGAATGCACAGGTGCTGGCACCCGGCGGGCAACCGGGCCAGGAGTGCGGCGGAGGAGAGCTCTCCCCATTCAGGTCCCAAGTATTGGTACAAAAACAGGCCGCAGGTATCCAATTCCTCCTGTTGCACCGGTTCGCGGGTGTAGTTCAACATGACGCGCGTGCTGTAGGCGCGGGCAAATTCGGGGCTTGCGGCCAGTGCGCAGGCCAGGGGCTGGCCCTGACAGTTGGCATGCAGTATGGCGAGGCGTTGTTCCACGACCGGAAACATGCAATGCCTGTGCCGCCGCACCCCTTGAATTGTGGGTGGTATTCGGCTATTTCTGTGCCACACCGAGCGGACATCTCGGAACACGGTGTCATTCCGTGGCGGTCCCGCCGCCGTAACCGGGGACGAGGAGAGACAAGGGCGAAAGCCCAGCCACTGTTGGGGTACACCCCGGCGGGAAGGCCGTCTCCCCTCGGCTGATCCGGAAGCCGGAAGACCTGTCCGCAACGGCATTTTGTTAGGAACACGATGGCAAAGGGTTCCGACTGGCGTTTTTGCGTCCGTCGGGGCCCTTTTTTTGTTCAACAACAAAACTGTGATGGTCTGTTTTGCACAGCAAAGGAGTTTTCATGTCCACTTCCGCCTCTCCGGCCGCCTTGGCCGCTTCCTTCAATGACGTCCTCTCTGCCATTACCCCGGTGG
>Ga0183099_1001262_pt1 | contig 15091 bp, 19 predicted proteins | sample Biomet1_FD_127788 | JGI IMG/M metagenome (GOLD analysis project Ga0183099, IMG submission 127788) | Microbial communities from bioreactor (seeded with anoxic lake sediment) at LBNL, California, USA - Biofuel metagenome 1 | ecosystem: Engineered > Bioreactor > Anaerobic > Unclassified ... | reverse complement strand
GCTCTCACATTTTTAAAATAAAAACCCGTAATTATGAATTTTAGAGAAAAATTACAATCAGTTTTGCAGAAGCTTGGCTTAACAGCCCAAGCAAAAGCGAATGCTCTTACATCTGAGCAGTGGAACTCTATCGTTGATGCGTATAAAAAGGAGTACCAGACAAATCTGAAAGATGATATGGATGCCGAGAATCCTCCTGAAGCAACAACAGAAACCGCTGCAATCACAGATGAAGATGCTGCTGCAGCATTACAGATTCTGAATGCTATTGTTGATCCTAATGGAGAGCAACCTACTAATGTAGCAACTGAAGCTCCTGCTACTGCCCCTGTTGCTACTACTGAGAACCAACCTACACAACAACCAGTTGCAAATGCAGCTCCTTCTGCAGGTCCGTTTACCGCTATGGCTAAACAAGTAGCTACTCTTTTTAATAAGATGGCAGCAACAACGACTCCGGATAAACCGTTATCAGTTATCACTAGTCAGCCTAATCTTTGCTTCCAGGGACCTGGTACAACTGCAAAGCATCTGTACGGTATTGAAGATGCGATGTTCTCTATGGATAAACGTTGGAACAAACTAGCGGTTAATCCTGCTTCTGTAACCGGAGCACCTACTAAGGAAGATGCTAAATCGTTCATGAATGAAGTGATGGCATATACTTCTTCTCTTAAGGATAGATACAACTTCCTTAAGCAGAACAATATGCTTGATGCTACTCGTTTGGCTGCAGGTGAATTCTCTACAAACTACGATGGCCTTGCTGATGCTAAGGTAGGTAATCAATATGTTATCCTTCGTCAGGATGCTTTGATTGCTAGAGTATTGGCTAAGCGTGATCTTACTCAATACTTCCCTGTTCGTTACGGTATTCAAGACCATGATCTTGTATTCAATGCATTCTTTACAGAAGTTTCACAAGCATGGCAAGAAGGTGAAGTCTTTAAAGGCGGCATGAAGATAGAACCAGAGATGGGATACGTTGATGACTGTATGATTAAGATGAAGTTCGGCCCAATGAAAGAATTGGAACGTATCTTCCTTGCATACTTAAATAAAGAAGGCTCTGACCCTATTAAATGGGGTATGATCGAATTCAACGTTTTAAATTCTCTTGAAACAGCTCAGGTAGAACAAAACAAACGAAGAATGAACGGTATTTATGTAAAACCTGAAACAGGCGTTGCCGGTTCTTATCGTACTGCAGGTACAGGTATTATCTATACCTTGGTTCGCTACTTCCACGAATTGAAACTGAAATTGCATGATGCTGCAGAATATAGAACCTATACTTCTGCCAACTTCCTAGATGTAGTTCAGGCTTTCATTCAGGAAATCACAATGTCTGTTACTGAAGATATGGATTTGGATAGCCACGTGCTGTATCTGAATAAGTTGCATCAATCTTGGTACATCAAGAATGTACGTGAAACTTATGGTAAGGATACTGACTTTGCAGGACCTAACGGAGCTTTGAGTGTTGTTCCTGATACCAACATCCATATTATCTGGCTTCCTTATATGGGACCAACCAGTACTCTGATGTTCTTGCAGCAACCTGGGAATATTCAATTTTTGGAATACGTTCCTGGTGAAATGCTTGGCATGAGTTTGGAACAACGCATGGAATTAGTTCAGGGATGGAGCACTTGGAAAGAAGGAACTTCTGCAGCATTTACCGGACGTAAGTTTGCGACCAAAGCAGCACTAGATGCTAATGGTTACGAATGGCAGCAAATCTTCATGAACAAGCCTGCTACCTCTATGGCTGCAGATGCTACCACTGTAGATGCTACTAAGGGATTCTGGCACATCACAGCTGCCAACACAGCTGCTAAAGCCATTACTGATATCACCGGTGCTAAAGCTGGTATTGCTTATGTTATTGAGTGTGGTAATGTTACCAATGCAACAACAATTTCAAAAGCAGACAAGTTTTCATCAATCACCGAAGCGTATACCCCTACCGCAGTGGGTGACTACATCATGGTGATTCTTGACTCTACAGGTAAGTTCCTGGAATTGGAAAGATGCGTAGGCGGTGTTCGTACCATCAACTCGGCTTTGCAACCTAACATTCCCGGAGTAAGATAATACTTTTTTCTTAGGGTTAGTTTTTTTTAGTTCACAAGGGGCGGGTAAATAGCCCGTCCCTTTTTGCAAAACAACAAAATTATAATTATATGAAACCAAAAAGAATTTCAGATCCTTTTAAAAAAGGACGCCAGTATGCTTTCGCTAAACAAAAGCAACTTCTTCTTTCTATATTGGCTCTTGTGGCTGTAGTATTTGTTCTTGGTATATTCCAGGAAGCCATGAACCATTTATTTATTGGTGGTCTTGGTTGCACCCTTGCAACTATGAGCTTTATCGGTAACGTGAAAGATGTGCCTGACCGTGAGACATCCGGCTCAAAGATAGCCTATCAGATTTATCTTGTTCATCGTTCTCAAGTAAATCCTGATATTCCTTTCCCTCTTCCTAATGTTAATAGACAAGTATCTACTATACCTATGATTGACGGAGAGTATATGCATTATTTTGAAGCCCATTCTATTCCTACGTATGATGGAACAGGAGAAAAAGGTGATGTTACAACTACAGGTACTAATACCTTCGTATCAGTAATGGGTGGTATGCGTGATCAACTTCTTAACTTTATCGAAGAGTTCACCGGTGATAAGTTTATTATACTCTTCAAAGAAGTGGGGACTAATCAATGGTTTATCCTTGGAGGTTATGATGATCCAATGGTTCTACAATCTTTTGAAGCTAAGCATAATGGAGATGGTCGTTATGTAACTTTTACATTTAAACGTACCAGCTTATGCCAGTACTATAAATATACCGGTGCTATTGTAGCTCAGACAGCAACTAATCTGGTTGCGGATAATGCTACTCTTGCTCTTACATCTGCAGGTGAGTATAACATACCAGATGGTACAGCTGCAACGTATGCCTATAACGCTATCAGCGGATTAACTGCTAACGATAAAGGCCGTTACATTACACTGTATGGTAAGGGTACAACCAAATCGGCTACTATCCCGGATAGCTCTTACTTCGTGATGGAGGACGGCGCTACTTGGACAGCAAAGGCAGGTAGTCGCATCACCTTTATGGTTATGGATCCTACTACTCTTATTGAGGTTCCAAAATCTCGCGTTCAGTCAGCTTAAGTTTAATCAGCGGGGATTCAGTTCCCCGCTAAATACATACTACTATGGGTATATATAATTTCAAAGAAAAACAGAAGCACTTCAATGAGCTGCGCAATAGCAATGCTGTTCTTATTGATTTAGCATTGTTGGAAAAGAAGCAACCCCAACACCCTCAACTAGCCAGATTTCAGAAAATGCCATTCCGGTTCTCTGATGAAATACTTTATGCATTGCTCGATTTCTGCCCTCGCGATCAGATAATTAAGTTTCGTCGTGATACGGAAAAGAAAGCTTCTGATGCTGAAGCAGCTGATAAAAAAGCAGCCGAAGAAGCAGAAAAGAAAGCTTCCGAAGAAGCGGAAGCTAAAGCAAAAGAGGACGCTGATAAGAAAGCAGCTGAGGAGACAGCAAAGAAAGAAGCCGAAGAAGCTGCAAAAAAGGAAGCTGAAGAAGCTGAAAAGAAAGCTGCTGAAGAGGCAGAAGCTAAAGCAAAAGAAGAAGCTGAAAAGAAAGCTGCTGAAGATTCCGCTGCCGGACAACCTGCTGCCGACACTGTTCCCGCTGAAGAATTACAAGCCTTGCAGGAAGAGCACTCTTCTCTCCATGAAGAACACGAAGCTTTACAGGAAGAACACGAGGAAGTGCTTGCCGAAAAAGAAGATCTGGAAGATGAAAACCAGCAACTGCAACAATCCCTCGAAGAGGAGAAAAAAAAAGAACAGGCTTCTTAAAGAAGCAAAAGCATGAAGAATATCCTAATATCAATTGGGATAATCTATTCGATAACAATGTGCAGCTTGCCACACTGATCTATAACGATCGTATTGTGACATGGAAGCAAATGAAGCAGCTCGACGAACAGCTTGATGAGAAAGCCACCCCGCGTATGGTCACAGATATGGCAGAACTACGCATCCGCAATCTCCTGGCTTTTGAAGAGCTGACTTTATTTAATGATACCGGTGCTTTTAGGTGCAAGCATCCTCTTGTTGCACATAAGTCGGAACGTGCAGAACTTGAAGATCTATTGAAAAAGAATCCTTCCGAGTTTCTCCGTAAGCATAAGAATGTACTCGATAATGTGAGACGGTATGAATCATTCATTAAACGCGATGACAGGGAAGCAAAACGAAAAACAGACCGCAACCTGCTCCGCAAACATAAAGAACGAGAATCTATATTCAGAACAATCTTAGAAAAGAATAACGATGAAACAACTAATATCACTGCCTGATATCTATATAGATGAGGTAAAAGAATATGCCCGCAAAGGTTATTCAGTTTCTCGCATTGCTAACCTGCTAGGGTTTGGTAAGTATGAGCGCATGCTGTTCCTGGAACGAATATCTTCTCAGGATGATATCTATCACGTTGGTTACATTCAGGCTTTTGAAGAGGGGCAGGATGATATAGATAAAGCGCTGAAAGAAAAGGCAGACAAGGGAGATCTGGAAGCCATTAAGCTGCTTGCTGAGCGTGAGAATGAGCGTAAGATTAAAGAACTTAGATACGAATTATTTGGAGTATGACACAGTTAGAAACACTTGATAAGATACATCCCGACATGATATCTGCATTCCTCAATACCGGAAGGTGTGACGGCATACCGTATGATGTTCAGATATTCCTGAAACAGCTTCAATGGGCTGCAGAAATTTTTGAGTTCGAAAGAAATATAACGCGTGCAGCGGGAAAGTTAAGGCAACGTATCAGTGCATCGCAACAACTATCGGTTGATATAAGAACCTGCAAGGCTCGTATCTATGCAGCAATCAACTATTTCAATATAGACAACAATACTTCTATCAAGGTATGGGAGAATAACTATGCCGATAAGTTCGAAGACCTTGCCAAGACGTGTGCTGCTTCCGGAGATTATAAAACACAGCTGAAGTGTTATGATGCTGCGCGAGAAAGTCGCAGGCGTGCGGCACAGATAGCAGAAGCCGACCGTGATCTTGGTATAGTATTCCTTATTGATCCGCGTGTTACTCCGGAAGATCTTGGCTACGAAAAGAAATCTATCAAAGAAATTGCCACCAAACATAATGAGGGCTTTTATCTTAAACTTATCAATGATCTTCCTATCGATAGTATGGAGAAGAAACGATTACTCAGGGATGCCGATATACAGGAAGCCGAATTTGAAGAACTAAACGAAGAGTAACCATGATGGAATATAATGAAGACTATGCGCCAGATGCCGAACAGGAATTTGAGCGTTACTACATGAACCAAATTCAAACCGTTGCAAATATCCTTGATCCGAATACGCTCTATGTGGAGTGGGGACGTGGTACCGGAAAAACAGAAGGTGTAATAACACCTAGGCTAATACGTGTTGCTAACTCACTACCGGGAGAGCTGGCGTTTTTGGTACATGCTACTTACGTGGCCCTGCTTGCAAATGTCTGGCCAAGTATTCAGGCTTCCTTCTCAAAGCAGGTTATGGTAAATGGTAAAGCTAGGCCCATGCTTGAATATGGCATTGATTACGTGATAGGAGAAAATAAGCTACCATCGCACTTCCGTTCTCCACGTTATCCCATTGTAAATCCTAAGCACAGCGTTGTGTTTAGAAACGGGTTTCACCTGCAGTTTGTTGCATCCGATCAGCCCGACTCTGTTGCCGGACGTTCAGGTAGTCATGCCTTTGTGGAAGAAATGAAACACAACAAAGGCGAAAAACTTAAATCCAGATTATTCCCAGCTCTTCGTGGTGGTTCTGCTGAGACAAGAAAGTCACCCTATTATCAGGGGATTACGGCAGTATCCGATACTGCTCGCGTAGATATTGGTGAAGATGATTGGTTTGAGGGTTATGAAAAAAATACCGATCCTAAACTTGAAGCCGAATTGATAACGGTAGCGCTTCATCTGAATGCAGCCATTTACAAGCAATACAAACTTATAGCCGAACAAAAGGAAACTACTAATCCGGTTCTGCTTGAAAAAATAAGACTGGAACTTATAAAGTGCGAACGTATTATTCAGTCATGGAAGCCCCGCATTGATGATATGCGACGTAATTCAACTGTCTATCTACGTGCATCTAGTTTCTGTAATAAGGATATCCTTGGACCTAAGTTCTTCAAGACTCAGCTTGACACTCTTGATATAGATGAGTTCCTTACTTCTATCTGTGCCATCCGTCATAAGGAAGTAGTGAACAAGTTCTTTGCTCGCTATGATAAGTCTGTTCACCAATTTAGTGACGGGTACCTTTATCAGTCAATTCTGAAGCTCAACCTGAAAGATCAGTTTATACTTACTGCTCGATATCTGAAGTACTACGATAAAAACGATGAGCTGTTACTTGGATACGACCCCGGGCACTTTAGCTCTTTAGTGGCTGCTCAGGAAAAAGAATATGGTGGTGAAATACGCTTACTTAAAAACTTCTGGTGTACCTATCCGGACGAACAGCCAGAACTGGCAAAGCAGGTGTATGAGTTTTTTGGTTGCGAAGCGGTAAACAAACGCATTATCCTTTACCCCGACCGTGCAGGAAACAAAAGACGTGAAGAGCTGGAACAGATAACGACCGATTCCCGTCTACTGAAGAAAGAACTTGAAAGCTACGGCTTTGAAGTGGAACTGATGAACGAAGGTCAGGCAACTGTATACCACTGGCAGCAATTCAAGCTACTACTTCTTTTGTTTGCTAGAAAAAAGTAACGCACTCCCTCGTGTCCGTATTGATGAGAACGAATGCAAAGAGCTATGCAGTGCTATTCCGCTTTGTCCATTGAAGAAAACCAACGGAGAAATAGAGCTGGATAAAACGTCAGAGAAAAAAGTACCGCTAAGAAAGCAGGCCGCAACCACAACACAGATACCAAGTGCACTAATCTATCTACTTTGGGGACGTTACGGAGAAAGGGTTATGAGTGAATTATCTAACATACCCGATAATCTTCCGGACAATATAGTGGTATAAACATACTTGTGTACTATAATAAGAGTAGTGGTAATATATAATAACAGGGGGTGTTTGACATCGGTTTAATATTCAAGTCTCTATTTATCAGCGGTTTAACTTTCCGAAAGAAAAAAACGCGTTTTTTGCCTCGACCGAACCCCCACGCACCGCTGATAATTCGATGTGAGGTGCACATTTTTGCGAAAATCGGGAAATATGAGGGAGGCTGCGCCTGCGTCCTTTCTCACCTATTAAAAAAGAAATACTTTCGGGCATGGAAACTATTTTGACAGGAATCGAGGCAATGCAGTGGGCAAGGGAGATATCAAAGGTACCCGATGCCACATTCACCCTTGCCTTCTATCCATACTCAAGGCAGTTGGGCAAGGCAAGCGATAAGCTTAAGATAGTGCATGGATGTAAGTGGCGCACGCAACTACCTAAGGAACGCTTTGAGATAGATGCAGACAACCTGCTGCTGTATACAGATGGAGATGGTAACCCTAAGATGTGCTATCGCATATTGATAAGGTTCATAGGTTTCCCTAACGATGGTTATAAATTACATAAAATAGATTGGTTATGAGCAATACCATGATGATTGGCAACCTTGGTTGCTTCGTTGATAACTCGAATGTTATATCTTTCCAGATGGGCGATACACCCATATCCGGTATGGACTTCCCCGGGTATGCAGAGAGTGCGCCTATATTACCTTGCAGTGATACTCAGTGGAGCTCACTGCAAGGTGCTAACTCTACCTTTAACGTACTATATCGCGGACCTAACAACCGTAAGTGCGAAGAGATAGAGATGGATATAATGCAGAATAGGTTACTTCCAACATTAATCAATAAGCAGGTTAATATGCTATATGGTCAAGGACTTATGCCTTATCGTCCTGTTCTGTCAGCAGATGGTAAGTTCAAAAGACAGTGGGAGTTATTACCTTCCGTAACTGCATGGCTAGACTCATGGACTACTCAAGGATTAGAATCAGATTATAAGGAGACGGCCAAGGCATGTATTAAAAACTTCTATACGTTTGGAGACTACTTCATTAAGTGGCGCTTTACTCAGGGAAAATCAGTAGGAAGTATTCCTGTATCAGGATTAGAGATATTGGAGAATAAACATTGCCGACTTGCCACAACTCGTAAGGATGTTGCTTCTGCTCTTATCAGTTACAGTGATCTTCGTTTTGTCGCTCTTGGTAAGTGGGGATACGGTGTAAGTAACTACATGTTCTATCCACGCTTTCTCATGGCAGATGTAGCTAACTATAACTTTGCTGCTATTGGACACTACCGTAAGAAAGCAGTAGGCCAGTTCTATGGTGTGAACGAAACGCACCAGGGCACGCAGCCATATATCAAAGGAAGCAATAGTACGCCTAGGTACATCAACTCTTTCCTTAAGAATAGTCTGGCAGCCAAGCTTCATATAATCATTCCAAATGCCTGGATAGAATCAAAGCGGGCACAGATAACAAAGATATGCGCTGAGAATAAAAAGCGGGCAGCTAAGGGAACTCCATTGCTTACTTATAATAACATTGAGGTAGGAACCGACTTTCTGGAATCTTCGCTGATTGAATATATCAATTCAGAGATGAGACATATATCCGGGTATCTATCCGGAGAAGATAACCAGGGGAAAGCCTATGCCACTATCAGCTACTATAACAATAGCAAGGGCACAGAAGAACGATGGAAGATAGAGACAGTTGATATGAAGTATAAAGAGTACATTGAATCACTTATAAGTTATGATAAGCGTGCAGATGAAGTGTTACTCAGCTCAGTGGGCCTTGATCCTTCCATATCATCCGTGAGTAAGGATGGTGTTATCAGTAAGTCGGGAGCCGATGTTTATTACAACTACCTTATTTACTTAATGCAACTTAATCCGGAAGATGAAATTTGTAGTGAGCCATTTAACCAGGCGTTGCAACTCAACTTCCCTAAACTATATGCACAAGGATATCGCCTTGGCTTCTATCGTGAGACTCCTGCACGCCAGGAAGAAGTAGCACCCAGTAACCGCATAAACCAACAACAATCATGATACTCGATAAACTATTCGCATCCATCGCAGACCTAAGGAACTATGTTCCGGATCTGGAAGCAAACAAAACATTTGCTTCTCTCAATGCCAGCGCCGTATCCGCTTACAAACAGATTTGCATAATCATATCCAAAGAGGTTTATAAAACAATATCCGAAATTGAAGATACTCCGGAACCGGACGAAAAGAAAGAAGCTCTTAAAACGGCTATTGCAAACCTTACTATTTCAAAGCAACTTGTATTCGATACGATCAATCGTCGTAAGAATAACATCGAGGTGTATAAGTACGAGCTGGAAGAAATGAAACGCAATTACCAGGCATCTTATTATGATGCTATGGATACGCTTATCTCATTGTTGAATGAATCGGATATTAATGCTTGGAAAACAAGCACATACTATAAACTTATTGATAGCCTTAAAATAAAGAATGCACAGGACTTTGATGCTATCTACCCCATAGACCAATCTTATCTCTTCTTCTTCCGCTGCATACCCTTGCAAAAAGAAGTCATTGACGAAAAGATGGAAGGCATATTCAGCAGGGCAATAAATAACGAGAGCGCAACCGCCCTGCTGAATCGTGCTCTTGCAAAATATGTCATATCAAAGGCATTAAGACGGTTTGACATTCTTGAGTTCCCGGAAGTGATAAGGGGGTTGTTCAAAGATTCAAAAATTCAAAGGTATGGAACTCAGGAACAAGAACAGATATTGCGCATAGCTGACTCACTAGATGATGAAGCCGACAATCTTATCAAAGATGTAGATGTGATGCTTACGGACGATACCGCAACAAACATTGTTACTCAGACCTCATTTAACCAACCGGATGATAAAATATTCCTGATGCCATGAAAGAAATTGAATTCTACATTAAAGAAAAGAAGTTCACCCTCAGCAACTCATGGGAAGAACTTTCACCGGAGCAATACGAAGCTCTTATTTCAGATGTTCAGCTCTTTGCTGAAGGGAAACTATCTGCAGCAATGGTAAAGGTTAACTATGTGTGCCGGTCACTTGGCATACAGCGTAAGCATATCAAGGATGAAGATGCCGTGTGTAACCTTGCCTGGCTGTCAGAACAGGTAACCTTTCCTTTTGTGATTGTATATCCGGATAATGATGCTGCACTTGAGGGACTTGATCCGGAAATGAAAACGAAGTTTAAACGTATACCTCCGGAACGGATGAACGGCCATGCGCTTGCAAGGTACCTGAGTAAGCTTGAATATAATTTTGCGCTGGATGGTAGTTTCTGCGCACAGCTTGTTCCGGTTATAAAGGTTGGAACTAAGCTATATAAAGGTTATAAAATAGATGCCTCATTCAATGTGCTTACCTGCTCACTCACGGCATTGCAATACATAGAAGCTCGTGAGGTGATGGCTGCAAACAATCTACCTTTATTGGCTGCCATCTTATATAGCCCGCAACCGTATAGCTCGGATAACGCGCAGCAGCTCGCTGCTGAATTTAACAAGCTACCACAATCTACGCTTCAGGCAATAGCGTTCAACTTTATGGCTTTCAATAACTTTCTGTTTAAGAAAACGGATTACGCCATCCTTACGGAAGGAAGCTCTGAGAATAAACCGATTAGTACCGGAGCTCTTGAATCACTGTATAACCTTTCGGCAGATGGACTAGGTAATAGTGATGAGGTGGAACAAATGAACCTGATTAAGTACCTTACCATTATGCGCAAAAAGCTTATAGAGTCTGTAAAGAGCCTAAAAGCTGCCAATATGGATAATGCCAAGATATCGGAAGAAACAGGATTACCAATTCACATAATAACCAAGATATAGCCATGATACTAGACATTATTAAATACTTCTCAAAATATCCCGAGCGTGCAGGGGTGCTGCATATGTTCGTTAATGAGGTGAGCCAGATGCCTGGATATAATGATTTGAAAACTTATGTGCAGGATCTTCCTGTACATGGTGTTATTCCCGATATTGAATATATGGCAGTGGGCCAAAGCATGGATAGCTTGAAAAGCTTCCTTACTACCATTACAGGATGCGTTACTTATCTACTCGTAGATTTTGGCGAAATAAATAGCTCAAAGAACAACAAGAATACGATCAGCGACTCCATGAAGATGGCTGTCACCGTTGCAATGCGCATGGAAGATGGAATTGATATCATAGAAGAATCAATTGCAAGCGCCAATACGCTGGATATAATCAACCGCCTACGTGCTCACCTGATGAAAGACAGCCGTGACAAAGTGCTTGGCTCGTGGTTCGACTTGATGGATGGCCGGCATGACCTGGTGCCATTTGTATCAAAAGAGCTTCAAAGCATCGGATGGACTATCATGTTTCAAGCGTCGGCTACTGACATGCTCGATGTAACTACAATTATGAAAGAATATTAATTTTAAAATAATGAAAAGAATGGATTCTATTAAAAGCTTGTTGGCAGGGCTATTCACAGGATTAGCAGCCTACCTTCGCCCCTTGAGTGGGGATCTTCACAGCTTACTTGTTGTGTTTGCCTTAAATTTTTTGATTGGATTGCTGGCCGGCATTCTGATTAATAAAGAGACATGGGACTTCAAAAAAGCGTTTTGGTGTATTATTGAAGCGTGCGTATTCCTGGTACTGATATCCGCCATTTTTGTGATCGGCAAAATGAAAGGTAACATAGCCGGATCACTGCAATGCGTTTCATTCGTTACGTATGCCATCTTCTACTATTATGGGGTGAACATACTCAAGAACTTAAAGAGGATTCTTCCGGAAGGAAGTTTAGGTTATAAAGTCGTGTCATTCCTCTATTACATTCTAAGCGTTGAGTTCGTAAAGAAAGTACCTTACCTCACAGCCTACCTGGCTACTACACAAGGAAAGGAGGAACAAAAATGAGAGCGATAGACAGAATAGTGGTGCACTGCAGTGCAACAAAGGTAACGCAGGACTTCACTGCGGAACAAGTAAAGGCAAGCCATATAGCACGTGGATTCCGCACATGGGGGTATCACTTCTATGTACGCAAAGACGGAACAGTTTGCCCTATGCGCCCAGTGGACCAGATGGGTGCACATGCCGAAGGCTATAATGCAAGTAGCATTGGCGTATGCTACGAAGGCGGACTGGATGCCAACGGCAAAGCAACCGATACACGTACGCCGGAACAAAAGGAATCTTTACTTAAGCTGCTAAAAGAGCTTATAGCCAAGTATTCGGTTAAACACCTTGACGGACACCGTGACCTTAGCCCGGACATTGACGGTGATGGTGTTGTAGAACCAAACGAATGGGTGAAGATGTGCCCATGCATGAATGTGCACGATGTTTATAAAGATTTGATTAAATAACTCCTTAATACTTAAAGTTATGAGATATCAGGTACAACCATCTATTAACGGCACGTTTGCAGTTGTAGATACATTGACAAATCAACCTTACGGTACATTCGGAAGCGCCGATGTGGCTCAGTCTATAGCAAACGGTATGAATGCTTCTATGCAACCAGCTCAACCGGGAGGACTTAGTTATTCACCATCAATCTACTAGTGTATGAGCGATAGAAAAATAAAGACGGTATGTTTGCTACTTATTGTGGCAATGCTTTCTTTGATGGCTGTAATAATGAGTGGGTGCAAGTCCGCTAAGCCTATGGCAAGTGTTACCACCGAATTGAGGTATGATTCGGTACTGATTGAAAAGCTGGTGCCGGTATATCTTTCTCCGGACAGCGCAAAGATCCGCGCACTCCTGGAATGCGATAAAAACGGAAAGGTGTTGCTGAAATGGTTTGATGCAGAACATTCCAAGCGCATGAGCCTGAAGTTTAAAGTAGATAGCCTTGGTAACCTACTTGCAGATATCAGAACTAATCCGGATACGGTGTATATTCCGAGTAAAACACAAAAGGTTTCTAAAAATGCAAGTTCAATAAAAACAGTACCTTACGAGGTTGAAAAGAAGCTTTCATGGTTTCAGGTGTTCCTGCTATGGAGTGGGGGTATAGCCTGGCTTATCATTACCGGAATATTTATTGGTTGGCTATGGAAAAAAGGATATATATCTAAAGTGCTTAGCATTCTTAAGAAAGCTGTATAATACAATTTGATTGAACATAAAAAAAGCCTCTTGATTATAGAGGCTTTTTTTATGTTCAATAACATAGTATTTATACTTAATAGCTAATATGATTAATATATAATATATTATATATTTGTTTGCTGTTTTATTTGGTATAATGATATGATATGATATATATTTGTAGAGTCAATAAGACATAAACTATATAGAATATTATATTATGAAAACAGTAAACGATTTATTTAATGAAGCTTCAAAAGAACAAAAAACATTGAGCGTAATTGCAAGTGAGTTATTTAATGTTGAGTTATCCGGTCTTGAAAATTTTACTTCTTTTAAAGAACCTTTTTGTACTGTAGTTAAGTCTGAAGAAGGGGCAAAAGCATTTTTTATATACCTTAAATATGAATGCAACGATGTAACAAGCAGAAATAAATTTTCAAACGGATTTCACAAAGCAATTATTGAAAAAGATGGCTTTGTATACGATATAGAATCCGTTAGAGCTAATACAATAATTGAAATGTAATAATAATCAGCGCAGCGTAAAAGCTGCGCACAATACTTATAATATGAATACAGAAATGACATTAAGAGAGACTGTTATATTACGTAGAAAAGAGGTTAATATGACACAGCTAGAGCTTGCAGAAAAAACCGGATTAACTCAAAGCCAGCTATCTAATTTCGAAGCCGGGAAAACATCTTTAAGTAGTGATAATTTAGATAAGGTATTCTCAGTTTTAAATATTAAATTTTCTCAAAATGCAGAAAAATTATGGGACTTATCGCAATTATGCGCCAAAAAGCTAAAAGAAAAAGGCGTGAAAGACATTTCATTAATTACACGTGAAGAAATGGCTGAACTTTCAGGCAATGAAGATATTCTTCTACTTCAAGTTATAAGCGAATCTTTATATGATAAATATGCTGCATGTAAACTGATTAATGAACAAAATACCTATAACTATTTTATATCTCTCGTAAAATTCCAATTTGCTTGCTTGAAATAGATCTAAAGTACTTAGCATTCTTAAGAAAGCCGTATAATACAATTTTATTGAAAATAAAAAAAAGCCTCTTGATTATAGAGGCTTTTTTTGTGCGGAATAATATAGTATTAAAAATAAAATAATACTACTTTTGTTTTAAATTATAAAAGTAAGAATATTATGAAAAAAGTATTATTATCATTATTGCTAGTTATAAGTATTCCTTTATGCGTATCTGCTCAGGAAGAAATTTCTTTTTCTAAAGTTATTAAGGTTGATTCTACATTAAACAAGGAATCTCTCTATGTATCAATGCGTAGTTTTATGGCTACATACTATAAAAATTCAAAGAAAGTTATTGAAATGGAAGATAAAGAAGCCGGTATAATAATTGGGAAAGCTACGTCTGAATTTAATGCCCATAGTTTATTCTTATCTGCTTATGATGGCTACCTTGATTATAACATTAAAATTCAAACTAAAGATGGCCGGGTTAGAGTTGAGCTCAATCACTTTTTTCATCATAATATTCCAGGACATCAAGAAGCGGCTAATCTAGGAGTGCTTACTACAGCTGAAGAATATGCCACATCTGGCCTGCAAAAGAAATATCATAATAAAGTTTGGCTAATGCTTAAGAATCAAGCTGAAACTATTTCTAATAAGATGTTTATAGACATAGAACAAGCCCTTAAAAATGCAAAACCAAATAAGTCTAATAATGATAATTGGTAGTTTTAATTTGAAAATAAATTCATCTTTGTTTTGATATTACAAATATTCTATTCATATTTGTAGCGCCAAACAAGTTTTAAACTTCCGAAGAGCTCGGTTAATGCTCAATCTTATTTGGGCTTTTTTTATGCCCTTTATTAAAATATAA
>Ga0183099_1001261_pt1 | contig 15094 bp, 13 predicted proteins | sample Biomet1_FD_127788 | JGI IMG/M metagenome (GOLD analysis project Ga0183099, IMG submission 127788) | Microbial communities from bioreactor (seeded with anoxic lake sediment) at LBNL, California, USA - Biofuel metagenome 1 | ecosystem: Engineered > Bioreactor > Anaerobic > Unclassified ... | reverse complement strand
TAAGACTCCCGAAATAACCATCTGCGCCCGGAGAAAGTCTCGTTAAAGTGTTTTCGGACGGGGGTTCAACTCCCCCCACCTCCACCAATTAAAACCGTTGTGGCCCTAAGGCTACAGCGGTTTTAACTTTTTATAATAACCCAGTCGATAACCCGCCCCCGTATCACGGGACCGTCAGCGAAAGCACCATCAGTGGGATTAAGATATCCTTTTACTGCGTTTTTCGGCGCACCGGTGGGCGATATCTACATTGTTGTATCTCAAGATTTGCTGGCGCAAAGTCGCTTCTGCTTAAAGAAGTGCATTGTTTCCAGCATACCATGCAAGAAACTGGCACAAGAATGGAAGCGATGCTCAATAAACATTCTGGGATATATCCGGAACTTTTCCCCCTTGAAGTTGATAAAAACGCGCCTTTATAATGAATGCTTTTTAATCTTATAGGTAACCCCAAAAATTTCCCGGAGTCTACCATCCGATAAGTCCTGGGGAGCTGTGTTCCATGTGCGTTATATTCTAATATGCCTCGAGATAATTCGTACTGCTTCGGTAATTAAAAGATTTTAGTATTGATTTTCCACAAACTAAATATTAGCATGGTCTTAAATGATATATGAAACGAGGCTACGGTATGGTAAAAAAAATTCTTCCATTTTTTATCATTTGTCTACTAATGACATCTTGCGCATCTCGCAAAAACGCGGTAGAAGGATATTGGATGAATGAAAATGGAGAGACAATAACTTTTAATGCAGATGGAGAAGCCATCGTTGATAATCTTTCAATTAAGTACTCTGTTTTTGATAATGATAAACTAACCATAAGCAAACTTGGATTCTTTTTCCGTTGAAAGCGACGTTTTGACATTAAAGAATTTAGATGATGATACTATCCAAACCTATTATAGAAATGAGAAAAAGCAGGAACAAATTAAGGAGCATCTCGACAAAACCGAAGTATCCAGTAGCGAAAATGAGACCGAATCAGAATATACGTATTTATTAGATAAAGTCGGGGTTATAAGTGCTCAGACTTCGAAATACATTGACGAAAAGAACGAAGAACTTTTTAGTCAGACCGGCGCTCAGATTGCCGTAGAGGTGATCGACTCCACCGGAGATATAGAACTTTCAGAGTATACCGAGAATGAGTTTAGTCGTCTTGGCGTGGGGGCGGCAGAGCGCAACAACGGAATACTACTGGTACTGGCGTTGAACAATGATTATGAGGGAAAACCTGTAGGAGATTACTATGTAGGGTGGGGAAGTGGATTCAGTTCCAGTGAATCAGATTCAATTTCGAGCATTACGAACCAAAACATGGAAGAGGATTTTTCAGCTGGAAACTATGATTCAGCTGTGTTAAATACATTCAAATCCTTGGACGCATATTTAGAAGACGGATATGGAATTAACAAATAGAGCAATATGCCAAATCCGCCCGGGAGATAGGCCCCCGGGCGGATTTGCTTTACATATTATACCGCCGTCTCCATCCCGACGGCCTGCAGCTTGCGGTCAAACCCGCCGCCCCGGTAGATGAACACCAGCGTTCTCACCTGTTCGTGCGTTAGGTTGATGATGTCACTGTTTCCGGTGGCATCGGAACCGTCGCCTTGGATGATGCCCGCCGTCATGAGCTTGTCGATGATGGGCCGGAACTTCTCCAGCACGTCCTTCAGCTTTTCGTAAGTAACCACTTCGACCTCTTCGCTTTCTTCCATTTCGTAGGCGGGCCGCACGGCCCCCTTGATCAAATTGTTGCTGCGGGGCCTGCGCTGCACCTGCCCGCCGTTGGCATCGTTTCCGGCCCCGGTGTTTCCCTCAATGGCGATCACCCCGGAGGCCGTGACGCTCTCGAGAATGCCGGTGTGGTCCGTCGCCGCGCCGCCGGGAAAATCATAGATCGCTACGTCTCCGGGCCGGTAGTCCTCAGTTACCCAGCATCCCGCAGCCTGTGCTGCCCGCATCATAGTCCCGCAGGAAGCCGCAGCGGTTTGGTGATTCTCCGCTGATTGGTATTCATTCATATAAGAATGGCTCATGTGCAAAGATAATTGAAAAATTGCACACGAATTTGCACACGAAAAGTCCCGTGAGAACCACACCAGCTCGCGCGGGGGGTGCTTTGTTTCCGAGTTTTCTTCTTAGATTCTAATTCAACTTCATCAACAACTAAGCGGCTGTCGCAGCGAGATGTGGAACATAAATGCCAACGTGCTGCGTAATCTTTTTCTGCCCGGAGAAGTCGAACGTCACGATGTCACCCGGCTTCAAGCCGCAATCCACCCACTGCCCCGCTTTTTTGTAGGCATTGGCCAGCACCGTGCAGGAGGCTGTTTTGAGTAAACTAAAACCTGCCTGCTTGAATACCCAGTAAACAAACGCCATGCACCACGGATAGGCCGCTCCGGAAACCTCCCGTCCGTAGAAAACCGTATTGTACTTCACGCGGTTGCTGCCCGCCGGGGATTCTTTGGTGCCAACCTCCGCTGCGGCGATTTTCAGCACAAAAGAATATCTGCTCCTGTTTAATACGATTATTGACACAGAAAATGCACTAGACGCCCTTCGCAAAAAACTCATTAACGCATTAGACGAAGCAGAGGACTTATACATTAACAAAGAAGATTAACATACTTCATCGTACATTCCAATTTCCTTCAGCGTATCACTGCCCAGAGAAATCAAAACTTCCAGCGCAGGCTTAAATCTGTTTAGACACAATCCGCATTTTGTGAACAGGCAGGCCATATTTGAGACAAGTTTATGGCTGGTCGAAATATCGTTAATTTCCTTGAGAATCTCTCCATTAAGTACGCAGGATATTCCAAAGGACTCGTGCTCGGTTCCATCTTCCGCAACAAAGATGCCCATATTTACAACATACACCGGAAATTCCATACACTCTCTCCCTCTCTTCTTCTATTTCCGATCCAGTCGTTCTATCATTCAAAAAACGCTAAATTAAGGATCGGCCTTTTTTGGTAACACATATATGTAATTTGTTGTAAAAGTTGGAACATTACACGATTTCTTTAATTCCTCATAGTTTTTACAGTTGTCGTAAAAGGACTATCCATTTATTGTGAAGATTGCCCAACAAAAAGCTCTCATGCTGCTTCTCCGTCAGCGTTGAGAGCTTTTATTTTTTTATCATCAGCAGAAGCATACACCTTTATTGAATATTCTACAGTATATGCTATAATTACAATACATTCGTATTTCAAAATTAGAACTCAAAGGAGGTATGCATTTTGGAAGTATCATTTCAGCAATGGTTTGATAATCTGTATATGCAAAACTCCCTGAAAATGATACAGACGGCACGGAGGCTTCTCGGGAGTTCGGAATCTGCAGAGGACGTTGTTCAAAACGTATTTATTATCCTTTTGGCAAAAAAGGATCAGGTTATGGTTCACCCTTGCCCGCAGGCATGGCTATTTGTAACACTAAGAAATCAAATAGGGAATGAATTGCAGCGACAGAGACATCGAAATACCGATTCATTAGATGATGGCTACGAGATTGGCCAGGAGGACAACTACGAGTTCCCTTTTTGCGATTGCCTGCCACCAGGTCTGACTAATAGTGAAAGAGAAATCCTCTCCATGCAATTTGAGGATGGATATTCCTACGAGGAGATTGCCCGTAAAATGGGAAAAAGCGTTCTCGCTTGTCGAACCAAGTTGCACAGGGCCAAGAATCATTGCCGTGAGCTTCTAAAAGATGAAAAAGTCGAAATTTGACGAAATGTTTTTTGAAGTTGAACAAATTAAGCAGATAGGAGGTGACTAAATGCCCCAGATTCGTCACAACTCTACGGCTGGCGGAGCCAAAGAGGAAGCGAAACTAATCCACGAGCATCTGACCAATCAGACAACGGACGACCTGTTGGACGATTTATCCGACTGGCTTGCAAATGCGGATGGAACCCACTTTGATAGTGAGAATCTGAATGCCATTCTTTCTGCGTTGGATGAAGTTAATCCTGAGTCCGAAGAATTTCATCCGGAGGAATCGCTTGCCGCATTTCATCAAAGGTTTGAGCCGGTATTCGATAAAGAGGAAAATAGTTCGCCTTCCCCCGCTCTTGCACGGCATCCAAGGCACTTTTCCCGCAGACTGATCCAAGTTGCCGCAATTATTGCTGTGATGCTTTTCAGCATGGTCACTGCGCAGGCTTTTGGGTTTGACATCTTTGGGGCCATCGCCAGATGGACAAGTTCTACTTTTCACTTCTCCGATGAAAGTACCACCTTTGCAACAATTGGAACATATCCAATTGAGGACGGTGAGCAGAAATCCTATGATTCGCTGCAAGCCGCGCTGGATGATTTCGGCGTAGTCGGGAATATCGCGCCAACTTGGGTGCCGGAAAGATTTAAGTTGCAATCGGTAGCAGCAGATATAAAGTATCGTGACTTCTGTATTCGGGAAGCCTATGCAAATTCTGATGGTGAATATCTGTCGGTAATGATTCGAAAATATGATAGTGGAAAACAAACAGAAATTGAGAAAGACACGGGTACTACAGATATCTATAAAACCAACGGCATTACACATTACTTAATCAGCGATAAATCCTTTGAAAAAGCAACTTGGATCAACGGACAACTGGAATGTCTAATCTATGGGAAAGTAACTCATCAGGAACTCAAAGAAATCATTAATTCTATTTATAAAGGGTGATTATTTTGAAGACTTTTACAAAGAGATTTTTCCCCGCGGCGATGGTTATCGTTATGCTGTCCTGTCTGCTCTGTATCGGGACTTCTGCTTCTACGCTTTCCAGTGATTATATCTGTGACTACAGTGCCGATGTGTCTGCCGCGAGCGGTGGGAGGATTATTGTGGGTGTCAGCGTCGATGCGCTTGGATATATGACGCAGGTCGGGGCCTCCAGCATCACGATTTACAAATCTTCTGATCAGATAAACTGGTCTCCAGTAAAGACCTATTCATATACAAACTATCCCAGCATGATGACTTCCGGCTATTACTATTTTGCCGATGCCGTGACCTATTATGGAACCGCCGGTTACTACTATCTGGCAATGGTAACCTGCTACGCCGGCGACGCCAATGGGCACGATACCCGGCTTTACACCACATCCGGCACGAGAGCTATCAGTTAATATACATTATGCAGTATAAGGAGCCCCCGGTGAGCACCATGCTTGCCGAGGGTTCCCTTGCACCCAATTTGGGCACAGCATATGGAGCAGTGCTTTATTCTTTTGACACCACGAACCGTAGACTGCCAGCGGAACATTCCGCAGCTCCGGATGCCGCTGCATTTCCACGGACGTATAAAAACAGTTTTGATCCACATGCAGAATACTACGCGCCACGCCATCACCCCCTCACTTACGTTGAAAATAGCGGTAGGGATGCCGGTTATTTTTTCAGCAGTTTAGGGGTCAAATTAATATCACCAGCAGGAATCAGTTTAGCATTGAGTCTTGCTAAAATATCGTCACCGTAAAGAAAGCTGAGTAACTGGTATGCAGACCGGTTACCCAGCTTTTTTCTCGCATAAGAATTGATATGGTTCACCTTGAGGTCTATATCAGACTGATGCAATTCATCAAAAGGTGTGCCTTTGGGTAGAACTCTTCGGATGAATTCATGTGTAACTTCAATACCACCCTTTTGGCCTGCCATCTTCGGGTCGCAATAGAATACTCTGCTTCGGTTTTCGCCCCATTCTGTGCATTCTATTGCGGATGGGTTTGTAAACTCGCTTCCCCGGTCTGTTAGGATAATCGGAAACAATTCGCAGTAGAGCTTGTGTCCAAGCCTTTTATAAAGGCCGTCAATAATGTCGGCCACAGAACGGGCCGTGTTGGCGTCTCGCAAGAAAGCAAGTATTACCCTGCAACTACGGAAGAATATTGTAAGCAATACTTTTCCGCAATTTCGCTTTCCCTCCACGCAGTCTATTTCAACAATAGGCAGATCCGGATTTTCCTTTACATATTGCTGAAAGTCCTGATAGGTTCTTCCTTTGTAGCAGCCTTTATCCAGTTTCATCAGCTTTTTCTTCTGTCTCCTGCGATAGCGGACTTTTCGCGGAAGGTCAATGTTTCCAACTGAAAGTAGGCTGGCATCGATGTAATTGTAAATTGTCTTCTCGTTAAGCATAATTTCATCCGCATGAGTGGAACAGATATGGTGAATGGATTGACCTTGCTTTATCAGTGGAGAAATAACAGTATCTATTCGCTGCAATTCTTCCGGTGCTGTCGCGATCCCTTGTCGGCTCTTGCTGCGGACAGCTTCATACTCCTGTTGGGCAAAAGCCGCGTAATAATATTGTTTTTGAAGCTGACAGCGGGTAATCTTCTTACAGCCATTACACACATATGGCGGCAGACCAAGTTTCGGACAGCGTTCCTCTTCAAACTCGGGGCAAATGCTGTTGCATTCACCGCATCGTGCGCAGAAAAGATCTCTGGCATAGGGGTGATGACAAGGCTTGCATACACTTTGCACTTTTTTACAAACATTACGCTTTTTACAGGCATTGAATGGATAGTTTTTCCCGCCAACATTTCGAACTTTGATATGTCCAACCACTTCCTTTGAGATCGTCGTCGGATCTCGGTTCAACATTCTTCCTATTTCTTTAAACGATTTTTGCTTATTGAGGCACTGTTCAATATCGTGTCTTTCGTCAATAGTCAGATGTTTAAATTTCGTCATAAGAACACCTTGAAATTAGATTCCGCTATTTTCAACCGTTTTGTGGATTCTAACTTTGCTGCAAGACTTGTGCAATAAAGGCGGCATTTACGATAAATTCGGATACTCTTTGTCAAGGTGATTTATAGGCCCAATAACTCCCAACGGCATATTGCTGTTGGGAGTTATTGAACCTATTCCTAAGCGCTTTACTTTTTAATACCGAACAGCAGCAGATCAAAATGCCGCAGTAATTCACCCTTTAATCGATACTCCGGATACCGGATGCACCACTCATAGGTAAAACCCCGCGAGACGGTGACAAATTGTTCCGCGACCGCTTTGACGTCCAGGTCCTCACGGAATTCTCCTTGCCGGACGCCTCTCCGTAACAGGTCGCTGAAAACGGTGTTGAGATCACGGTTGGAGCTGAGCAGCGTGCCGTTGGGGATTTTCCGATCAATCTGAATCCGATAAGCAATCCGGATCAGGTTATACCCGATTTCATCCGTGATCATGTCGGCTATTCTCCCAACCAATGACTGAAGCACTTCGGACGCTTCCGTGTCTTCGGGAAAGGACTTGACATAAGCCAAATAGCTTAAATCTAACCTACTTACATATTCGTCAATCAGCGCGGCGGTTAAGGCGTCCTTGGAATCGAAATGCACATAGAAACCGCCCTTTGAAATTCCGGCCTTTGCTATGATTGAGTCCACGCTGACCTTATCAAAACCGTATTCGCTAAATAGTTCGGCTGCGGTTTTAAAAATTTTCTTTTTTGTTTCTACACCCTGTAGCTTTTTGCCGTTCATTTTTTTCTCTTCCATCCGACGTATCCTTTCTTGCTTTTCTGCCATATTGTTATATAATGACTATAGTCATGATGATGCTATGATGTCATTATACAGGAAAATTACACAGTACGCAACCGGTATGCCGGATTGCATACTGTACCTATTTGAACGGCAAGATGAAAGGTGGATGATAGTAATGAAGAAAAAAGATGTTCAGTTTGCTTCTGTGCGCGGCGCTGACAGTTGCGCTCCTGCCCACGGCAGCGCCGGCGGAGTGAGTACCGACCAGCTTTTTGATTCAGAGTGGGAACACAGAAATTTCCGCAACAGGTACTGCTAGTTGTTTTGATTTAAGTATACTGATAGCCAGTAAGGACCACTCATCCCATAAACTAATTCAGCAAAATAGTTTATCACTGGTTGCCTAAAATTTAAGTACTTATGTCAGATGTACAAATAATTGGCCGATTAAGTGCTAATTATTTGAGGGCAAGTCTCTTTTGATAAGAAATGGAGAAAATGGTATGAGCGGAAGGAACGTGTTTCACAAGATTGCAGCCATGATGCTGTCCGCTATCATGGTCGTGGGTATGATGCCTGAGTCAGCGTTGGCGGATACAGGCGTACTTTCTGATGGCGTAAGTGGCGAGATCATCGCCTTTGAACCGCTGGAGTCAGATATTGCAGAGCAGAGCGTGCCCGTTGGCACATCCAAAGCGCATTTGGAACTGCCGGATACTCTGGCAGCGACCATCCTGCTTGCGGCTTCTGAAGAAGAACCGGCGCTGGATTCCGGGGAAAGGGAGGGATCCTCGGGCAGCGCCGATACGGTGAGCGGCTCGGTAATTGGTGTGGAGGAAACAGGCGATGGCGAAAGCGATGCTGACGCAATTACCTCGGAGGAACCGGAATCCGGCAGCAATACGGGAGGCAAAATTGCCTCCCCCTCTGACGCAGAGGAAAGCGGTGACAGCTCCGAAACGGCTCATGCGGAGGAAACCGGGGACGGCAGTACGGAGAGTACTGTTTCTCTGTCCGTCACATGGGTATCCATACCGGAGTATGACGGCGAAGTGGCGGGCAAATACATATTCACGCCGGAAATTCCGGAGAGTTATACGCTTGCCGATGTTGTTGTGTTACCACAGATTACCGTAACCATTGGATTTGCTATGCGGCTTGCCTTAACCACCACAAGCGCGGACTATTCCTGGTATGACGGCAATTCTTCTGCCACAGAGTTTGAAATTGGAAGCGCGGCTCAGTTAAAGGGCCTTGCCGATATTGTCAATGGAAGCCACGGAGCGGCGTCTAATTTTTCCGGAAAAAAAATCAGCCTTACCTCTGATATTGACCTTTTGGAAATGAAGGATTGGGCTCCGATAGGAAACAGCAGCCATGCTTTTTCCGGCACCTTTGAGGGAAACGGCCATACCATCAGTAATCTTATCGTCAATACACCCGGCGCAAACAACGTAGGGCTGTTCGGCCTTGTAACCGGTTCTGTCCTAAATCTGATTCTGACGGATGTCAGTATTGCGGGGAAAGAAAGTGTGGGGGGCATCACCGGAGAAGCTTGGGGAAGCCTTCAAAACTGCGCCGTAATCGGAGGTGCGGTAAGCGGATTCAGCCAAACTGGCGGCGTGGTGGGGAAAGCTTTCCATGACTCCCGATATCCATATAAAGAAAGCCGTATTGAAAGCTGTTTTTCAACTTGCAACATATCCGGTGTAGGGAATAGCCCCACTTATGCGGGGGGAATAGTCGGCAGCGCTGAATACAGCAATATTACCAATTGCTACGCCACCGGCTCGCTCCGGGATCCGGAGGTGACCAGCCAGTTAAGCGACCAATTTTATGGCGTTGGCGGCGTGGCGGGCTGGGCAAAAAGTTCCAGCATCATGAACTGCTATGCGACAGGTGACGTAGAGGGTGCTCAGGGTGTCGGCGGCATTGTGGGGGTGCTGGGCCTCTATACGGATAGGGCATCTGAACTAAACGGCTGTGCAGCACTGAACGGCGTCGTTTCGGGTTATATGCCTGATTACGCCGGTGGTCCACAGACCGGACGCATAGCCGGACGGTTCAGTGGCAACCAATCAGACAATTACGCGTATTCCGGCATGACGGTAACGGCCGGTGGTGCCTTAAATGGAACTGACTTCACAAAGGAGCAGATCCAAAGCCAGGACATCTTCGCGCCTCTGGGCTTCACCTCCCCCGCATGGAGCGGAGGTAGCGGAAAGGTACCTATATTGACCGGATTGCAGGAAGGGCTGCAAAGTAGGGAGATTCCGTGGCACATCATCGCCGACACGCCTTCCCTGCCTCAAAATCTTACCGCCGCATACGGCGACGGGAAGGTGACCCTCAGTTGGGCAGCGCCGGCCAATCCCGGCACGTCATCCATTATCCGGTACGAGGTTTGTAAAGACAGCGGTGCGTGGATATCTGCGGGGATGAGCACCAGCTACACCTTCACCGGGCTTACTAACGGAACCACCTACACCTTTACGGTACGAGCGGTGAACAGCAGCGGCGACGGAGCGGAAAAAACCATCGAGCAATCGCCGGGCAAGGCGCCGGACATCGTGACAAATACTACCGTTGTCAAGAATGGGAAGCAAATTACCGTGTTCTGGGACCCTCCCGCCGGAACCATGGAATCGGACGGCACATATTACGAAACCAGATATGCCGACAACACTGACAGCCTGAAGAAAATGGATCCGGCGTGGAATTCGGTTGCCTATGGCGAGTGTTTCCAAAGCTATACCATAAGCTACGGGTATACTTATGTGGTTCAAATACGCGCGGCGAATCGGTACGGCACAGGTTCAACGGTAACCGTCCAGGGGGTGAGTTATGTTCCCTCGTCCCCACAGGGGTTCACGGCCGTCCAGGGGGACGGCCAAGTAACGCTGAGCTGGAGCGCTCCCTCAAGCGCGGGAGACGGCTATACGTTAACGGGTTACGAGGTGTTCCAGCCTGTCAGCAGAACATGGCTGCCCGTGAATGCGTCGACCACTTCCCTTACCGTCACCGGCCTTGCGAACGGACAGGAATACCGCTTTTTTGTACGCGCCACCAATGCTTCCCACGACTACGGCAAGGGTGAGTCGGCCACACTGACGATGACTCCCCTCAAGCCGCCTTCCATCACCTCGGACAGCAGCCTGAGCCTGCCCTACGGTACGGACGGCAGCTTTCAGGTGCAGACAACCGGCACCGCGCCGTTGTCCTATACTCTCGTCGGAGCGCCGACCGGTGTTACTATTGACAATGACGGCTTGATTTCAGTCAGCAAAACCCTGTCCGGCGGAAGCTACTTTTTTACCATCGGAGTATCAAACGGCTCCGAATCCCACGCGACGCAGAACTTTACCCTGACGGTTTCTCGCTATACGCCGGTTTCGAGCGATTTGCAGTTTGACGCGCTGACGGACTGCGCGTACACCGGCGCAGGCATTGGCATCGGCTCCGTAACGGATAAAAGAAGTATCGGGCTGTCCGTGACCATATCCTACGAGAGCACGGGGGAAACCATTTATGCCAAATCCACGGTGCCGCCCAGGAATACGGGGAACTATAAGGTAACCGCCGCGATCGCCGGAAACTCGAATATCAACGCGACCAGCTTTACCCTGGGCACCTACAGTATTCTTCCAAAGGCTATCACCGTTACGCCTGCCAAAGAGCAGAGCAAGAAGTTCGGCCAGCCGGACCCCGTGCTGCAATATACGTTATATCCCTCTTTAGCGGTTGGAGATTCACTGACCGGCTCTCTGGGCAGAAATCTGGGAAACAGCGTGGGAAGTTATGCGATCACACAGGGAACGCTTTCCGGGGGCGGCAATTATACGCTTTCGCTCTCCGATACAACTGTCTATTTTACGATCACGCCCAAGAACGACGTAAGTTTCAGCATTGGGGACATTCCTCCCCAAACCTACACCAGCAGTGCCCTTACCCCGGAGCCGACAGTACAGGATGGCGCTCAAACGCTGGAAAAGAATACAGATTATACTTATAGCTACACCGACAACACCAATGCCGGAACCGCAACTGTTTATATTACTGGAATTGGCAATTATGCTGGCAGCACCGGCTCCAAAGCATTTACCATCGGCAAAGCGAATAACACGTTGAGTATCTACTGCGGAAATATTGCTTACGGAGAAACGCCTTTGCCAAGAGTCGAAACCAACACCGGTGGCGGAGCCGTTTCCTATGAGTATAAGCTTCAAGGTGCGGAGGACGATACCTACAGTCCGGCTGTGCCCGCAAATGCAGGAAATTACACTGTACGCGGAACCTCATTGGAAACTGCAAACTACCTTTCCGCAACTGCCACAGAAAATTTTGAAATTGCAAAAGTAAATAATACGCTGAATATCTCCTGTGACGACAGCACCTATGGCGAGGCATTCCTGCCGGTTGTTGAAACCAACATTAGTTGCGGAACGGTAATCTACCAATACAAAGTTCAGGGTGCGGACGACAGTGCCTATACCTCGGATTTACCCACGGATGCAGGCTACTATATGGTACGCGGCACTTCGGAGCCCACGATAAATTACAATTCTGCGACGGCAACCGCGAATTTCTCTATTGTCAAAGCAAACAATACACTTTACATTTCTTGCGCCAACATCACTTATGGACAGATGTTTTCACCGACAGTCGATATCAACACCGGCGGCGGGGTGGTCACTTGGGAATACGAAGTGCAAGGTGCGCAGGACAGCACCTATACCTCGTCTGTGCCGACTGATGCTGGAGACTATACCGTGCGCGGCACTTCTGCGGCAACGCAGAATTACTACGCAGGAACAGCCACAGCAAATTTCACCATTGGGAAGGCAACGCCATCCCCGACATTGGAATCCAGCCCCGCAAGTACACAGTCCCGCCCCGGAAGCGTAACGCTGACAGCCACGCTTCCCGCCGACGCAACGGGAACTCTGACCTTCAAAGCCGGGACAAATACCGTAACAACCGTAACCCTGCCAAGCAATACCGCCGCCTTTACTCCATCGAGTGCGGAAAACGCATATAGCTTTACCGTGGAATACAGCGGGGATAGCAACTACGAGAGCAAAACCAGCACGGCGCTGGAATACCGCTTTACAAAATCCGAGCAGGACAATGTAATTGCTTCAAATGGTTCGGTAAACTATGGGAAAACGTTGGATTTATCCACACTTGTTGATGATAGCTCTGGCTGCGGTACAGGCGCTTTCACTTTTAGTAAAATCGATGGGCCCGGCGAAATCAACAACACTACGCTGACGCCCACTGGTGCGGGAGATGTGAATATCTCCGTGACAAAAGCGGCAGATGATGATTACAATGCCAAATCTACTATCTTCAAGGTCACCGTAAGTCCCCGCGTGATCACTTTCACGGTGGCTGTGGTCGGAACGCAGGTTTATACGGGCAGTCCTGTCACTCCCACACCGATAATAAAGGATGGCGATACGGTTTTGACCGAGGGTGTGCATTTCACTTACTTTTATAGTCACAACACTGATGCGGGTGCTTCCGCAACCATCAATGTCATCGGTATCGGCGGCTATGCAGGCAGTAACGGTTCTACAACCTTTACCATTGTCCGCCGCTCTAGCGACAGCGGAAGCGGCGAGTCACGTAATACGGTCATTGTCCCTGCGATCAGGCCCAACCAGCCCACTGCCGCCAGCGTGAACGCCACCGCACAGGTAAAAAATAAAAATGCGACCCTGACCATCACCGACAGCATGGTAAAGGCGACGATTAATAAAGCACTGGAGAACGCCAAGGCCAAGGAAAATACTGCAAACGGCATCAGTGTGAATATTTCGGTGACTGCCACCGGCGCTGCCGGGTTTGAACTCACCTTGGAACGCACGGCGCTGAACCGTCTGCTGGAGCCGGGGGTAACATCCTTTAGCGTATCCAGCTTGCCGGTAAATATGAGCTTTGATAAGGCGGCACTGAAACAGTTTCAGACCCAGAGTAACAGTAATCTTGTCATCACCGTAAAGCCCGCGATCGTGACCGGTCTGCGCAGTGCCTTTGATGTCATACTCAGCTACACAAAGGACGGAAAGACAGTCAATGTCACATCTCTGGGAACCGGCACTTCCACCCTCAGTATTTCGGCGGAACCCGGCATAAATGAGTTCGGCAGCTACCTGTACGGCGCATATGTGGGTACGAACAATCAAATCAACCGCATTGCGGATTCCGCTTATGACGCAAACAGCAGGCGCATGATTTTCTCCACCAACCACTTCTCAGTGTACGGCGTGGGCTACACAGCTCCTAGCGCCAAGCTAACCGACATCGGCAGCCATTGGGCAAAAGGCAGCATCGATTATGTGGTCGGCAGAGGGCTTCTCTCGGGCACAACAGAAACCACCTTTGCGCCTGACACCGCCATGACACGGGGAATGCTGGTAACAGCCCTCGGCAGGCTGGCGAATGTGGATACCAAGGCGTACTCCACCAACAGCTTTACCGATGTGAAAGTGGACAGTGTCTTCCGTCCCTATATCGAATGGGCGTACCAAAAAGGCATCGTGCAGGACTTCGGCAACCAGAAGTTTGCGCCTGACCGCGCGGTCACCCGTGAGCAAATTGCGGTCATCCTCACAGACTTTGCCAAAGCTACCGGTTACACCCTGCCTGTGACCCGCACTGTTGCCACCTATGCGGATGCTTCCAGCATCAGTAGCATCTACAAAACGGCTGTCACGGCCATGCAGCAGGCGGGTATCATAATGGGCGGCACAGGCAACAAGTTCAATCCCAAATCCAGTGTCACCCGTGCGGAGATTTCCTCCATGCTTCACCGCTACATCAAGCTGACCATCGACCCCGCCACCGCGCAGGGCTGGGTGAAAAACGACGCCGGACAGTATCTTTATTTCAAGGACGGCAAGGCCCTCACCGGAGCACAGACCATCGACAGTACAAAATATTTCTTTGAAACCACCGGCGTTCTGAAAACCGGTTGGGTCAAGGACGGCGACAACTGGAGATATTACTCCGGTAACACCATGTTGGTGGGCTTTTGGGGCATCGCCAATGGCAGTAACAAGACCTACTACTTTGACACCTACGGCAATATGGTATCCGGCAAATGGCTCCAGATTGACGGAAAATGGTATTACTTCTATGCCGATGGCTCTCTTGCCAGAAGCGCGAAAATTGGCGGATATGAGGTCGATGAAAACGGTGTAAGAAAAACAAAATAAGGAAATAACAAACGAGGACGCACAGGTTGAAAATTCAGCCTGCGCGTCCTTTGTAATATGGAAAATCACATGGAATAAACGTAACCGCTCAATAATCTCACGTCGCCGATAGCAAACCGAGGGCCTTATCAGAGGTCCTCGGTAGGATGAGCTTTTTTAGGTAGCGTACAGACTTTTCGGATTGCGGGACTCCACGGCATGAAAGCATCCAAATCTTCCGGATTGGGGTTCTTCCCCAAATAGGGCAGCTCGGTCAGCGTATTGAGCAGATAAGAGTAGGCGTCTAGCCCATTGGCCTTTGCGGTCTCCACAAGCGTGTAAACAATGGCACTGGACTCGGCACCCTTTGGTGTATCACAGAACAGCCAGT
>Ga0183099_1001260_pt1 | contig 15102 bp, 9 predicted proteins | sample Biomet1_FD_127788 | JGI IMG/M metagenome (GOLD analysis project Ga0183099, IMG submission 127788) | Microbial communities from bioreactor (seeded with anoxic lake sediment) at LBNL, California, USA - Biofuel metagenome 1 | ecosystem: Engineered > Bioreactor > Anaerobic > Unclassified ... | reverse complement strand
CTGCATGATCTCCTCAAGGGCCTTGCCGGTGCGGTTCGAGAGGTCGGTGCTGACCTCCACCTGCTTCTCCGTCTCGCGCATGGTGCTCACGGCGTGCTGGCTGCGCTCCTGAATCTCGCGGATGGAATTCGCCCACTTCCTTGGTGGCGGTCATGGTCTTCTCGGCCAGCTTGCGCACCTCGTCGGCCACCACGGCGAAGCCGCGCCCGGCGTCGCCCGCGCGGGCCGCCTCGATGGCGGCGTTCAAGGCCAGCAGGTTGGTCTGGTCGGCGATGTCGTTGATGACGCCCATAATCTGGCTGATGCCAGCCACCTGCCCGCCCAGCTCGTTCAAGCGCTCCTGCATGGTCTGGCTGCGTTCGGCCACGCTTTTGATGGCGCGGATGACCTCGCCCACCACATGGGCGCCCTGGTCCGCGCGCTGCCGGGCCTCGTCCGTGCCCTGGGCCGCCCTGGAGGCGTTCTGCGCCACATCGACCACGGCCGCGCTCATCTGCGCCATGGAAACGCCGATTTCGCCCACGCGCACCTTCTGGGCCTCGCTGCCGCGGCTCGTCTGTCCGATGTTCGCGGAGAGGTGCAACGACGCCTCACGCAGGCGGCCGCACAGGGCGTTGGCCTGCGCCGCGGTGGCGCCTATGGTGTCGTTCTTCTGGACGATGACCTGCTCCTTCTGCTTGAGCGCGGTCATGTCCAGGTACAGGCACAGCCCGCCCAGGCAGCGTTTGTCGCTGTCGTAGATGGGAAAGACGTTGGCCAGCACGTGCCGCACGCCGCCCCTGTGGCCCTTGATGTCCACCTCAAGGTTGCGGAACACCTCGCCGCCGTTGATGCTTTTGCCCACGGCGGTCTTGCGCCCCGGGTCGTTATAAAAGATCTCGGCCAGGGTCTTGCCGTAATAGTCTTCGGGACGGCCGCCCAGCTCAAGCATATCCAGGCATTCCCGGTTGGAGAAAACAGCGCGCTCCTTCGCATCCACCAGCAGAAACGGCACCGGCAGACCGGCCAGAATGCCCTGGGCCAGGCCCGTCTGGTGTTTGAGCTCCTTTGCCGCTGCAGCCGCCGCAGACTCAAGGCGGACCAGAGGATCAGCGCCGCCGCCGGAGTCCTTGCCGGAGTCCCCGTTTTCCGCATGAAGAGCGGCAAGGGCGCCCAGAACCGCGGCATGGGTGCGGCGTTGCTGGATGCTGGCAAGCACAAAGACCGCCGCGCCAAGCAAAAGGGCCGCCGCGATTTGCGGCAGCCCTATGTTGAATGGCGAGGGGGAAAGGAGCCAAGCGGCTCCGGAGGGCACGATGAGAGCGAGAAGGCACACCGAAACGCAGCTGATGACAGGGGCGTTGGCCCCCCAGGCGGATTCGGGTCGCGGCATGACTCCCCCTTATGCGCTTTGGAACAACACCCGGCCGTCCACGTCAGCCACGCTGGCGCAACCGGTCAAAATCATGGCCTGCACAAGCTCGCTTTTCACTTGGTCCAGATACTTGGCCACGCCTTCACGCTGGCCGCCGATGGCGGCAATGGACACGGGACGGCCGATGAGCACCGCGTCCGCGCCAAGGGCCAGCATCTTGAGCACGTCGCCGCCGGAGCGTACGCCGCCGTCGGTCAGGATGGCGATCTGCCCCTTCACGGCCCGGGCGATGCCGGCGACGACCTCGGCCGTGCCCCGGGGGGTGGTCCAGCACGCGGCCGCCGTGGTTCGAGACCACGATGCCCGCGGCGCCCGCGTCCACGGCGCGCTTGGCGTCGTCCGGGGTCATGATGCCCTTGATGACGAACTTGGCGGGCACGTGGGCGATGATGTCCTTGAATTTCTCAATGGGCTTGGGTCCCACGGGGCGGCCCATGAGGCGCAAGGTCACCAGGCCCGCGGCGTCGATGTCCATGCCGACAACGGTTGCGCCGGTGGCCACGGCCTTGTCGAGCTTTTCGAACAGCTCCTTGTCCTCCCAGGGTTTGATGAAGGGAACGCCAGCGCCGCCAAGGGCCTTGATGGTGCTGAAGCCAGCCTCGTGGATGAACGGGGGCACGCCGTCGCCAACGCAGCCCACGACGCCCTTATCCACGCAGCCGCCCAGCACGGCGTCCACGTATTCCTGTTCGGTTATCTTGCCGCCCATGTTGAAGCTGACCCCGCCGATGGGCGCGGCCAGAACCGGCATGGCCAGCTTGAGGCCCAGCACCGTGGTCGCGGTGTCGGGCTGCTCCGCTCCGTGCAGCAGGCGCATATTGAAGCGCAACGCGGACAGGGCCGCGACGTTGTTCATAAACGAGGAGCCGGTTCCCAGGCCGCCCATGCCGGGCACCTCGCCCGCGCAGGCCTTGCCGTTACAAACGGGGCACACCTTGCAGTACCCCTCCATGAGCTCACGAGCGCGTTTGCGCACTTCTTTCATGCCGCCAACCTCCTGATTTCCTGGGCTTCAGCTACTTCAACCGCTCGGCCAGGGCCTCGGCCACGTGGCGCACCTGCATGGCGCTGCCCTTGGCGTCAAGCCCGCCGCGCAGCTGCATGATGCAGCCCGGACAGTCCGTGAGCAACAATTCTGCCCCGGTCTTCTCCGCGTTCGCAAGCTTTTTCTTCAGCAACTCGGCCGAAAGCTCCGGGAATTTCATGGAATACGTACCGCCGAAGCCGCAGCACACGTCCTCTTCCTCGCACGGTATGTAATCAAGCCCGCCGATGGTCATGAGTTCGCGCGGGGCCTTGGTGACGCCAAGCCCGCGGCACAGGTGGCAGGGCGCGTGGTAGGTGGTCTTCTTGCCGTCCTTGGTGAAGCTTTCGGGCGTCACCTTGAGCACATCATGCACGAAGGAGCTGAAGTCGATGACCTTGTCCGCGAACTGCTGGGCCTTGGCGCGCATGGCCGGGTCGTCCGCCAGGATCTCCGGGTAGCCGTGCTTCAGGTGCGAGGCGCAGGAGGCGCACAGGGTCAGAATGTAATCGCAGGAGGCCGGATCAAAGGCGTTGACGTTCTGTGCGGCCACGCTCTTGCTGGACTCGCGCTCGCCCATCATCTGCACGGGCAGGCCGCAGCACGACTGGTCCATGGGGAAGCTGACGTCCACGTTGTACTTGCCCAGAATCTTCACCGCGGCCTCGGCCTGCTCCGGGTAGACGAAGTCCTGCACGCAGCCGCTGAACAGCGCCACGCGGAGCTTCGGGTTCGAGACCTTGGGCTTCAGCGCCGCAAAGCGGTCGCGGAAGGGCGACTCGGCAATGGCGGGCAGCGCGCGGAAGTCCTGCCCCTTGGCGAAGATCATGGGCAGGTGGCGCAAGAACGGCGTGCCGCCGGTGAGGGGCCGCTGCACGGCCTTGGCCGAGCGCAACAGCGCGTGGAACAGCTTGCGGCTTTTGAGCACCTGGGCCAGCACCTGGCTTTGCAGCGGGTGGCCTTCCTCGTCCTGAATGCGGGCATGGACCTCTTTGATGAGCCGGGGCAGGTCGATGCCGCCCGCGCACACGGCCTTGCACGCGCCGCAGTTGATGCAGTTCTGCACCAGGTTCTTGGCCTTCTCGCGGCCGTGATAGAAGTAGGTCAGAATGAGGCCGATGGCGCCGATGTAGACGTGGCCCAGCTGGTGGCCGCCGACCAGGCGGTACACCGGGCACACGTTGGCGCAGGCGCCGCAGCGCACGCAGCGCAGCACCTGGGAGAACAGCGGGTCCTTGGCCATTTTGCTGCGGCCGTTGTCCAGGAACACCACGTGCATTTCCTTCTTGCCGTTGGCGCTGCTCTGGCACTCGCCCGCGCCGGTGATCCAGGAGACGTAGGAGGTGATGGCCTGGCCCGTGGCGTTCTTGGGCAGGGCGCGGATGACGCGCAAGGCGTCGTTGATGTTGGTGGTGAGCTTGTCCAGGCCGACGAGGGCCACGTGCACGCGCGGCAGGGTCGTCACCAGCCGGGCGTTGCCCTCGTTGGTGCACAGGGCGATGGTGCCGGTTTCGGCTATGGCGAAGTTGCCGCCGGAGATGCCCATGTCGGCCTCGACGTACTTGCGCCGCAACTCGCGGCGGGCCACCTTGACCAGCTTCTGGATGTCCACCTCCTGCTTGGCGCCGGTGACATCGCTGAACAGATCGGCCACCTGGTAGCGCGAAAGGTGGATGGCGGGCATGACCATGTGGGTCGGGCCCTCGTGCCGCAGCTGGATGATCCACTCGCCCAGGTCCGTCTCCGTCACCTCCAGGCCCAGGGCCTCCAGGTGATCGTTCAGGTGGGTCTCCTCGGCCGTCATGGACTTGGATTTGACGATGCGCTTGACGCCCGCCTTCTGCGCAATGCGGCCGATGATCTCGTTGGCCTCCTGCGCGGTTTTGGCCACGTGCACGGTGACGCCGAGGGCTTCCGCATTTTTGGTGAACTGGGCGAGCAGCTCGTCCATGTGCGCCATGGCCTCGTCCTTGCCCTTGGCGATCTCCTGGATCAGGCCGTCCACGTCCATGCCGGCGAAAGCGTTGGAGCGCGCGGTGCGGTACGCCACGGCGAACTTGTCCATGGCCTCGCGCAGAAAGTCGTTGTGCAGCGCGCCGGAAAGCTCGCCCTTGTATTCTTTCATATTGTGAGCGTTCTGCATGGCCTAGTCCTCCAGAAGCAGAATGTGCATCTCAAGCGGCCCGTGCACGCCGATGGCCAGCACGCGCTCGATATCCGCCGTGCGCGAGGCGCCGGTGACGAAAGCCACATAAGCCGGTCCGTCCTTCGACAGGGCGCGCACCATCTCCTCAACGTCGTAGCTGGTCTCGCGCAGGGTGCTCACCTTGAGCACGCACACGTGGACCTCGCAGAGCATGGTGGCCAGGCGCAGCTCTTCGCTTCTGGAGTCGAGCAGCAGCGTGCCGGTTTCGGCCACGCCGGCCTGGGCGATGGTGAAGCCGATGTCCACGCCGCCCAGGTGCTTGCGCATGCCGCCTTCCAGGCAGTGAATGCTTCTGTCCGCGCAGAGCTGCTTCAGTTTGGCGAAAGCGTCCGGCTCAAGCCCCGGGGCCATGACGACCTTGCCGGGCTTGCTGTCGCACAGCGCTCCCGCCGGGGCGGAAAGCTCGGACTCGCAGCCGGACATGAGGATCTGACAGGCTTCCTTCTTGTCGCACACGTCGACAGTGTAGGCCAAGGCTTCATCCAGGTTCTTCACCGGCGTCACAATGGCCGAGGTGAGCTTGGCCTTTTCCGTGAACAGCTCCACCAGTCGTTTGAGGTCGCTCATGGCGTCGTCTCCATTTTCTCGGGTTGCCGCGCGTTCCGGCGCTATGAAAATCGTCGGCCCATCTGGCGCGCATCGCAGCCGGGGCGAAAAATTTGAAAGGAGCCGGACCATGAAGGTCCGGCTCCGGGTTGCGGTCAGAGCGCTAGGGCAGCATCCAGCTCAGAGAGTAAGCCTGGAGCATGGTGAGGCAGCTCACAAAGAGCACCATGGCGATGGAGTGCTTCAGGGTGAAGCGGAAGATGTCGCCTTCCTTGCCGACCATGTTCGAGGCGGCCGTGGCCACGGAGATGCTCTGCGGGGAGATCATCTTGCCGGTGACGCCGCCGGAGGAGTTGGCGGCCACGCACAGTGCGGGGTCGACGCCGATCTGCTGGGCGGTGGTCTTCTGCAGGGAGCCGAACAAGGCGTTGGCCGAGGTGTCGGAGCCCGTCAGGAACACGCCGAGCCAGCCCAGGATGGGGGCGAAGAACGGGAACCAGGCGCCGGTAGCCGTGAAGGCCAGGCCCAGGGTCGAGCTCATGCCGGAGTAGTTCATGATGATGGCGAGACCCAGAATCATGGCGATGGTCACGATGGGGTAGCGCAGCTGGTGCATGGTGCGGAACAGGCAGGCGATGGCCTTGCCGAAGCCGTACTTGGGAATGATGAGCACGGACAGCAGGCCGGAGAACAGGATGGCCGTGCCGCCGGCGGAGAGCAGGTTGACCTTGAACACGGCCGCGTAAGGAACGTCCTTGGCGACGACGGGAGCGGTCTTGATGACCAGCTTATGCAGCGCCGGCCAGTCGAACTTGAACGGGGTGATGGTGTCGAGCACCTTCTTGACCGGCTCCAGGCCCCACAAGAGAACCATGAAGGCCAGGATGATGTAAGGACCCCAGGCGCGGATGACCTGGCCGGCGGAGTAATCGCACTTGGTGACGGTGCAGGCGCTGGCCGGCTCGTCGGGGAAGTGCCACACGTTCTTGGGCTTCCAGACCTTGAGGAACAGGAACAGGCCGATGATGGTCACGATGGCGGAAGCGATGTCCGGCAGGTAGGGGCCGTGGAAGTTGGACATGACGAACTGGGTGACCGAGAAGCACAGACCGGCCACGATGATGGCGGGCAGCACTTCCATGGAGCGCTTCCAGCCGCTCATGGTGACGGAGAGCCACAGGGGCACGATACAGGACAGGAACGGCAGCTGGCGGCCGCAGATGGCGCTGATCTTCATGACGTCGATGTCCGTCACCTGGGCGGCCACGACGATGGGGATGCCGATGGCGCCGAAGGCCACGGGAGCGGTGTTGGCGATGAGGCAGATGCCCGCGGCGTACAGCGGGTTGAAGCCAAGGCCCACCAGCATGGCCGCGGTGATGGCCACCGGGGTGCCGAAGCCCGCGGTGCCTTCGATGAAGGAGCCGAAGGCGAAGGCGATGAAGATGGCCTGCAGGCGGCGGTCTTCCGTAATGCTGGCCAGCGAGTTTTTGATGATCTCGAACTCGCCGGATTCGACCGTCATGTTATAGATCCAGATGGCCGTGATGACGATCCAGACAATGGGGAACAAGCCGTAAGCCGCGCCGAAGGCCGTGGCCGAGAGGGCCAGCTTCGCGGGCATGCCCCAAACGAAGATGGACAAAAGCACCGCCGCGGTGGTGGCCACAAAAGCGGCCTGGTGGCCGGGTTTGCGCAACACGGCGAGCATGGTGAAAAGAATGATGAGGGGGATGCCCGCCACCAGCGCCGGGACAAGATAACTGTCGCCGAAAGGCATGTACTTTTGGGTCCAGGTCAAAACCTCTACCACCGTTGGTTCCATAAACTCCTCCTTGCGGTGTGTGTGCCGTTGCCTCCCGCCCGGACAACCGTCCGCACGGAAACTGCGCCTTAGCTTCAGCTGGCCCGCAGGACTCCGACCGTCTGCCGCGCGATCTCCAACTCCTCGTTGGTGGGGATCACCAGCACCCGCACCGGGGAATCGGAGCAGGCGATGTCGCGCGCACCCCTCGTGGGGGCGAGGTTGCGGTCGTGGTCCAGCTTGATGCCGAGGTGTTCAAGCCCCCTGCACGAGAGCTCGCGGGCCACGGGGTCGTTCTCCCCAATGCCCGCCGTGAACACGATGGCGTCCACCCGGCCGAGCACCGCCAGGTAGGAGCCGATGTACTTCCGATTACGGTAGCCGAACATGTCGAGCGCCAGCTTGGCCCTGCTGTCGCCCTGCGCAACGGCCTCGTGGATGTCGCGCATGTCGTTCTTGCCGCAAATGCCCTTAAAACCGCTTTGCTTGTTCGTCAGGTCGTTGATCTCTTCGATGCTCATTCCCTTGGCCGCGCCGATGAGCGGATAGATGGCGAGGTCAGCATCGCCGCAACGGGTGCCCATGATGAGCCCTTCAAGAGGGGTGAGGCCCATGGAGGTATCCACGCTTTTTCCGTTCTGCACGGCGCACATGGAGCTACCGTTGCCCAGGTGCACGGTGATGAGGTTCACTTCGTCCACGCTCTTGCCCAGGAAGCGCGCGGCCTCCTTGGTGACATAGGCGTGGGAGGTTCCGTGGAACCCGTACCGGCGCACCTTGAGTTCTTCATAGAGGTCGTACGGCAAGGCGTACATATAGGCGCGAGGAGGCATGGTCTGATGGAACACGGTGTCGAACACCGTGACTTGCGGCACCTTCGGGAACAGGTGCCGCGAGACACGGATGCCCGCCAGGTGGCCGGGATTGTGCACCGGCCCCAGCGGGATGAGTCTGGTCAGACCGGCGACGACCTGATCGTCCACCAGGCAGGAGCGGTCGAACAGATCGCCGCCCTGCACAATGCGGTGGCCAATGGCCTCGATCTCGTCCAGACTCTTCACCACGCCGCGTTCGGCGTCGGTAATGAGCCCGATGACCAGATGCATGCCCGCTTCGTGGTCGGCAATGGGTTGCGACAGGGTGATCTTATCCTCTTTGTCGCTGCCCGGCGCGATCTTGTGGGTGACGCTGCCCAGCCCCTCGCCAATGCGCTCCACCGCGCCGGAACACAAAACGTGCTCCGTGCGCATGTCGAGGAGCTGGTATTTGATGGACGAGCTGCCGGAATTGATGACCAGAACGTTCATTGAGCTCTCCCTAGGCCTTCACGGCCTGGGCCTGAATGGCCGTAATGGCCACGGTGTTGACGATGTCGGGGATGGTGCACCCGCGCGAGAGGTCGTTCACGGGCTTGTTCAAGCCCTGCAGCACGGGGCCGATGGCCACTGCCTGGGCCGAACGTTGCACCGCCTTGTAGGTGTTGTTGCCGGTGTTGAGGTCGGGGAAGATGAACACGTTGGCGCGGCCGGCCACAACGCTGTCGGGCATCTTGGTGTGCGCCACGGAGAGGTCCACCGCGGCGTCGTACTGCAGCGGGCCTTCGAGCAAGAGCTCCGGGGCGCGCTCGTGGGCGATCTTGGTGGCCAGGATGACCTTCTCCACGTCCTCGCCCTTGCCGGAGGAGCCGGTGGAGTAAGACAGCATGGCGACGCGCGGCTCCAGGCCGAAGATGCGGGCGGTCTCCGCGCTGGAAAGCGCGATTTCGGCCAGCTCCTCCGCCGTGGGGTTCGGGTTCACGGCGCAGTCGCCGTAGACCAGCACGCGGTCCTTCAAGCACATGAAGAACACGCTGGACACGATCTTGGAGCCGGGCTTGGTCTTGATGATCTCAAAGGCCGGGCGGATGGTCTGGGAGGTCGTGGTGACCGAGCCGGAGACCATGCCGTCGGCGTGGCCCTTGTAGACCATCATGGTGGAGAAGTAGGTCGGGTCGAGCATGCGGTCGCGGGCGTCTTCCTCGCGGATGCCCTTGTGCTTGCGCAGCTCAAAGTAGGTGTTCACGTAGTCGTCGTAGTACTCGCTCTTGCCGGGATCGATGATCTGCACGCCCTCAAGCTCCAGGCCATACTGGCTCTTGCGGCTCAGAATCTCGCTCTCGCGGCCCAGCAGCGTCAAATCGACCACGCCGCGCCGGAGCAGAATGTCGGCCGCGCGCATGATGCGCTCGCCGGTGCCCTCGGGCAGAACAATGCGCTGCTTGTTGGCCTTGGCCTTCAAAATCAGGTTAAACTCGAACATTTTGGGCGTGACCGTGGTGGGCTGGGCGGCAACAAGCTTGGCGCTCAGCTCCGGCAGGTCCACATGCTCCTCGAACACGCGCAGGGCCGACTGGATCTTGTTCTGGTCGCCGGGTTCGATGCGGCCGTAAAGATCGTACAAAACGCGGGTGGCCTTGAAGGTGTGGCCCTCGGTCACCAGAATGGGAATGGGCGCGCCCACCCAGCCTTCAATGAGCTTGCGCACGGACTCGGAGGGGTCCAGGCCGCCGGTGAGCAGGATGCCGGAGATGTCGGGATAATTGGTGGAAAGCCGGCTGGCCAGGCTGCCCAGAATGATGTCGCTGCGGTCGCCCGGGGTGATGATGAGGCTGCCGCGCTCGATGTAGTTGAGGAAGTTGCCCAGCTGCATGGCGGCGATGACGTAGTTGTCCACCAGGTTGCTGGTCATGTCGGCGCCGTAGATGATGCGCGCGTCGAGCCACTTCACCACGTCGGCCACGGTGGGCTTGCCCAGGCGCGGCTCCTCGGGAATGACGTAGATGGGGAAGCACTCCGGACAGCGGATGCTCTTGCGCAGGCCCTCGATCATGACCGTGCCGTCCACATCCTCCACGCGGTTGATGATGGCCGCGAGGATGTCGAGCCCCTTGTCCTCGAAGGATTCAATGGTGAGCAGGGTGCTGGCCACGATCTCGTCATGGGACTTGTTCTGGCCGTTGCTGACGAGCAGGACCGGGCAGCCGAGGTTGGCGGCGATGTCGGCGTTGATGTCGAATTCAAAGGCTGAGTCGGTGCCGAAGAAGTCCGTTCCCTCGCACAAAATGAAGTCGAAGCGGTTTTTCAGCGCGTTGAAGTCGTTGAGGATCTTTTCAAGCAAGGCCTCGTGTTGGCCCAGGTTGATCATCTCCCGGGCCTTCTGCATGGTCATGGAGTAGGCCTCGGAGTAGCGCATGTCGAGGTGGAACTGGCTCATGACCAGATTGATGTCATGGTCCTTTATGCTCGACTCGGAAGCGCTGATGATGGGACGAAAGAAGGCCACGCGCTGGATGTCGCGCGACAAGAGCTGCATAAGCCCCAGGACGATTGCGGATTTTCCGCTTCTGGGCTCCACGCCGGTGACGTAAAGTGTATCAGCCACGATTCTCGCTCCTTGGTTGTAATGCTCGCCTATGAGGGCTCCCGGCGCCGGGGTATCAAGAGGGGGTCTCAGGGGCTGGGGGCCCCCCGACGCCGGGAGTGGACCGTTATCTGTGCCTTTCCCCTTAGCAGCGATCTGCTGGTCGCTGTACTTACAGGAGAAGTCCCTCGGCGGGAAGCCCCGCCACAGGTGCGCGAGCGCGGGCGCGCGAACAACCGGATTACAATCTTTCCGCCCCTAAAGGCTCTCCGCATACAATTCAATGGGGTGCTTCACGCTGATGCTGTCACCGTTGCGCGAAAGCATGTCCGAGATCTGCATCATGCAGGCCGGGCAGCCCGTGGCCACCACCTGCGCACCTGAATTTTTGATGTTCTCGCGCTTCTGCTGGCCGATTTTGGCCGACATCTCCGGGTGGGTCAGCGTAAAGCTGCCGCCGCAGCCGCAGCACACATCGGCGCCGGCCATCTCCTTCAGCGCATAGTGGGAATTCATGGCCACAAGCGTGCGCGGCTGGACCGAGACGCCCAGCGCCTTCTTCAGGTGGCAGGGGTCGTGCATGGTGACGACTGTGGCGCCAGCGGCCGGAGCCGGAGGCGTGAGCCCAAGCCGGTCCACCAGGAAGGCGTTGATGTCCATGGTTTTGTCGGCCATGACCTTGATGGCCTCCTGCTCGGCGGGGCTCATGCGGTCGGCCAGCATGGGCCACACATCCTTGATGGTCGCGGTGCACGAGGCGCAGGGGGTGACCAGCGCGTCGTAATTGCCGCCCTTGAAGGCGGCCAGATTCTCGCGCACCAGCGTGAAGTAGCTTTCCATGTCGCCAGAGGCCAGGGCAGGAATGCCGCAGCAGGCCTGGTCGGCAGGCAGAAACACGCCCACGCCGTGGTGTGCGAACACCTTGAGGGACGCCGTGCCGACGCCGGTGTACATCTTGTCCACCATGCAGCCGGGGAAGAACGCGACCTTGAGCCCGCTCTTGCCCGCCGGGGTGTCCAGGCTGGGGAAGTCGCTGTGCAGAGGCGTTTTGGCCAAAAGCCGGAAGTGCCGCTCGCCGATGATCGGCGCAAGCATCCGCGAACAGGAGGTGCCGATGACATCGTTGGCGGGCGAGGTGAACAGCCCCTGGAACTTGGAGGCCAGGGACATGAGCCCGTTGAACAGGCCGGGCTTGGTGAGCATGCCGCGGAAGATGATCTTCTTCACGGTGGGCAGGCCCATGTAGGTGACCAGAATGGCTCTGGCCTTGATGAAGATGTCCACGACCCTGACGCCGGTGGGACAATTGGCCGCGCACGAACCGCACAAAAGGCAGCGGCTCAGCTTGTCCTGCACGCCGGCCGGATCCTTCACCAGCTGGTAGGCCAAGCCCTCAAGCAGGGCTATCTTGCCGCGCGCCACATCGGACTCGCGTCCGGTCTGCGCGTACATGGGGCACACGGCCTGGCAGGTGCCGCAACGCATGCAGGACACAAGCTGGTCGTCCAACTCGCCGAGCTGTCTGAGCAGTTCTTTCATGTCGCTCATGGCGTCTCCCCTACTCCCCGATGATCTTGCCAGGATTCAGGATGCCCTTGGGGTCGAGGGCCTTCTTGAGGCGGCGGGAGAACAGGATGGTGGCCTTGCTGGTCTCCTTTTCCATGTACTTGCTTTTGGCGATGCCGATGCCGTGTTCGCCGGAGAGGGTGCCGCCAAGGCCCAGGGCCACGTCGAAGATGTCGTCGATGGCGTCCTCGACGCGCTTCCACTCTTCCTTGTTGCGGCGGTCGGTGAGGATGGTGGGGTGCAGGTTGCCGTCGCCCGCGTGGCCAAAGGTGCCGATGGTCAGCTTGTACTTGGAGGCGATGTCGCCCAGGGCGTGCATCATGGCCGGTATCTTGCTGCGGGGCACGGTGGCGTCCTCCAGCACGGTGGTGGGAGAAACGCGCGCCAGGGCGGAAAGGGCCGCGCGGCGGGCCTCCCAAACCTTGTTGCGCTCGGCGGCGTCCTTGGCCACCTGGATGCGCAGCGCGCCCATCTTCTTGCAGATGGCCTCGACCTTCTCGGCCTCGTCGGCCACCTGGCCGGGGTGACCGTCCACCTCGATGAGCAAAAGCGCGGCAGCGTCCACCGGCAGGCCCGCGTGGGCGAAGTCTTCAACCGTGCGGATGGTGAAATTGTCCATGAACTCGAGGGTGGCGGGCACGATCTTGGCGGCGATGATGGCCGCCACGGTCTCGCTGGCCTTGTTGATGTCGTCGAAGATGGCCATCATGGCCTTTTGCGCCAGCGGCGGCGGAACGAGCTTCAGGGTGATCTTCTCGAACACGCCCAGGGTGCCCTCGCTGCCGACCATGAGGCCGTGCAGGTTGAGCCCGGTGACGCACTTGACCGTGCGCGAGCCGCTCTTCACGATCTCGCCGTCCACGTCGAAGAAGTCCACGCCCATGACGTAGTCCTTGGTGACGCCGTACTTCAGCCCGCGCAGGCCTCCGGCGTTCTCGGCCACGTTGCCGCCCATGGTGGAAACGGCCTGGCTGCCGGGATCGGGCGGGTAGAACAGGCCGCGCGCGGCCACCTCGGCCGCGAACTTGGCGGTGATGACGCCCGGCTCCACGATGGCGTAGAGGTCGGCCTCGTTGATCTCCAAAATTTTATCCAGGGCGTTGGTGAGCACCACCAGGCCGCCCAGCTTGGGAATGGTGCCGCCGGAGAGGTTGGTGCCGCTGCCGCGCACGCACAGGGGCAGGCCGTTGTCGTTGGCCAGCTTGACCACCCGGCCGAGGGCCTCGCGCGATGCGGGCCGCACCACAAGGGAGGGCATCACCGGCTCCAGCACCGCGGCGTCATACGCATACGAGAAGCGGTCGCTCTCGCTCTCCATGACGTTGTCCTTGCCCACCAGGGCCTCGAACTCTTTCTTCAGGGCGTCGTTCATGCGGTACTCTCCTCTGGGTGACTTCGGCGGGACCGGGGGGCCGCCTATTGAAGGGCCTAAGGCAACTAGCGTGCCAGCTATTCAAAAACAAGACATTCACAATATATTCAATATGTTGCTAAACAGCTCAACTTCGCTGGCCCAAGGCGTGTCCGATTTTACGGACAAGCGGGCCGGACCAACAGCGCAGCACAACGGAGAACAGGACGAAAACGAGGTTGCAAAATGGCTCAGGACGCTTTTGAGGGAGCGGCAAACAGCGGCCCGCCTCGCATCCGAAAAATCAGACAGGTGCGATCAGGAGCCGACGGCCGGACCGTCGATGGACAGGCTCCACTTCTTGAGCAAGGCATAGAGATGCGAGCGCGAAAGGCCGGAAACCTCAAGCGCGCGCTGCACATCGCCCCCGGCGCGGCGCACCAGGGCCTCCATGTACCGCTGCTCCACGGCCTCCTTGCAGTCCTTCAGCGTCTGGCTGAAGATCTGCTCGGGCAAGGCCACGCGGCCGGATGACAGCACGTGCGGCTCCGCCGGAAGCGCAGGCGGGGGAGCTTCGTTGGCGATACACCGCTCCGGTCCGGCGCCGAACACAGCGGCCAGCCCCGGCCAGGGCGAAGGGTTCGCCGCGCCGTGCCCGGCCCCAGGGGAGCCTTTGCGCTCGTCGGGCTGGTCCCCTGCCCTGCCCCGGCCCAGGTGGGCCTTGGCCACCTTGATGCGCACATCCTGGGGCAGATGCATGGCGTAGAGGGTGCGTTCCGGCCCGGCCTCCACAAAGGCGCGCTCCAGCACGTTGAACAGCTCGCGCACGTTGCCGGGCCAGCCGTAGCCCTCCAGCACCTGGAACACGTCCGGGTCGAAGCCCTTGAGCGGCGCGCCATACTGCTCGCACAGCTGGCCAACGCGGAACACGGCCAGGGGCTTGATGTCCTCCGGCCGCTCGCGCAGGGGCGGCAGGCCGATGGAGATGGTCTTGAGACGGTAGAACAGGTCGCTGCGGAAGGTTCCCTGCGTGACCATTTGTTCCAGGTCGCGGTTGGTGGCGGCCATGAGCCTGAAGTCGCTCTCCAGCTCCTGGGTGCCGCCAACAGGGCGGAAGCGCCGCTCCTGCAGCACGCGCAAAAAGGACTTTTGCAGATTGAGGGGCATCTCGCCCACTTCGTCGAGGAAGAGCGTGCCGCCGTCGGCCATTTTCACCAGGCCCACGCGGTCGCTGTCCGCGCCGGTGAACGCGCCCTTCTTGTGGCCGAAGAGCGTGCTCTCCACCAGGGTCTCGGTGAGGGCCGCGCAGTCCACCACCACAAAGGGCTTGGCCGCGCGGGCGCTGTTGGCGTGGATGGTGCGGGCGAAGAGCTCCTTGCCGGTGCCGGTTTCGCCGGTGATGAGCGCGCTGGCCCCGGACCCGGCCGCTCCGGCCACGGCGTCGAAGCAGGCGCGCATGCTGCGGCTCTTGCCCACCACGTCCTCCAGCACAAGGGCCACGGGCGCGCACGCGCCGCGCTTGCCCAGGCGGTACTTGAGGGCGCGCTCCAGGGTGAGCATGGTGTCTTTGAGGGGGGATGGCTTGAGCAGGTAGTCCCACACGCCGCCCTGGATGGCCAGCTCCGCGCCGTCCGGGTCGCCCCGGCCGGTGAGGATGATGACCTCCGGGGAGTCCGGCAGGGCCTTTATTTCAGAAAGGGCGGACAGGCCGTTGCCGTCGGGCAGGCTCACGTCCAGAAAGGCGACGGCCACATCGCCCTGGCGCACACGGGCCAGGCCCGCGGCGGAGGCG
>Ga0183099_1001259_pt1 | contig 15110 bp, 8 predicted proteins | sample Biomet1_FD_127788 | JGI IMG/M metagenome (GOLD analysis project Ga0183099, IMG submission 127788) | Microbial communities from bioreactor (seeded with anoxic lake sediment) at LBNL, California, USA - Biofuel metagenome 1 | ecosystem: Engineered > Bioreactor > Anaerobic > Unclassified ... | reverse complement strand
AAACATCCGCCGTCTGCCAAACATCCGCCGTCTGCCGGCAGCATGACATCGACAAGCACCGCGCCCTCATGTGCCAGGGCTTCCCGGAGCACGGGCTCAAGCTGACTCGGTTCGCTGATGCGCCAGCCCCGAACCCCCATGGCTTCCGCCAGCTTGACAAAATCGGTCTTGCCATTGAGTTCAGACTGTGAGTAGCGTTTACCGTAAAACATGCGTTGCCACTGCGTGACCATGCCCAGCACATGGTTGTGCAGGACGATAACCTTAATGTCAATGCCATAATCTGCCGCTGTAGCGAACTCCTGACAATTCATCATGATGCTGCCATCGCCGGTAAACAGGATAACCTGCCGGTTGGGCTGCCCCAGCTTCGCGCCAAGCGCCGCCGGAAGTCCATAGCCCATCGTGCCGAGACCGCCGGAGGTCAACAGGCGGCGCGCGCCATTAAATTTATAAAACTGTGCCGTCCACATTTGGTGCTGACCGACATCGGTCACAACAATGGCATTTTCCGCCGCTAATTCATTGACCTTTTCGATCAGCTGTTGCGGCATAATGCAGCCTGGGTCTTTTTTATACGACAATGGCATTTTTTTGTTCATTTCCATAAGATGATTGCGCCAGGAAACAAAATTTTCCTTAAATCCAGCAGCAGCTCTCGCAACTCTTTCCTTGAATAAGGGCAAAGACCAGCGCAGATCCGCACAGACTCGATAATCTACCGGCACATTCTTATTGATTTCCGCCGGATCAACATCAAAATGAGCGATCCGTGCCTGCGGGGCAAATTCCGTAACAATCCCGGTGACGCGGTCATCAAAGCGCACGCCGAGGCCGATCAGCAGATCGCATTCCATAATAGCCATATTCGCGGCATACGTTCCATGCATGCCGACCATGCCCATATAGCCCTCGAAGCTTTCCGACACACAGCCAAGCCCCATCAAGGTGCTCACCACCGGAACGCCCGTCTTTTGGATGATTTCCCGCAAAACCGTTTCCGTACCGGACAGCGTCACGCCGCCGCCGACAAAAAACAGCGGCCGCCGGGCCGTGCGGAGCGCTTCGACAACCGCATCTATTTCTTTTTCATCGCCGCAAAAATCGCCCTTGTAGCCGCGAAGATTTACCGTCGCCGGATAATGATAGTCGAGCGTTGCCGCAAAGACGTCTTTGGCCACATCGATGACGACCGGGCCTGGCCGCCCGGTTCGGGCAATAAAAAAGGCTTCCTTTAACACCCGCGGCAGGTCTTCAGCTTTCCTGACCAGGTAATTGTGCTTGGTAATCGGCGTCGTTATGCCGCACATATCCGCTTCCTGAAAAGAATCTTTGCCAATAAACGGATTTGCCACCTGTCCCGTAATGCAGACCAGCGGCACCGAATCCATATTCGCCGTCGCAATGCCCGTTACAAGATTCGTCGCGCCCGGTCCCGAGGTGGCAAAACAGACGCCGACCGTCCCCGTTGCCCGGGCATAGCCGTCAGCCGCATGCACGGCCCCCTGCTCGTGTTTAGTCAGAATATGCGGAAATTCCATCTTATACAATTCATCATACAGCGTCAGCACCGCCCCGCCCGGGTAACCGAAGACGATTTTAACCCCTTCTTTTTTCAAACTCTCTATCACAGCTTGTGCACCATTTATCAACAAAACAGTTCCCCCTTTACAGCTTTACAGTAATTTTCTCTATATTATATACTATATTTATATTATCTAGCAACATTCGTTTATCGCAAATACATTTCCGTTTACATATTCAGGTAAACTCATCCGGTAAATCTGTAAAAACGTGCATAAATAAATCATCAGCGTTGCAATTGCAACGTACAAAGGCAAGAACTGCATAGTATAATGCAGTATAGAGAAAAAAGCTATCTACCCTAAAAATTAAAAGGATAAGGTGATAACATGATCCGACAAATGATAAAAATCGCTGAGGAAAAATGCACGGGCTGTGGCCTTTGCGCTACTGCCTGCCATGAAGGTGCCATCGAAATCATCGCCGGCAAAGCCAGAGTGATCCGTGAAGACTATTGTGACGGCCTCGGCAACTGCCTGCCGGTCTGCCCGACCGGTGCCATAACCTTTGAAGAACGCGACGCTCCCGCCTATGATCAGGCCGCCGTAGATGTTCATCTGGCAACCAAAGCCACCGCAATGCCGGCTGCGGGCTGCCCGGGCACCAGAACCCGACAGATCAATCACCAGACAGCGGCGCCTGCGGCGGCGCAAAGCGGCCCTGGCACATCGGAACTTCGCCAATGGCCCGTACAGATCAAGCTCGTGCCGCTAACGGCACCGTATTATCAGGGCGCCCATCTGCTGATTGCCGCTGACTGCACGGCCTATGCCTATGGGAATTTCCATCAGGAATTCGTCAAAAACCGCATTGCCATCATCGGCTGTCCTAAGCTTGACGATATCGATTACACCGAGAAGCTCACCGCTATCATTAAAAGCAACGATATCAAGAGCGTGACCATCGTGCGCATGGAAGTGCCCTGCTGCAGCGGGCTCGCGCATGCGGCCACAGCAGCACTCCAGCAAAGCGGTAAATTCATCCCCTGGAACGTTGTGACAATAGGAATCGACGGCAATATTCTTGCCGATTAAAAGAGGAGCGATTTATATGCCTTATATCAAAAATTTTACCCCTGAAACCATACGAAATCTGGCTGAAGAGGTTCAGACAACTAACGGACAAATTGTCAGCAAAACTTTGGCGCAAAACAGCGCTTTGAGTTTGACGCTCTTCGCCTTCGCCAAAGGCGAAGAAATCAGCAGCCATTTCTCTGACGGCGATGCCATGGTCAATGTCCTGACTGGCACAGGCCGCTTTACCGTAGACGGAAAGGAGTATGTGCTGCACGGCGGAGAGTCGCTCGTCATGCCGGCCGGCAAACCGCATGCAGTCTATGCCCAGGAAGATTTCAAAATGTTTCTCATCGTCGTCCTGCCAGAAAATAAAGCAAACGGATAATTTATCTGCCGCCTGCAGCATTTCTATGCTAAAATAAGGAACAGGGCAACTAGCCGCAACCGGAAAATCTGCGGCGGCGTTCTTATCTTTTATAAATGTTGAAACTGCAGGAGGAATCCGTATGATTGGGATAGTCATTGTTTCACACAGCATAAAAATAGCCACCGGCGTTTGCGATCTGGCCCGCCAGATGGCAGCGCCGGATCTCGCGCTCATCGCCGCTGGCGGCATGGCCGATGGCACTATTGGCACCGATGCCATGAAGATCCAAAGCGCCATCGAAGCCGCCGACAGCGGCGACGGCGTAGTCATTTTGGTAGATCTGGGCAGCGCCGTTTTGAGCACCGATCTGGCCATGGAACTGCTTAATCCCGAGCTTCGCCAGCGCGTAATCCTGGCAGATGCCCCGTTGGTTGAAGGCGCCATTCTGGCTGCTATCGAAGCATCCAATGCTGACAGCACCCTGCAAAAAGTTGCCAGCACTGCCGCAGGTGCCAAAGATTTACAAAAAATCCTATAATATATTTTCATTAAAAAACAGACCATCCAAGCACCCCTTGGATGGTCTGTTTTTTATCGCGGTACCTGGCCGTAACCACCGTTTTCTCAGCGGTTGTATTTGCCGCAAAGCTCAGCCAGCCGTTCGGCAAGCTCCACTGAAAAATCGTCTTTTCCGGCACACCACTGCCAATTTTCTCCGACGGTCCCCGGCCGGTTCATTCGCGCCTCTGCCCCTAGCCCCAGCGCATCCTGCAGCGGCACAATAGCCGTCGCGGCAGGCGAAGCATAGGCGAACTCGATGAGCTTTGCGCAGATATCTTCCGGTGCATTTTTCTCCGCCCCGAGAAAACGGGCCAAAATCCCGCCCAGCTGTGGTTCAATATCATTTTTAACCCAGCCGACTGTTGTATTATTGTCATGCGTTCCCGTATAGACAACAGAATTTTCACTGCAGGCAAAACCGAACTGCTTTTTCGCATTGAGCTGCAAGGCAAAATGCAGAACCTTCATGCCCGGAAAGCCGCAGTCTTTTCTAAGTTTTTCGACCGCCGGCGTAATGATGCCGAGATCTTCGGCAATAATCGGCAGCTGACCAAAATATTTTTCTATTTTTTGGAAGAACTCCCGGCCCGGCCCTTTCCGCCATTCGCCGTGCATAGCAGTCTGCGCCGACCCGGCAACTTCCCAATACGACTCAAACCCACGAAAATGATCGATGCGGATGATGTCAACCATTTCGAGCAGAACTTGGAAGCGTTTGCGCCACCAGGCGTATTCATCGATCTGCATTTTATCCCAGCAGTAATGCGGATTGCCCCAAAGCTGTCCCGTCTCGCTGAAATAGTCCGGTGGCACCCCTGCCACTTTCAAGGCATCTCCCGCTTCATCAATCGCAAAAAGTTTCTGATTGGCCCAGACATCCGCACTGTCCTGGGAAATAAAAATCGGCATATCCCCGATGATCTGTATGCCCTTGCCATTGGCATAGCGGCGCAGCGCCTGCCATTGGCGGAAAAATTCATACTGTAAGAATTTCTGATATTCAATTTCTTGCTGGAGCTCTTGCCGGTATTGATCCAAAGCAGCTGCATGCCGGGCTTTTATCTCCTGCGGCCAAAACATCCAGGCCTTTTCCTTAAATTCCTTTTTCAAGGCCGCAAACAAACTGTAATCGTCCAGCCAAAAACTCTGCGCTTCGCAAAACTCCTGATACGCTGCTGCTTGCGCGGAGAATTTTTTAAAGGCCTGCTGCAGACAATTTTTTTTGCGCGCCCAAACCGCCTCGTAGTCGACCTTGCTGCCGGCCGCCCCGGCCTTCACCGCTGCGACCTCGGCTGCAGAAAGCAGCCCTTCTTCCCCTAATTTATCCGGCGACAACAGCAGCGGATTGCCAGCAAAAGCGGATGACGACTGATACGGCGAATAACCATAGCCCACGGGATTCAGCGGCAACACTTGCCAGAGCGTCTGTCCCGCCCGCTGCAAAAAATCAATGAATTCGTAAGCTGCCGGCCCAAAATCGCCGATGCCATACGATGTCGGCAAAGATGTCGGATGCAGCAACAGTCCTGCCCGGCGCGGAAAAATCGACGTTTCCCTGCTCTGGCGCAGGATGATCCCCTGCAAGGCCTGGATCTTTATCTTCAGCCTGTTGTTTTCGACGCAGAACTGCGTTCCCCGAAATACTTCCTGAAAATCTCCGCCCGCAATGCCCTGCACATCAAGGTCAATTTCCACCGAATGAGTCTTATGCCGATTCAGCACAATGACAAACACATCATTCTCCGCGGTTTCGCCAAAAACATCCTTGCCGCCGCGGATCAGCCGGGCATAGGCATAGACATCACCCTTGTCATACAATGGCAGGAACTCGCCAGTCTGCAATGCCACGTGTTCGTTGCGCAGCTTGATGATTTTCTTATACCAGCCCTGCAGATAACTATCGCCGCCATCCCATTTATAGGCCCGGCGATTATAGGGATCTTTATATCCCTGCATGCCAATCTCATCACCGTAATAAATACAGGGAACCCCCGGAAAAGTCATCTGCCAAATCGCCGCCATCACCATCCGGGCAATACCGAGATTGAAATGATCATTGTCTAAATGAAAGCGTGCCTGGCGGATTGCCGGCATGCCTTCATAATAAGGCGCTTCGCCAAGCAGTGTCAAAGCTCTTTCTACATCATGGCTGCCAATCAGATTCATCATCGCATAAAAATTTTCCGCTGGATAATTCTCCTTCAAGCTCAGCAAGCGCCGATTCGTCTGGCAGGCATCCGTGCGTCCCAGCAAAAAATCCAGCAAAATCTGACGGAACGGATAGTTCATCGCTGAATCCATTTCCTGCCCACAGAGATATTCCCGTGGCACACCATAACTGATCTTATTCGAAGCATCTTCCCATACTTCACCGATGAGCACAGCTTCCGGATTGACTTCTTTGAGCACCTTGTAAAAGCGCTGCGAAAAAAGCGGCGGCAGTTCATCAATAACATCCAGCCGCCAGCCGCTGATGCCAGCTTGCAGCCAATGTTTCATTACGCTGTCCTCATTGTCGATAATGAATTTCATATAGGACGGCACGGTCTCGTTGACATTGGGCAATGTATAAAAGCCCCACCAGCTGTCATATTCATAGGGGTATTTATTGAAGCTGTACCAGCTGAAGTACGGCGAAGCCGCCGATTGAAAAGCACCGACGGTATCATAGGTATTGTCGCGGTTAAAGTACCGGCTGTCGCTGCCAGTATGGCTGAACACGCCATCCAGGATGATGCGTATCCCCATAGCTGCCGCCTTCTCGCACAAAGCGATGAACTCCTCATTAGTGCCGAGCAGGGGATCGATTTTATGGTAATCCCCGGTGTCGTAATGATGATTGCTCGGCGATTCAAAAATCGGGTTCAAATAGACAACGGAAATCCCAAGTTCCTTGAGGTAATCCAGCTTCTCGCTGATGCCCGCCAGATTGCCGCCGAAGAAATCATAAGCGACGATTTCCTTCGTATCCACATCCTTATAATAACAGGGCGAATCTTCCCAAGCGGCATGAATGACGGCACCTTTTTTATAAATCAGCTTGTCGCCTTTTCGATAAAAACGATCGGGAAAGATCTGATACATTACCGCATGCTTAAACCAGTCCGGCGTTTTTGCGCCCTGGTAAAACACCGTAATCTGGTACGACGGCGGAATCTGGTCATAGCATTGTCCTATGCCGCCAAGATGTTCCGGATTATTTCCATAAAAAAATGTCCTCGATGGCGTGCTGATAATAAAATAGTACCAAAGCACACAGCCTTTCTCCTGCGGTTCAATAGCGCCCTCATAATGGGCACCGGAAAGAAGCTTACTCGTTTCCCGCAGCTCGAGCAATACTTCGCCGACATTTTCCCGCCAAATCCGAACCATAATCGAAGAAACCGGCTCGCCAAGGCTTATGTCAAGGCCAAGCTGAATCTTCTGATTACTGCCAGCAGCCCCAACCGGACTCCGATAATAAGGATTTTGTGAATCATGAACAACTTCTTGTTCTTTAGGCATAATTCTCACCTTTTATCCCAGCTTAGAGCGAAAGCCCGGCAGTATAAACAACCAGGTGCCAGGCTTTACACAATGCATTCTTATTTTTTCAAGCGCAGATAAAGCTCCTTATACTTTTTCGCCGACTCCGTCCAGCTGTAATCGGCTTCCATCGCATTTCTTACAATCGTATGCCACATCGCCATATCACCGTACTCTCCTAAAGCACGCTTGATGGCATAGAGGAATTCATGGGCATTGTAATTGTAAAAAGTAAAGCCATTGCCTGCCTGTGTGTACTTGTCGTATGGTTTTACGGTATCCTTGAGTCCGCCTGTTTCGCGCACGATCGGCACGCAGCCGTAACGCAGCGCAATCAACTGGCCGATACCACACGGTTCATAGCAGGACGGCATCAAAAACATATCTGCCGCTGCATAAATCTGATGGGACAAGGTATTGTCAAAACAAATGTTGATCGAGGTCTTGTTCGGAAAGCGCCAGGCGAGGCCCTTGAGCCAATCCTCGTATTCCTTATCGCCCGTGCCAAGAATGACGAGCTGAATGTCTTCATGCCGCAGGAGCTCATCGGCAATGCGGACGATCAAATCGAGTCCTTTCGGCGGTACCAGTCGCGAAATCAGGGCCAGCATCGGCACCTCCCGGCGCACCGGCAGATCCATTGCCTTTTGCAGTCGGACTTTGTTGTCCCGCTTCTTTTCCGGCGTGAACTTATCATATGGCACAAAAATCCGCGAATCCGTTATCGGGTTGTACTCTTCATAATCCAGGCCGTTTAAAATCCCTTCCAGTTTATCCGCACGCTCACGCAAAATTCCATCCAATTTTTCGCCAAAATACTCGTATTGGATTTCCTTGGCGTATGTACGACTCACCGTCGTAATGTAATCGGAATAGAGTAAGCCGCCCTTCATAAAATTGACCGCCCCATAAAATTCCAAATCGCCGTTTCTAAAATATTTCCAATCAAGCCCAAGTACATCAGACAAAACCTCTTTGGCGAATACACCCTGGTATTTCAGATTGTGAATCGTATAGACCGTGCGGATGCGATTATAGCGTTCATCCTCAGCATGCTCCAGCTTCAAAAACACGCTGACAAGGGCTGTATGCCAGTCGTTGATATGAATGACATCCGGCATAAAGTCCATCGATGGCAGCATGTTCAAAACAGCCCGGCTGAAAAAAGAGAACCGCTCGGCATCATCGTCATAGCCGTAAAATTCATCACGCTTAAAATACTCTTCATTGTCGACAAAATATACCGGCAGTCCATCGACATTTAAACAATCGATGCCAACATACTTCTCCCGCCAGGCGACGGGAATTACGGCGTCGCAAATGTGCTCCATTTTTTCCCGATATTTTTCTTTGATAAAACCATACTTAGGGATAATGATCCGGACATCGACCCCCTGCCGCTGCAATTCCTTTGGCAAAGTCCCCACAACATCTGCCAATCCACCCGTTTTGGCAAACGGTACTGCCTCCGCTGCTACAAACAGAACTTTTAACATTTATTGAACCCCTCCCCTTCGTTTACGGATTTCATCCTTTTTTAAGCGTATGCTCCGTCGCCGCAGCCGTTTTTTTCGGCCGCCCTTTTTTCTTTGGTTCAACCACCGCAGCAACGCCCGCCGATTCCGTTATTTTTTTTCGCGTTTTTTTAACATTAGCATCCGCCGCATTTTTTGTTTCGCCATCAGCTCCAGTGGCTTTTTTCTGACCGGCCCGTTTTGGCTTTTCCGCCTTTAAGGCCGCAGCGGCTTCCGTTTCGCCAGCCGCCTCCGCCTTTTTTTGCCGCACGGCTGGTTTGCGCGTGGCTTTCTTCGGCTTTTGGGCAACGCTGTCAGGTGCCGCCTCCTTTACCGCTGCTTTTTTCCGGCGAGCCGGCTTTTTTAGTGGAACCTCTTCGGCAAGCTCCATTGCAGATGTCTGGCTATTCGGGGAAGCATCCAGCGCTATTGCATTAACAGCACCGATCTTCATGTCTGCCCGATCTGTTTTTTTTTGCCCGCGGCAGCGCAGGTAAATCGTCGCCAACGGCGGCAAGGTCAAAGACAAGGAATATTTTCGTTCCTGCCAGTAAATATTTTGTGCTGACAAATATCCCGTATTGCAAACATTCGAACCGCCGAATTCTGCGGCATCGCTGTTAAAAATCTCCTCATATTCGCCGGCTTCCGGTACGCCGATGCGATAATCATAGCGCACAACCGGCGTGAAATTGCAGACCGCTATGATATAGTCCGTTGGACTTTCCGCCTTGCGGACAAAAGCGATGACGCTGTTTTCGTTGTCGCTGCAATTGATCCATTCAAAGCCATCCCATTCGAAATCAATCTCCCAAAAAGGCTTATGCGCGCAATAAAATGCATTGAGGGCCTTGGAATACGCCTGCATTTTTGTGTGCATCGGATACTCTGCCGCAAGATGCCAGTCGAGGCTCTCATCATAATTCCATTCAATGAATTGGGCAAATTCACTGCCCATAAACAATAATTTCTTTCCCGGATGCGCCATCCAATAGGCAAAAAAGGCCCGCAGGCCGGCAAATTTCTGCCAATAATCCCCCGGCATCTTGCTGATCAACGAACGTTTGCCATGCACGACTTCATCATGCGACAAAGGGAGCACAAAATTTTCCGAAAATGCGTACATGAAAGAAAATGTCACTTTATCATGGTTCCATTTGCGGTACAACGGATCCAGGCTCATGTAATCGAGCATGTCATTCATCCAGCCCATATTCCACTTGTAATTGAACCCCATGCCACCGATATAGACGGGCTTGGAGATCAGCGGCCAGGATGTCGACTCTTCGGCGATCATTAAGGCTTCCGGATGATATTTAAAAATTGCCTCATTGAGTTTTTTCAAAAAATCCATGGCCTCGAGGTTCCCCGTGTTGCCGTATTTATTCGGCTCCCATTCGCCCTCTTTGCGGCCATAGTTCAAATAGAGCATATTGGCCACGGCGTCAATGCGCAGGCCATCAATATGGTACTGTTCAAGCCAGAACATCGCATTGGAAATCAGGAAGCTGCGCACCTCTGTGCGGCCGTAATCAAAATTGGTTGTGCCCCATTCCTCATTTTCCGCTCTTTTTTCATTGTCGGATTCATACAGATTCTGCCCGTCAAAATGGCGCAGGCCCTGCTCATCCTTGCAGAAATGCCCCGGCACCCAGTCCATGATGATGCCGATTCCCTGCTGATGCGCCTGATCGACCAGATACATAAAATCAGTCGGTGTACCATACCGGCTGGTCACCGCATAATACCCCGTAGCCTGATAGCCCCATGACCCGTCAAAAGGATGTTCGCAAAGCGGCATAAATTCTATATGTGTGTAGTTCATATCCTTGACATATTGCAGCAGCTGCTCGGCGGCCTCGCGGTAGGTGAGGTATTCGCCATCGGCATTGCGGCGCCAGGATCCGAGATGCACTTCATAAATCAGCATCGGCTGGCCATAAGATGACTGCCTGTGTTTCTTTTCCTGCCAGACGCCATCGTTCCATTGGTAATTGCCTATATCGTAAACCCGTGAAGCCGTCTGCGGCTTTTTTTCGGCATAAAATCCATAAGGATCGGCTTTCAGAATATGCGGGCCGCCCCACTGCGGCTCAATCGCATATTTGTAAATGGTTCCTGCTTCCAGATCCGGCAAAAACACCGTCCATATTTCCCCATCGGAAATCTTTTTCAGATGATTTTTTCGCGTATCCCAGCCGTTAAAATCACCCACCACGCTCACCGATCTGGCATGCGGTGCCCAAACCGCAAAGCGCACCCCCTTCACTCCGTTCTTTTCCACGGAATGCGCCCCCAGCATTCTGTATGCATGATAATTCGTTCCCTGATGATATAAATACAAGTCAAAATCACTCAATGCTGATATTTCCAAAGTAGATTCCCCCTATTTTGCGGTCACTGCCCGGCAGCGACAATTCAAGGTATTAAAACAGGCTTTACTTTCCATATATCTTTGGCATATTCATGAATCGTCCGATCGCTCGAAAACTGCCCGGAATGCGCGATATTGACAGCGCTTGAAACCAGCCATTTGTCTTGCTGCTTGTATCTTGCCTCAATTTCCAAATGGGCCTTGCTGTAAGCATTAAAATCTTTCAAGACGAAGAACTCGTCATTGCTGTTGAAAATATAATCATGCAGTTCCTGGAACGCCCCCCCGCCAACGCCAGAAAAATATTTTTCTGACAACAGCTGGTCAACAACCGTCTTTACATTTTTATCGGCCTGATATGCATCCCAAGCGGAATAACGTCCATTGGCATAATAAGCTAAAACCTCTTCCGCCTGCAAGCCAAAAATCACACAATGATCATCCCCTACCGCATCGTGGATTTCTACATTGGCTCCGTCAAGCGTTCCCAGCGTAATGGCACCATTCATCATAAACTTCATATTGCCCGTACCGGAAGCTTCCTTGCTCGCCGTTGAAATCTGTTCGCTGACATCCGCGGCCGGAAACAGCATTTCGCCGAGCGACACGCCGTAGTTCTCCATAAAAACAACCTTGATTTTGCCGCGGATTGATTTATCATTATTCACTAATTCGGCAATCGTATTGATCAGCCGGATCGTTTCCTTGGCAATATAATAACCCGGAGCCGCTTTGCCGCCAAAAATAAAAGTATGCGGCAGCATGTCGAGCTTCGGATTGGCCTTGAGCTGATTGTAGACATGCATGACATGCAAAATATTCATCAGCTGGCGCTTATAGGAATGAATTCGTTTGATCTGCACATCAAAAATTGATTTCGGATCAACCTTCAACGAATACTGCTTGCTGATATATTTTGCCAAGTCTGTTTTGCGCCGATATTTGATCTGCGCCAAATTTTCCAAAAAAGCTTTATCTGTCACATGATTTTTCAAGTCAATCAGTCGGTCAGGCCGCGTGTGCCACTGCGGTGAGATCGTATCATCGATTAACGCCGCCAGCTCCGGATTGGCCGCAATCAGCCAACGGCGGTGCGTAATGCCGTTGGTCTTATTGTTAAATTTCCCGGGATAATATTCATTGAATATGCGCATCGTATGGTTTTGCAGGATATCCGAATGGATTTTGGCCACCCCGTTGACGCTGTGGCTGCCGACAACAGCCAGACGGGCCATGTGTACCTGCCCATCCTGCAAAATCGAACACTCGCGCACGTATTCTTCATTGCCCGGATAACGGCGGCGCACATCATCAAGCAGACGGCGGTTGATTTCCTCTACAACCATATAGATGCGCGGCAAAAGTTCTTTGAACATATCAATCGGCCATTTTTCCAAGGCTTCCGGCAAAATCGTATGGTTGGTGTAAGCCATGGTATTCACCGTGATCTTCCATGCCTGCTTCCAGTCCATATTTTCCTCGTCGAGCAGAATGCGCATCAGTTCGGCCACCGCTGTCGCCGGATGCGTATCGTTGATATGCATGGCGATTTTATCGGCAAAGAACTGCATCGGCAAACCGCACTTTTTGTAGCGGCGCACGATACTCTGCACGCCTGCTGAGACAAAGAAATACTCCTGTATCAGCCGCAGCTTTTTGCCTTCATAAGAACTGTCATCCGGATACAGGCACTTGGTGATTTCCTGTACCGCATGCGCATAACGTTTTTTCTCCCGAATCTGCTCCTGCGACAGATAGCCAAAATCCGAAAAGTCCTTGTTGACTTCGGCATTCCACAGGCGCAAGGTGTTTACCGTCTTGTTGGCATAACCGAGAATCGGCACATCATACGGAACCGCCATAACCGAACTGTAATTTTCATGGATAGCCTTCAATGAACCGTCAGGCTGTCTGGCCACATAAGCATTGCCGTTGAATTTCACATCAATGGTCTTATCCGCCTTGCGGTATTCCCAGGCAAAGCCGTTTTTCAGCCAGTGATCCGGCACTTCAACCTGATTCTTATCGATGAGCCGCTGCTCAAACAAACCGTACTTATAATGAATGCCACAGCCGTGTCCCGGCAAGCCCATAGCGGCCATTGAATCGATAAAGCAGGCCGCCAGGCGGCCCAACCCGCCATTGCCAAGCCCCGCATCTCTTTCTTCCGCTATTACATCATTTAAGTCAATTTTAAGATCTTGCAGTGCCGCTGTACAAGCCTCTCGCATATCCAGATTGATCAGATTGGTATTTAGCAAACGCCCCAATAAAAACTCAATGGAAAAATAATATACCTGCTTTTCCTGCTGCTGCGTATACGTTTTATTGGTTTTTATCCAATTACTGCTGGCATATTGGCGAACCACATTGGCCAGCGTCTGATAAACCTCATTGGGCGTGAGGTCGTTTTCCTCCTTGCCCCACATGATATGCGCCGTCTGCACGAAACGGCCTTTCAATTCGTCCTTTAATTCTGTTTTCTTATCCATTGTCACCAAATATCACCCTTTCCCCAAGCACTCCACCTTAAAGCAGGGGCTAAAAATAACGTGAGCCGTCCCAGACCACATACCTTGTTTTCACAATTCCTGCGCATCCAGAACGGCTCCATTCCGTTAAATCACTACATTCTTTTCAACAATAAGCGGATAATTCGAAGCACCTTTCAGCCATTTTCCCTGCGTAATCACCACATTTTTGTCACAAATCACATTTTCAATTAAGGCATCCTCTTGCAAATCACATTTTTGCATGATGATACTATTTTTCACATGAACCCCCCGGCCAACTTTGACCCCACGAAACAAAATACTGTTTTCTACAGAACCTTCAATCACGCAGCCATTGGCAATCAGCGAGTTTTTCGCTTTCGCCTCTTTTTTATACTGAACCGGCGGTTCATCCTTTGTTTTCGTGTAAATGCTGTTGTCCCGGCTAAAGATGTCCTCCCGCACGTCCGGCTGCAGGATATCCATGCTCGCACGGTAATAGCTGGCCGTGGAATTGATATGCGCCACATAGCCGTCATGCTGCAGACCATAAATTACATATTGGCTGCGCAGGCGCATGATGCCATCAACCAGGAAGTCCGACCCGCCATGCTCAAACGCATATTTGACGATCTCGATCAGCAACTTTTTTTCCAACAAATATATTCCCATGGAAATTTTGGCATCTTCGTAAACAACCGGCTGTCTGGCGATATCCTTGACCAGGCCATTTTCGGCTGTTTCAATCACCGTTCCACCAGCGGTATTCTCGTCGGCCTGAATATTATAGACCATCGTTATATCTGCCCCGGTGTTCTGATGAAAGCGCAGCACTTTATCAAAATCTATGTTATAAATAACCTGGCTGCCTGCCAGTAAAACATATTTTTGCGCGCTGTGTTCCAAAAAATCCAAATGCCGATAAAAGTTTTTCAAGTCGCCATCCCGCATTTCATTATTCACCTGTACCGCTGGCAGGTAAAACAGGCCTTCATGCCGTCTGGCCAAATCCCAGTCTTTCCCTGAGCGCAAATGATCCAAAACTGAACGCGATTTTGCTGGCAGCAGAATCCCGACATTTTCGATGCCGGAATTCACCATACTCGACAAACTAAAATCAATCAAGCGATAGCGTCCGGCAAAAGGAATCGTCGCCAGCGGCCGCCGCGCTGTCATTTCCTTGATCAAGCTGTCATTTTCCTGAAGATTGATGAGCCCCATAACTGTTTTCACTAGTACCAACTCCTGATTCAATCAAAAATGTCATCCAACTTGCTTCTTTCCTGTTTCAGAAAGCACGACTTCCCCTTCGGGAACAACGACAATAGTTCCATCCGCTGAAGCCACGCGGGCTCCGGCTGTAACATCAACATTTTGCGCCACAATAGCTTTATCGACATAAGCGTTTTCACCGACCGTCGTAAACGGCATGATGACAGAATTGATCACTTTGGCCCCCTTGCCAATCTTCACACCAGGAAAAATCACGGAATTCTTTACCGTGCCATAAATTGAACTGCCCTCACTGACCAGTGAAGTCGTCACCTCGCCGGATGGCCCTACATAATGCGGCGGCAAAGATGCGGTCACCGAATAAATTTTCCAGGCCGGATCGTCCATCGCAAAAGCCGGCTTTTCCCGCAAAAGATCCATATTTGCTTCCCACAGGCTTTCAAT
>Ga0183099_1001258_pt1 | contig 15118 bp, 11 predicted proteins | sample Biomet1_FD_127788 | JGI IMG/M metagenome (GOLD analysis project Ga0183099, IMG submission 127788) | Microbial communities from bioreactor (seeded with anoxic lake sediment) at LBNL, California, USA - Biofuel metagenome 1 | ecosystem: Engineered > Bioreactor > Anaerobic > Unclassified ... | reverse complement strand
AACCGGACAATTCTAACGTTAAATCTGAAATATAAGTGTCAGCTATGCCGTCAATGGTCCACTCAAATTCTCCGTAGCTTTGTCGCTTTATTAAGAGCCCATCCTCATTAACCCAATAAATTTCACGATGCTCATGAATAATAAAGTTTTCTTTCGCACTGTGGGTATCCTCTTTTAAATATTTTTTATAAGCGTCATTTGTTGTCAAAGTGTATTTTAAAAATGCGCCGCTCTTCTCCTTGGTAATTGCTTCAATATATTTTTCATTACTCAACAGCTTCTCCGATACCGCCATCATTTTCAAAGCGCCGTTTGGGTTATAGCTAGTTCCTCTTGTCTCGCTGGTATCTTGCCATTCATAGGGCTCTTTTCTTTCTTTTGTCAATGAATCAACCGGTTGTGCAAAAAAAAGGGTGCCATTTATCTGCTTTACAGCAGAAGATTGAATTTCCCCGGTTTTTTCATTCAAGGAATTCGTTTCCTGAATGTAATTATAGCCCTTCTGATTTAAAACAAAGGTTGTAAGAGAGGTATTATCTGCGAATTCATTATTCATCGATTTCACAGCATTTTTCTCAGCTTTCATTGAGCCAGTTATTTCTAATGTGCCGTTTTTTAACTTTGAAAACTGTTCAATTCCTTTATTTATTTGTTTCATATTCATTATATACGGAATCATGAAATATGGCTTGACTGTAATAAATCTCAGCACTTATTGAAGATAATTGATACACAGCCAACTTTAACTTTCAGCATATCTAAATTACCACCTAATGCAATATTCTCAGGACGAAATGTTGTCTGCTCAGGACGAAATGTGATTTTGATAGTGATCTACCTCGTTTGACAATCAAAAAACCTGCTGCCGCATCATCTTCTGATAACGCAGCAAGCAGGGGATCTTCCATTTAGTTATTAAGTTAATTCCATTTCAGAGAAACGACTCATAAAAGTGCAACCTCTTTTGCCCGGTTAATTGCGTTAATATAACAGGCAGGGATACATTCTGCCGATAAGGTATTGCCGATGATTCTTCCAATAATGATTCCTTTTCTGTTATAATACCATGCATAATAGATACTGCGGTACTCATCTAAATCTTCAACCGTCAATTCGTCCAATGATTTTGGGACATAGCTTTCCAGATCATAATTTATTTTTTTCAGCGGCTTCCTCAAAAAATCAGCATCCAGTGTATGTTTCGTCGCATTGCTGTTCAGCTCCAATGCGATTTGTTTCATAAGATCAAATCTCTTATTTTCGACCAGCTTATCGACAATGTCCATTTCAAAGCAGACTTCTTTTGTGAAGAAGTCATTCTCTTTCGGAATTTTCCCTTCCTTGACATCCGAATCAAAAATAACAATAGTCGGAATGGAAAAATGGCTGAACAATTGCTGAAGTTTAGGGATAGAACTCTCACCCTGTGCATTGACAAAACAGATCCCGTAATCATCCAAGGAGATTCCTATCGTCTTTGCGAATCCGCGGATGCACCCGTATTCCGTTTCACCTTCTACAATCAGGACACATTTCGAATAAAAGGCTTCTTTAATATCAGGGAAATGCATCAGCAAATGCTTTTCCACATCTTTTCTGATATTGATATCAATGCCGCTGATTGCATGTGTTTTCCCGTCTGGAGCCTTATAAAAACGGACAATATTTCTGTGGTCATCGATCAGCGCATCGGTAGAATGGGTAACTATGATCAGCTGCCCATCGATCCCGTCGATACCAAAACTATTTTTCAATAGCTCCAAAAAATGCTTATCATCATTTTTCAGAATCCGCTTATAGTAATTCAGAATCGCCCTTTGCATATAAGGGTGTAAATGCACTTCCGGTTCATCAATTGCCAAGATAAGCGGCAGAATTCTTTTCCCATCCTTTGTAATAAAGAGAGATTCTTCAAACGGCACAGATCTGCTTCTATATAAATCATGAATCCGGCTGAAAATATTCAGTGCAGCTATCGTCATAAATTGAGCACTGCTGCCTGTGATGCCGAATGGTGGTTGATTTCCGTCCAATTGATCTAACTTCAAGTCGATATTCGGATTGATATTTGTTTCATATTTAAGGAAATTCATCTTACGTAGGACTTTGGCCTGTATTGTTTCGGATGTATTTGCAAGAACCACCTGCGGATAGACATCTTTGATATCCTGAATAACTCTCAAATTAATGATTGATCCATCTTCAGACGGGACACTGTCTCCAAAACTGCCAAACCCCGAGGCAACCGGTCTTAAAGATAATTCAAATCACAATAGGACGCTTAAAATCATCAAAATCGTTTTCGTCAAAACTTGATCCGTTGATGACCGTATTGATGAGTTCCAAAAAATTACTCTTGCCGATATTGTTTTCACCTACAATATAATTTGATTCCATATTGAAATGAATACTTACACCATCGAGATTTCTGTAATTTTTTATTTCTATTTTTTCTAACCTCATAGCTCCACCCTTATTAATCCTAGATATTAAAAATATGCTTATGAAATGATTTTTTATTCAATAATCGTCACGCCGTCAATCAATTCTTTTTCCATCTCTGACCGGTGTGAAAGGGTATAAAGTCCGGGAAGTCCTCCGGTATGTACAAGGATCACCTTTTCATCCTTTTGGATTTCTCCCGATGCAAGCATATCCTTCATTGCAGCAAAGGTCTTCCCCGTGTAGCAAGGATCCAGAAGGATCGCTTCCTTTCTTCCCATATCGTAAATCGCTTCGCGGACCTCCTTGACCGGATTGTTGTATCCACCCCGTATAAAGTTTTCTCTTATGTCAAAGTCGGTTTCTGATGCTTCAAAGTCCAGTTTCCAGGCAGCTTTGCACTGTTCAAAATACTTTGCCGCGTACTCTTTTACATCCTGATAGAATGGTCCGATCAAAACACCAGTCAGCGTCATCGCCGAATCATGCAAGCCGCAGAAGAGACCCATGTAAGTGCCCATGCTTCCGACGGTTACAATCACATGACCATCCTTTATCTGTTCTTTTAATTCCTGTGCGCATTCGTAGTAACCCAGCGCTCCCAGTTCGTTTGAACCTCCCATTGGAATAAAGTATACCTTTTCACCCTGAGCTTCATATCGATCCGACACTTCTTTTACGACATCCATTAGATCGATACCGTCATCTTTATGGAGGACAACCTCCGCACCCATGATACGATCCAGAAGAAGATTTGCAGACAGCTCGCCCGGATAGTCATCCAGTGCAACGATAGCGCATTTCAAGCCGTATTTTGCAGCGACAGCGGCAGTCAGTCTTCCATGGTTCGTCTGTGCTCCTCCAACCGTTATAAGCGCCGTTGCTCCTTTCTTTTTCGCGTCGTGAAGAAAGTATTCCAGTTTTCTAAGTTTATTTCCGCCAACCCCCAGATTCGTTAAATCATCTCTTTTGATATAAAGCTCAATACCTAGTTCCTTCGAGAGGACGGGCAAATACTCAACCGGTGTAGGCAGATGCAGGAAGCTTACCTTTTCATATCCAAGCATCTTCATTCTCCTTTCGCATGATCTTTTCAACTTTTATTATATCAGTTTCCGTACCAGTTTCTATCATTTATTCAAGATTATTATCAGAAGGTTCAAGTCCATTTCCCAAAAGCCGCTGCACGTGTTATAATAAAGATATATTGATCATAAAGGAAAAAAAGAATGGAAAAAAATTTTAGTGATTTGGGCATTTCGCCTCCCATATTAAAGGCACTTGAAGAAATGGGCTTCGAGGCACCGACAGAGGTGCAAAGCAAGGTTATCCCGCATATATTGAATAAAGAAGATCTGATCGTTATTGCCAAAACCGGAAGCGGTAAAACTGCTGTTTTTGGTATTCCAATATTACAGATGACGGATCCCGAAACCGAAGGCGGCCCTCAGGCCCTCATTCTCACCCCGACACGGGAACTGGCAGTGCAGATTGATAATGAATTAAAAAAGATATCGCAGTTCCTCACTCATCAAACAACTGCGGTATATGGACAACATAGTTTGAATATTGAAATCCAAGCTTTGAAAAAGGGCTCCTCCATCGTAGCCGGAACTCCCGGCAGAGTATTCGACCACATTCGGCACAAGAATTTGATTGTGAAAAACATCCGCTTTCTGGTGATTGATGAGGCGGACAGGATGCTGGATATGGGATTTATCGACCAAGTGTTTAAAATCATAAAAACACTTCCACGAAATCGGATCACCCTTCTGTTTTCAGCAACCATACCGGAAGAAATACAGGCAATATGCCGGGGATATATGAAACAACCCGCTACGATCGAAATGGAATCCCAGACGAAAACAGTGGATACCATTGATCAGGTGTATTATCGGGTGAACCGTAATGAAAAGCGCACCCAGTTGCACAATTTGCTTATGGTCGAACGCCCTGAAAGCTGCTTGATCTTTTGTAATACCAAGATCGCTGTTGATCATGTTCAAAGCTTTTTATTAAAAAAGGGATATGCTTCTCAAGCACTTCACGGGGATATCCCTCAGGGAAAGCGGCTTAAAATCATACAGCAATTCAAGCAGGGCGAGTTCCCAATTCTGATCGCCACCGATATTGCAGCCCGGGGAATTCACATCGATGATTTGTCTCTTGTAATTAATTATGATGTTCCCCTTGAAAAAGACAATTACGTTCACAGGATCGGACGAACCGGCCGGGCGGGAAAGGTCGGCTGTTCCATCACCTTTGTAACAGGGGATGATATCATGAGCCTCTATGCAATAGAAGAGCATATCGGAGCTCTGATTGCAGAAGCTGAGCTGCCTTCTGAATCTGAAATCAATGCATGCAGGGCGGAGTCCGAAAAGTGGATCAGAGAAAAATATCAGAACAGCTCTCTGGCAAAAGCTGAAACGCGGGAGAAAGCACCGGCGAAAGAGAAAAAACATCCATCAAAATCCAGACCTCAGAAGGATCGGTCGGAATCAGGACCTCAGAAAGAGCGGTCAGAGTCAAGGCCTCAGAAAGAACGATCAGAGTCAAGGCTGCCAAGGGAAAAACCGCAGCAAAGACCTCCAGAAGAACAGTCAAAACCAAGGCCTCCTCGAGATAAGCAGCAGAGACCTCCAAGAGATCACTCGAAGCCGATTACCATTAAGGAAGAGCTTATTACTGGAACAGAAAAACCGGACACGGTTCAAGCTGCAGAAACCGTGAAAAAACCTTTCTTGAAACGGATTCTGGAACAGATAAGAAAAAGCTAGCCATCGGCTAGCTTTATTATTTTTATTCACACGTTATTCTGCCTTTGACTCCCATTTTGGTTGCGGACCTCTCATAAAAGAAATGAATGCCGCTAAAAGGCTGATGAAAAAGGAGATTGTAAATACGAGTCGAAGACCGGCAATGAAAGCGTTCACTGCGATCCCTTCAGAGCCGACCTGAGTTCCTGTGAACAGGCCGTGCATTGCTTCCGGGTTGATACTGGAAGAAAGGACAGCCATCGCGAATGCAAGGCTGATCACATTTCCGGCATTGTTCATCATGGTTCTTACACCTGCTGCGATACCACGTCGTTCCACAGGTACCGCTCCCATGATCGCGCTGGTATTCGGTGGGAAGAACATTCCACAGCCAAATCCTGAAATGAACATCCAGACACTCAGTTCAAGCACGGAAGTATCTGCTGAAATCCTCATCATTCCGATCATCCCCAGTGCAGAAACCAGCAGACCCGATGAGCTGAGCACCCTGAACCCGATTTTATCTGAAAGCCATCCGCTCATCGGTGCGCTGACCATCATTGACAATGCGAATGGAGTTAACAGTATTCCTGCCATAAGCGGATCGATAGCCTTGATTCCCTGGAAATAGAAGATCAGCAGGAATGTCACCGCGCCTCGGGCAATACCGTTGAGCAGATTGCTGCAGAACGCGAATGCCAATATTTTAGTTTTGAAAAGTTCCAGATCAAGCATCGGCTGCTCTACCTTATTTTCAATATAGATAAACAAGCCAAGAAATATCGCTGCCAGAAGAAATACGGATATCACAGGTAAATTCAGCCATCCGAACAGACTACCGATTGTCAGTGCCAGCAGCAGAGATGTCATTCCAAAGGTAAAAGCTAATGTTCCGTACCAGTCAAATTTCTGTTTTTCAGGGAGAATATCGAGTTCCTTCAGTTTGAAAATTGACCAGATCGTACCGATGATTCCGATCGGAATGTTGATATAGAAAATCATTCTCCAGCCCAGACTGGTGACGACTCCGCCCAGGATCGGTCCGATGACTGCCGCAACGCTGATGATCATACCGTTAACGCCCATCGCCTTTCCCAGTTCATGTTTCGGAAATGCATCCGCAACGATTGGCGTGCTGTTTGCCACGAGCAGTACACCGCCGATAGATTGAATAAACCGGAACAGGAGCAGCTGCATCCCTGTCTGGGACAACCCGCATAAAACAGATCCGATCGTAAAAATGATAAACCCGCTGATAAATAATTTTTTTCGGCCGATCATATCGGCCACCCTTCCGGTCGCTGGAACCAGAATCGTCAGAGAAAGCATGTAGATCATAACTGTCCATAAAATCACATTCATGCTGGCATGCAGATCCTTCATAATTACCGGTAGCGCTATTGTTAATGTAGTGCCGCTTAACACAGAAAACAACGCCCCCAGCGTTGTACAGGAAAGAGCAATCCATTTATATTCTATCTTTTTCATTTTGTCGTTCTCCCAATTGCCTATTTTAAGTGATATGCCTTCGCAGCCATTTTATTCAGCAGCTGCTTCATCGTTCCTTTTTCATCTTCATTAAGTTCTGCTACGATGCTTTCTTCCCAACTTCTAATGACTTCCTTTATCTTTGGTATGATATCGATCGCCTTTTGGGTAAGATATACCTTGTATGCCCGCTTATCTTCCGCATCAATGCTTCTTTCAATGTAGCCCTCATCCTCCAGCTTCTTGATGGATTTTGCAATGCTTCCTTTGTCTATTCTCAGATGGGATGCCAGATTCTCCTGCCTGATCCCTTCGTTTTTGAACAAGGTAAGTAAAATCAGGTTCTGACCGCGTCCGATATTGTAATCCTCCAGCTGTTTGCTCACATAATTCTGTCCGGATCGAAAGAGTATGGAAATCGATCGTGCGATCGTATATTCTTCTTTGTTCATTGACGTCACCTTTCAAATTAGTTGTCCTTACAACTATATTATATTAAAAAATAGTTGCGTGTGCAACTATTTTTACTAAGTTTAAAAAGTTATAAATAAACACCAGCACAATAATGCTGAACAGATTCCGCCTATTTGATGCTTTCCATTGCATTGTAATAAAGACCGCCATCGGTATAGGCCGGAATGATGCCGAGTCTCCACAGAGAAACGCCTTTTATTCCAAACAGCTTTGCAAGCTGTATCTTGTCGCTGATACTTCGTTCATCCTCATACCATACAAAGTAATTCTTGCCCTCTTCCGTGGTGTAAGTGATATACGGATTGCGGTAGGTTTCTGAATATCCCATTACCGCACCGCCCTTCAGTCTGGTGTAAATTGTCGAGGTTGTCGGACTTACCGATTTGGTATTTACCAGTTTATCTTTCTGGATCTCCCATCCCACACTGGAAAAGCTGATCGCGAGAGCTATTTTAGAGGTGTCTTCCACTCCCGTATTTTCATCGGTAATCACTTTTAATGCATAATAGACACTTGCAAAAGGTGTGACCGGAGTATTTTTATAGTAGGTCGACCCCAGAAGATTTTTGCGGCATGGTTTTATCGTTGTAGTCGTGTGCCATCAGGATCACTTTGTCTGCAAGTCTGCCAATCGTACGGAAGTCGTAAGCGTCATAATAAATCCCGTCGGAAGTAGCCGGCTGGACGGTCACATAAAGCGTTTTACCCAGTGGCTTCAGCGCGGCTGACAGCTCTGTCAGGAAGGAGTTGAATCCTGCTTTCAGATCACTGCCCTTCATGCCTTCAAAATCGATCGTGACTCCGCTGTAAGGATTATAGCCAATCGCATTGTATTTCACAGTCAGTTCATTTACGATCGCTTTTACCGCCTGGGTACGTCTTTGGGAATCGAGTAGAATCGCAGAACAGATGCTGGTATTGCCGTTTGCGGTCGTTACAGTCGTTGATGTATCCATATAAACGCTCAGATGAGTCTTTGTTGAATTCCCCTGGAAATAGGAAGTAATATCCTGATAAGAGGTAGGGATGTTCCATTCGTTGCCGTCTGCGGTCGTCGTGTTTAAATATACTCCCTTGTCAATATTATAGTTCATACGGCTCCAGCCAACAGAAACGGCATCAAGGTTTTTTGTCAGCTCTTTCTGGGAATAGGAGGATAATGCATAGAATCCATGTACCCAATCGGTTTTTGAGGTATATTTTTCATAAACTCGAACCAGCATTGCAGCTGCTTCTTCACGCTTTGCCGTCATCTTCGGAGCAAATGTGGTCGCAGTGGTTCCTTTCGTCATTCCGATATCGCTCGCGATCGTGATATAACCGACATTGTCGGTAACATCGGTAAACGGATTCCCGAATGCGGCTGCCGATTCCGCCAGCTTGCTGTATCCGAGACCCCTCACCAGCATGACTGCCATTTCATCCCGGGTAATAGAAGCACCAGGATTAAAGTTGCCGGTAATATCTATAACATTATGCTTTAAAGCGGTTTCGATGTATGGGTAATACCACTGGTTCTTTGAAACGTCTGAGAAGCTTGAAGTATCAGGGTTTACTAGCTCCCACCCAAACATTCTATCCAGAACGGTAATAAACTCTGCTTTCGTGATCGTGTTTCCAAAACCGAAAATCCCGTTTCCCACTCCCTGCATCAGGCCATAATCCCCTGCAGCATTTACCACACTCTCCGACCAGTTACCTGCCGGAATATCGGTGTAACGGGAAGATGCAGCCATCGCTGTAGCGGGTGTCAAAGCAATCAGCATACAGGCTGAAACAAGCAGACTGATCAATTTCCTTTTCATATGTAATCCCCCTTATGTTTTCCTTTATTTATTTGATTATATCATATGAATTGTCTTATTCACGATAGAAAAGGTTAATTTAATAAATTAGTAATATTTAACACATTTCAGTATTCTGAAATTCCATATTTTTTTTCTTTTGTATGATTCCCCTGATTATGGATAACATAAAGCCAAATATATAGCAATTCTTAGATTTAGAGAGGAGTATGAAAATGAAAACAATCACAGCGCTTATCATAAAGTTTATTTTAACTTTTGGAGCCGCCTGGATATCTTTTTTAATTTTTGGTAATGTAGGTTTAACTTTTATCCTTATCATTGCCATTGCAGGTACTATATTAAATTACCTGATCGGAGATCTGCTGATCCTGCCTAGGTTTGGCAATATCGTCGCTTCAATCTCAGATGGGATACTTGGTGCGATCACATCCTATGCTATCCTCTTCGCTTATGTTTATTATACTGCAAGTTCTCTTGCATATTTTGCAATTATTGTGGCAATTCTTGAATACTTCTTCCATATGTATCTGGTCAGTGCAGACATCGTGAGGCGGAAAGATTCTGATACTACTGAGACGGGAAAGAAAAAGCTCAATTACAGTACCGAGATAGCGAAGGAAATGCATCCTTCACCAAGCAGCTATAAAGGCACAGGCAGCAGTACAACGGTCCACAATTCAACAAGCAGCGACAATACCCGTGATCGTGATATCGATCAGAAATAGCTTGAAACACCTCCGCCTCAGTTAAATTCTGATTCCGGAGGTGTTATTTCATTTTTTGTGCTTTAAATCCGGATTTTTGTGGTATTATCTCAAATAGAACCAATTTCAAAGTATTTTGGCATATTTAATTTCTCTTTTAGGCAACGAAGGAATGGATAAAATTGTATATTAAACTTCAATTAATGCTCTTTACGAATATCTTTACAATTTCAGGATCAAACTGGGTTCCTTTATTTTTTATAATTTCATTAATTGCATCTTTATTCGCTATAGCTTTTCTATAAGGCCTGTCCTGTGTCATAGCATCGTATGCATCAATAATCGCAATAATGCGTGAAAGTAATGGAATTTGATTACCGGCAATGTTTTGAGGATAACCGCTGCCATCCCATCGCTCATGGTGGCTGAGAATATAATCTGCAATCGATGTTAGTTCTGGGGTCGACGTTGCAATTCTATAACCAATTTCAGGATGCTTTTTCATTTCAGCCCATTCTTCATTATTAAGTTTTCCAGGCTTATTCAAGATTTGATCAGCAACACCCACTTTACCGATGTCATGAAGTGTCGCTAATAATTCAAGATTATCGATCTCAGTTTGAGACAAATTTAGTGACAAGCCAACTTTTCTGGACAATGTCACCAGTCTTTCGGCATGCGCTTCGGTTTCATGACTTTTTTCAAACATTGTTGCCTTAATTGATGAAATAATAGCACTGTGTGAACTTTTCTTCTCTAAAAGTTTACTTTGATACATATCATTTTCTGCTGCTTTAATGGTTTGTAAGAAATCATTATCCATATTATCTTTTGTGCCTACTCCTAAGGATAAGTTTATATGAAAAGCTTCATTAGAAATATTCATGTTGAATGCATTACATGCAGTTTGAATTTCCTGTATAATCTTAAAAGCAGTTTTACTATCCGTTTTCGGCAAAAGTATACTAAATTCATCTCCTCCGGTTCTGGCCAGAACAGATCCCTTTCTGAATTGGCGCCTTAAGAGTCTTGCCGTTTCAATGATGACTTTATCTCCTTCCAACTCTCCGAAGGTATCATTAATAAGTTTTAGACCGTTAATATCTCCGGTTATGACAGATAAAGGCAACTGGCTTTTCACATCAAGACGTTCAATTTCTTCTTCAAAGTATCTTCGGTTATATAACCCCGTAAGATAGTCATGATAACTTAAGTAAAAGAGTTTTTCTTCTGCCTTTTTTCTATCCGTGATGTCCCGAATATTGCACTGTAACACTTTTTGATCATCTACAAAATACATATTTCCAACAAACTCAACATTTATTCTCTGCCCGTCAGCTGATTGGAGTAACAAGTCTTCATAATATATATATTCTTTTTGTTGTAATCCTAAAAAAATATCCCGATTTAATACAACATCTTTCAAAAAACTAATATCCCAGATAATTTTTCCAATTAGTTGCTCTTTGGAATAGCCCAGCAGCTCAATAAAAAATGGATTCACATCCATAATCTTGCCAGACTCAACATCTATTATCAAAATTCCGTCTATCGCCGCTTCAAAAAGACGACGATAACGCATTTCTGAGTTGATTAATGCTGCTTCACTTTTCTTCTGTTCCGTGATGTCTTGCATAATACAGTGTGTCTGCTTAAACTTACCGTCAAAATCATATCCAATTTTTCCTTCAAACGAAATAAATAACGATCTGCCGTTTTTATGAAGCATCTCAAATTCACTATGTATTTGACCCTGTGCTTTAAAAACAGGAAACCTCTGACGGAAAGCTTCTCTATATTCAGGTGCAAGAAAGTGACCAAACCATTTGCCGATCACTTCATCAAGAGAATAGCCGAGTGTATCGAGCCATTGCTGATTGACGTTAATTATATAGCCATTAACATCCATTGACTGGTACCCAAGCGGTGCTTTATTGAATAGCATTTGGAATCTTTCCTCGGATTGTTTCAGTTGATCTTGAAAGCTCTTAATCTCCTGCTGGCGTAAAAGCAACAGGCTAAGCAGGATAGATGCGACCGGATAAATGAGCATCACCGGTACGGCAATCTCACGTATGGCGTTCAGATTCGTAGGATAAGGCAGCGTTAACATGCAGGCCAACATGGTTGCATGAACGGTTGTGCTCATCGCATAGATATTCAGCCAGCGCCATTTTTTAGATTTTGGATACAGCCAGCGTCGCCAAGCCAGACCAATCATGGCGCTTGTTATTATGACCAAAAGTCCAGGTAGTGTTCCGACACCACCGGCACATAGCCTAAAAGCAGAAGCGCCGACCACAGTGATCAAAGTAGGAATTGGGCCAAATATCAAGGCACTAGTACTGATCAGAATCGACCGGGTATCATAAACCAAGCCTGGCTGAAGTGTAAAAGGTATTGTCATAATAGCTATGCAGACCAGGGTGATTAAGGAACCTTTTGCAATTTGATGAAATAGATGATATTTAGGTTGCTGCAAATAGGTGACCTCGTAAATAGCGGACAAAACCAGCAGCAGGGCAGCATTATTTAACAAGGCAATCATAATAATCTTATCCATCTAATCTCCTCTTTATCTTAATTGTTCTTAAACTGCAGTAATCCGGTCAGATGATGGAACCTTTCTTTCAGATTTAAGAGAACTGCCAGCGATATGCAAGAAAGGAATTGCAATTCTGCAATCCCTTTCTTGGGATGGTTTACTTGTTAATTAGCTCAATTGCTTTTCTATGTTAGTACTTATCAGACTCACCATCGTTTAATAATATTCTGGGATCGGAAGAGGATTTATGGGCGTTGATCCTCTCTTTGGAGTTTCTGCTTTCAAGTAACTTCGCCTCTCCGTCACTCATGCTTTTTGTTTCTTTGTTCAGTTTAAATTTACCTACCATTTCCTTAAGCAGCTCTGCCTGGCTTGATAGTTCTTCACTGGCTGCTGCGCTTTCCTCTGCTGTTGCCGAATTGTTTTGAACAACCTGTGAAACCTGCTCAATTCCCTTGTTAATCTGTGAAATGCCAGTTGCCTGCTCGTTGGAGGCTGATGCAATATCGCCTACCAGGGCGGCGGACTTTTCAATTCCAATCACGATCTCATTCAAAGCTGATGCGGTGTCATTAGCAATCTTGGTTCCCAGCTGCACCTTATTAATTGAACCTTCTATTAATTCAGTTGTACCCTTGGCTGCCTCCGCACTTCTCGCCGCCAGACTTCTAACCTCTTCAGCCACTACTGCAAAGCCCTTACCATGCTGTCCCGCTCTTGCTGCTTCTACTGCCGCATTCAATGCCAGAATGTTAGTTTGGAATGCGATATCATCAATGACCTTAATTATTTTAGAAATATTGGAGGAGGACTCACTAATATCTTCCATTGATTTCAACATTTCTTTCATTTGGTTATTGCCTTTTTCCGCATTATTCTTTGCAGTCGTTGCCAGTTCATTTGCCTGGTTTGCATTGACTGCGTTTTGCTTGGTCTGAGTTGCGATCTCTGTAATAGAAGCTGTCAGTTCTTCAATAGAGCTTGCCTGTTCGGTCGATCCTTGTGATAGCGCCTGACTTCCATCGGATACCTGTCTTGATCCTGTGGATACCTGCTCGGATGCATCGTTAATGTCTCCCATTACCGTGTTCAGAGAATCAATAATGATATTCAGTGAGTTGGAGATATTTACAAAATCTCCCATATACGTTCTTATAGGCTCTAAAGCAAGATTACCATCAGCAATATGACCTATAATACTTGATATCTCTTCAATTATCTTATTAAGCCTGCCAGCTAATATATTAACAGCCTGTGTTAACACATCAAACTCACCTTTATATGAGCCTTTTACAGAAACCTGAAAATTGCCGTTGGAAATCTCATTCATCACTTCTGTAACATCTTTCAATGGTTTTGCCACTTCTTCAAGAATGTTATTCATTCCAACCACAAGGTTTTTCCAAGCACCCTTAAATACTGCGGGATCTGATTTTGTATCCAGTTTACCTTCTATCACCGCATTCGTTAACATCGTCGCTTCGTCTGTCAAAGACTGAATGCTTTCCTCCATATTAATTAAAGCTGGCAATAGAGTATCATTTTCACTCCTTTTTCCAATGGCCTTAAGACTTTCTAAATCTTTTAGGTCTCCCATCGCTATGTTATTGTTAATCTCTATCGTATGTTTCACTCTATCTGAAACTGAATTAATTGATTCAGCCATATCTTCATAGATACCTAAATATACACCCTATACTCTCTGTGTATAGTCGTTGTTACTCATACGTCCAAGTATATCTCTACCCTCAACTAAACCGCCAAGTCCATCTATGCATGCATTCATACTGTTTTTCATATCGTTGAAATCTCCGTTGGAAGTTTTGGTGATCTTCTCCGGAATTTCTCCTTTGCCGATTTGGTCCATATATCTGCCCATCATTTTAATTGATCCTATTAATGAATCAAGTGTCTGGTTAACTCCTTCAATAATTTTAGCAAAGTCTCCTTGATGTCTTGATGCATCGGCTCTGACGCTCAATTTTCCTTCTACTGTTGATTTAGAAAGCATATGCGTATCTTCAATTAGTGCATTTATTGAATCTATGCAGGTATTCAGGCTGTTCTTTATTCCATTGAAATCACCGCTATATTCATCTACGATCTTTTCTGGAATATTACCCTTACTAATTTTCTCCATATGCTCTGCTGCCATATTTAATGGCTGAATAACTGCATCTAAGGTCTCATTGAAACCTTCAATAATTTTTTTGTATCCACCTTCAAACTGCTCAGCATTTCCACGATTTTCTAATCTGCCTTCCACTGCCGCCTCAGTCATGTTCTTGGCCTCTACTTCCAGATTCCTTAAGGTACTTAATACAGAATCCATGCTGACGGCAAGCACATCCTTTTCTGAATGAGGATTTACCTCAATTGACAAATCCCCTTTGGCCATTTTTTCTGCAGCCTCAGATTGATTCTTAATATTTTCTATCATTTTTCCAAAGGCATCTGTCAGTTCTCCAACTTCATCTTTCGAATCAGTGATGCCGGCTACATCCACTTCTACATCTCCAAGAGCCAGCTTATTAGCTGCAAATGCCAGCTTTTTCAAAGGACTTACAATTTTCCTTGAAATGAAAATAATTAGAGCAATGATAATGAGTAAAGCAAGACCAAAGATAATCAATACTGTTGCTCGAACAGTTTTAAAAGTACTGCTGAATTCTTCATCTGGCATACCTGAGGTGACAACCCAGCCAGTGTCTCCAATCGTTGACACATATCCATAGCTATTCTGTCCGTTGCTGGTATATTCAATATCACCTATGGTTTTATCTATAATTGCATTTTTTATATTCTTTGACATCTTCGTTTCAGATACATTTAAATTTATATAATTATTATCCGGATGATAAATTAATTGACCGTTACTGCTTGCCAGGATATAAAAGC